>MCNG01000101.1_pt1 | contig 28485 bp, 21 predicted proteins | sample 778231 | NCBI WGS metagenome assembly MCNG01 (sample SAMN04296815, study PRJNA304217) | bioreactor metagenome | isolation source: sea sediment enriched with benzalkonium chloride | place: Turkey: polluted region of the Marmara Sea
GCGCGCGCAGGAACCACTCCACCGGACCGTAGGCGTGGCGCCGCAGCCACCAGGCGGACAGCGGCAACTGCGCCGCGAATAGCGCCACGGCGATGCAGAACGCCGCCAGCGGTGAGACCGAGGCGAACAGGCGCAGGCCCCAGGCTGTGAACAAGAAGGCGCAGACGACCGATTGCATCAGGTAGTTGCTCAGCGCCATCCGCCCGGCCGGCGCCAGCCAGCCCGCCAGCCGCGCGCCGGGCCCCGTGCGCATGGCCAGCAGCAAGGCCGCCGCGTATGACATGCTGAGCAGCGGCGCGGTCAGCAGGTCCGCCGCCAGCCCTGGCAATTCCCAGGCCACGCCCGCCGACGGCAGCGACGTGAAGGCATATAGCGCGGAACCGGCCAGGCCCGGTATCAGGCCCAACGCGCACAGCAGCCACAGCGCCCGCGGCTCGCGCCAGGGATCCGCCAGCGCGTTGCGGCGGCCCAGCGCATAGCCCGCCAGGAACATGGCGAACGCGAACGGCCCCTGCACGAACAGCACCGTGAACCACACGCCGCCGGTGAGTTCCTTCACATGCTGCGCGATGGTCGTGCCTACGGTGCCGCGGTACGCGTCGATCGCCGCCAGGGCATCCGCGTGATACTGCGCCTCGTACCCAGGCGGCACCGGGTCCAGATAGCTCAGCGCGCCCAGGATGGCCCACAGCGCCGCCGTCAGCACGATGAGCCACAGCGAAATGCGCAGCGCCCGCCGCGGCTCCATCCGTCGGCACAACAGCAGCGCAAGTCCCAGCAATGCATAGGTCAGGAGTATGTCGCCCTGGTAGAACAGCACGGCGTGCGCCATCCCCAGCAAAGCCAGGCCCATCAGCCGCCGCAGGAAACGCGGCGCGAAAGCCGCCTGGCTGCGTTCGGCGGCCGCCATCTGCAGGGTGAAGCTGTAGCCGAACAGGAACGAGAACAGCAGGTAGAACTTGGTCTCGAACAGCCAGGCGATCAGCCAGCGCACGGCCAGGTCCAGCGGCTGCGAATAGGCCGGGTCGGCGATGCCCGCGCCGTAGAACGGCGAGGAGAACACGCCGATGTTGACCACCAGGATGCCGAACAGCGCGAAGCCGCGCAGCGCATCGACCTGTGCCAGCCGCGCGTGGGTTGCCGGCGCGTTCATGCCTGCCTCCCTGCGGCTGCGTCCGGCTCGGCGTCGCCGGGCAGGCAGCGCAGCAAGGCCTGCTCCAGGAGCCGGCTACCCGCTGCCGCGCCGAACGCGGGATCCACCACCGAACGGCTGTAGACGCCGTCCAGCAGCAGCAACAGCGTGTCGGCCATCTCGGCCGCGGGCTGCGGCGGCGTGCGTTGCGCCCACAGCGTTTCCAGCAAAGCCACCAGGCCAGCCTTGCGCTCGGCCTCGTTCTCCATCACCAGCGCATGCACGCGCGGATTGCGCACGGCCTCGGCCAGGATCTCCATGCCCAGCCGGACGTAGGCGGGATCCTGATGCTGTGCCAGCTGCGCGGCGACCCAGTCCGCCAGCGCCCGCCTGGAGTCGGACGCGGCGCACGCTAGCCGCATGAGCTCGCGCGCCGACTCGGTATCCGACGCGATCATCGCTTCGATGATCTCGGCCTTGCTGCCGTAGTAGTGGAACAGGTTGCCCGGGCTCATGCCGGCGCGGGCGCAGATCTGCGCCGTGGAGGTCGAATGGAAGCCCTGCTCGGCAAAGCACTCTGCCGCGGCGGCCAGTATCTGGCTGCGCCGCTCCTGCTGCTTGATGGGGTCGATCTTGCGCATTTTATTAATAGACTGAATGGTCTATCTATTAAATACCGGGATCATAGGGCCAGTCAACAGACGAAAAAATGGCGGGCCACAGCCCGCCATTCCCTTGCCTGTCCGTCCAAATGCCTAGCCGAGCACCGGCGACAGCACCGGCTGCTTGGGCCGCACGTCCAGCGCCCGGCCCTTGCGGGCGCGTTTGCCGATGTAAGGCGCCAGCGCATCGCCCGCCAGGATGTCCTCGGTGTGCTTGTTGCGGTAGATGCCCGCGGCGCGCAGGCCGCCCGCGCCGATGGGCACGGTCTGGTCCAGCTTGTCGGTGCCGTCCAGCCCCATCAGGATGGTGCCGCGGCCGCCGCCGGAAAGCGTCTTGACCTCGTCCAGGCCGAAGACCAGGAACTTGCCCTTGTGCGACAGCAGCGCCAATTGCTTGGCGCCATCGAACAGCGGCACCGGACGCAGGAGTTCGTCGCCCTCTTCCAGGGTGATGAACTGCTTGCCGGCGCGCTGGCGGCTGACCATGTCGGACAGCTTGGCGGCAAAGCCATAGCCGCCGCGCGTGGCCAGCAGCCAGCGGCTGTCGGCCGCGGCCGCTATCGTGTGGACGATGCGCGTGCCGCTGCCCAGGTCGATCATGGTGGTGACCGGCTGGCCGTCGCCGCGGGCCGAAGGCAGCCCGGCGACCGGCACCGAATAGACGCGACCGTTGTCGCCCACGGCGATCAGCGTGTCGGTGGTGCGGCACTCGAAGGCGCCGTACATATCGTCGCCCTGCTTGAAGCCGAATTGCGCGGCGTCGTGGCCGTGGCCCTGGCGGGCGCGCAGCCAGCCCTTTTGCGACACGATCACGGTGACGGGTTCGTCCAGCACCTTGGTTTCGAGCACGGCGCGTTCGGCGGTCTCGATCAGCGTGCGGCGGTCGTCGCCGTATTGCTTGGCGTCGGTCTCGATCTCCTTGATCAAGAGGCGCTTGAGCGTGGCGGGATTGTCCAGCAGTTCCTGCAGGCGTACCTGGTCTTCGCGCTTGTCGGCCAGTTCCTGTTCAATCTTGAAGCCTTCCAGGCGCGCCAGCTGGCGCAGGCGCATTTCCAGGATGTCCTCGGCTTGCCGTTCGGACAGCTTGAAGCGTTCCATCAGCGCGGCGCGCGGCTCGTCGGATTCGCGGATCGTCTGGATCACTTCGTCCACGTTCAGGTAGACGACCATGCGGCCTTCCAGCACGTGGATGCGGTCGATGACCTTGTCCAGGCGGAAGCGCGTGCGGCGCACCACGGTATTGGTGCGGAACGCCAGCCACTCGACCAGGATGTCGCGCAGGCCCTTCTGGCGCGGCCGGCCGTCGGTGCCGATGCACACCAGGTTGATGGACGCGCTGCTTTCCATACTGGTCTGCGCCAGCAGCGTGTTGACGAATTCGTCGCGGTCCACGCGCGAGGTCTTGGGTTCGAAGACCAGGCGCACGGCGGCGTCCTTGCCCGACTCGTCCCGCACGGCGTCCAGCAGGTTCAGCATCACGGCCTTGGCCTGCGTCTGCTCGGGCGTCAGGCTCTTCTTGCCGGTCTTGACCTTGGGATTGGTGATTTCCTCGATCTCTTCCAGCACCTTCTGGCCCGAGGTGCCGGGCGGCAGTTCGGTGACCACCAGCTGCCACTGGCCCCGCGCCATTTCCTCGAACTGCCAGCGCGCGCGCACCTTGAGCGAGCCGCGGCCGCCCGCATAGATCTGGGCGATGTCCGCGGCCGGGGTGATGATCTGCCCGCCGCCCGCGAAGTCCGGGCCCGGAATCAGGGCATGCAGCTCGGCGTCCGGCAGTTGCGGATGCTTGATCAGCGCCACGCAGGCCTGCGCCACTTCACGCAGGTTGTGAGGCGGGATCTCGGTGGCCATGCCGACCGCGATGCCCGAGGCGCCGTTGAGCAGCATCACGGGCAGGCGCGCCGGCAGCATCTGCGGTTCCTGCTGGCTGCCGTCGTAGTTGGGCACGAAGTCCACGGTGCCCTCGTCCAGCTCGTCCAGCAGCAGCTTGGCGATGGGCGTGAGGCGGGCTTCCGTGTATCGCATGGCCGCGGCGTTGTCGCCGTCGCGCGAACCGAAGTTACCCTGGCCGTCGATGAGCGGATAGCGCAGGGAGAAGTCCTGCGCCATCCGCACCATTGCGTCGTAGGCGGCCTGGTCGCCATGAGGATGGTATTTGCCCAGCACGTCGCCGACGACGCGCGCGGACTTCACGGGCTTGGCGCCGGCCGCCAGCCCCATCGCCTGCATGGCGTACAGGATGCGGCGCTGCACGGGTTTCTGCCCGTCGCCCACGTCCGGCAGGGCGCGGCCGCGCACCACGGAAACGGCATAGTCCAGATAGGCTTGCTCGGCGTAGCGCGCCAGGGTGATGGCGGCGTCGCCGTCGCCATCGCCGCCGGGCGGGTTGGAATCGAACAAGCCGGGTTGATTGCTGTCGGTCATGATGTATTCAGGTAGACAATTTCATCGAAACGGCGTCACAACGCCTGCGCGGACGACATCAGCTGCGTATCGGCGACATGCGCGCGCAACTGGGTCCGCACCGCATCCAGCGTGGCGGCGTCCTGCCCGCGCTTGGGAATGATCACGCCTTGCAAGGTGCCGAGAATGACATAGAGATGTTGCGGCGTTTCCTCGACCCGCCGCACATCGGACCAGTCCATGCGTCCGGAGGCGGTGGCAGTGGTATCCGTGATGCCCTCGGCGCCGAAATCCAGCTGATGGCGGCCCAGGAACAGCTCGTCGGGCTGCCTTTTCAGCATGCGGCGCGTGTTCATCCTGACCAGCGAGGGCAGGACATACTCGTAGGCCAGCGCCAGCAGCGCGAGGATGCCCAGGCCCACCGCCAGCCCCTGGAAGTACACGGGCAGGATCCGCCCCCAGTTCGGCGCATTGCCGTCCCAGGTCTGCCAGATCAGGTAGGCCAGCAGGGCCACGATCATCAGGACCGCGAAACGCAGATGGGAGCGGTAGCGGCGGCGGCGCAATTCCGGCCGCTTGTACACATAAGCGGCGAAGTCGGCGTAGTCGTCTGCCGTCATCTGGACGTCCATGCGGGCCGAGCCGGGCGCGGACGCGGCCATCAGATGTCCAGCTCCGCCAGATTGCCCTTCTCTTCGATCCAGGCGCGGCGCTGCGAGGACTCGCCCTTGCCCATCAGCATGTCGAACATGCGGGTGGTGTCTTCGGGCGTCTGGTCGCCGTAGCCCACGGGCAGCAGGCGGCGCGTATCCGGGTTCATGGTGGTTTCCCAGAGCTGCTCGGGATTCATTTCACCCAGGCCCTTGAAGCGGCTGACGGCCCACGCGCCTTCACGCACGCCTTCCTTGCGCAGCTTGTCCTGCGCGGCCTCGAGCTCGCCTTCGTCCAGGCAGTAGATCTTGCGCGCCGGACGCTTGCCCTGCGCCGGCACGTCCAGGCGGAACAGCGGCGGCTTGGCCACGAACACGTTGCCGGCTTCGACCAGCTTGGGGAAGTGCTTGTAGAACAGCGTCAGCAGCAGCACCTGGATGTGCGAACCGTCGACGTCCGCATCGGACAGGATGCAGATGCGGCCGTAGCGCAGGCCCGACAGGTCCGGCGTGTCGCCAGGGCCGTGCGGGTCCACGCCGATGGCGACGGAAATGTCATGGATTTCGTTGTTGGCAAAGAGCCGGTCGCGGTCCACTTCCCAGGAATTGAGCACCTTGCCGCGCAGCGGCAGGATGGCCTGGAATTCCTTGTCGCGGCCCATCTTGGCGGAACCGCCCGCGGAGTCGCCCTCGACCAGGAAGACTTCGGTGCGGGTCGCGTCGCTGGACTCGCAATCGGTCAGCTTGCCCGGCAGCACGGCCACGCCCGAGCTCTTGCGCTTTTCGACCTTCTGGGCCGAGCGCTGGCGCGCCTGGGCCTGGCGGATGGCCAGTTCGGCCAGCTTCTTGCCGTACTCGACGTTGCTGTGCAGCCACAGGTCCAGCGCGCTCTTGGAAAAGCCGCCGACCAGGCGCACCGCGTCGCGGCTGTTCAGGCGTTCCTTGATCTGGCCCTGGAACTGCGGATCCAGCACCTTGGCCGACAGCACGAAGCTGGCGCGCGCGAACACGTCTTCGGGCAGCAGCTTGACGCCCTTGGGCAGCAGGCTGTGCAGCTCGGCGAAACCCTTGACCGCGCCGAACAGGCCTTCGCGCAGACCGGACTCATGGGTGCCGCCGGCCGGCGTGGGGATCAGGTTGACGTAGGACTCGCGCACGGCGTTGCCGTCCTCGGTCCAGGCCACCACCCACTGGGCGCCCTCGCCTTCGGCGAAGTTCTCATGGTCGGCCCCGGCATACTGTTCGCCTTCGAAGAACGGCACCATCAGCTCCGCCCCGGACAGCGCTTCGGACAGATAGCCCCGCAGGCCGTCCTGGTACTGCCAGGTCTTGGTGTCGCCGGTCTTCTCATTGACCAGGGACACCTTGACGCCCGGCAGCAGCACGGCCTTGCTGCGCAGGAGGTGCGTCAGCTCGCCCAGCGGAATGTTGGGGCTGTCGAAATACTTGGCGTCCGGCCACACGCGCACGCGGGTGCCGGATTTCTTGCGGCCGCCCTGGTCGTAGGGCGCCAGGGGCTCGGCCACGTCGCCGCCCTTGAACACCAGGCGGTTGACGGCGCCGTCGCGCCACACCACCACCTCGAGGCGCGTGGCCAGGGCGTTGGTGACGGACACGCCGACGCCGTGCAGGCCGCCGGAGAAGGCATAGGCGCCGCCGCCCGCCTTGTCGAACTTGCCGCCGGCGTGCAGGCGGGTGAACACCAGCTCCACCACGGGAGCGTGTTCTTCGGGATGCAAGCCGACGGGAATGCCGCGCCCGTCGTCCTCGACGGAAACACTGCCGTCGATGTGCAGCGTGACCTGGATCTGCTTGCCGTAGCCGGCCAATGCCTCGTCTGCGGCGTTATCAATGACCTCCTGCACGACGTGCAGAGGGTTTTCGGTTCGGGTGTACATGCCCGGGCGCTGGCGCACGGGCTCCAGTCCCTTCAGGACGCGTATGGACGCCTCGGTGTAACGTGGAGTGGCCAAGTTATCCCCAACATCTGTGGAAAAAAACCGACATTTTACGGATAAGCCTAGATTCTGCGCGGCTCCCAGTGGGATGAGCACGACCTGAGCAGCTCCAAATTCGGTAGGATGATGACAGTCACAGCCAGCGCATCGGGTCGGTACGGCCCGGATCGCGACAACTGCGCCGCAACATCCTACACAAATCCAGCAACTCCTGTTGTTATTAACAGTGGTTATTAACAGTGGTATGCCTGGTGTTATTGACAGTGGTATGCTTGAGGCCATCCACAAACAAGAACAACGCAAGGCGCGTCCTTTTTACGCGCCTTTTGCTGCCGAACCGAGAATCACCATCATGAGCGACCAAATCAAGAACGTCAGTGACGCCAGCTTCGATGCCGATGTGTTGAAATCCGGCCAGCCGGTGCTGGTGGACTACTGGGCTGCCTGGTGTGGCCCTTGCAAGATGATTGCCCCGATCCTGGAAGAAGTCGCCACGGAGTACGCTGGCCGCCTGACGATCGCCAAGCTGAACGTCGACGAAAACCAGGGTACCGCCACCAAGTATGGCATCCGCGGCATTCCCACCCTTATGCTCTTTAAAGACGGCCAGGCTGCCGCCACCAAGGTTGGCGCGCTGTCGAAGTCGCAACTGACCGCATTCCTGGACGGCGCGCTGTAAGCCGCGTGCCGTGACGAAGGCGCCGCCCTCGGGGCGGCGCTCATTCAATACCGCGTGTGCCCGTCCGTGGCGCGCCGCCAGAACTCTCCTTCACTTTCCCCCAAAATCCCACCGCGATGCACCTCAACGAACTGAAGGCGCTGCATGTCTCGCAGCTGCTGGAAATGGCCGCCGGCCTGGAAATCGAGAACGCCAACCGCCTGCGCAAGCAGGAGCTGATGTTCGCCATCATGAAACGGCGCGCCAAGCAAGGCGAGCAGATCTTCGGCGACGGCGTCCTGGAAGTCCTGCCCGACGGCTTTGGCTTCCTGCGCTCACCCGAGACCTCGTATCTGGCCAGCACGGACGACATCTACATCTCGCCCTCGCAGATCCGCCGCTTCAACCTGCACACCGGCGACTCGATCGAGGGCGAAGTGCGCACGCCCAAGGACGGCGAGCGCTATTTCGCCCTGGTGAAGGTGGACAAGGTCAACGGCGTGGCGCCGGAAGCGATCAAGCATCGCATCATGTTCGAAAACCTGACGCCGCTGCACCCGAACCGCAACATGCGCCTGGAACGCGACATCAAGAGCGAGGAAAACCTCACTGGCCGCATTCTCGACGTCTTCGCCCCCATCGGCATGGGCCAGCGCGGCCTGATCGTCGCCAGCCCGAAGTCCGGCAAGACGGTGATGATGCAGCACATCGCGCATGCCATCACCACCAACTACCCCGATGCGGTCATGATCGTCCTGCTGGTGGACGAGCGCCCCGAGGAAGTGACCGAAATGCAGCGCACAGTGCGCGGCGAAGTGGTGGCCTCGACCTTCGACGAACCCGCCACCCGCCACGTGCAGGTCGCGGAAATGGTCATCGAAAAGGCCAAGCGCCTGGTCGAAATGAAGAAGGACGTCGTGATCCTGCTGGACTCGATCACCCGTCTGGCCCGCGCCTACAACACCGTGGTGCCGGCCTCCGGCAAGGTGCTGACCGGCGGCGTGGACGCCAACGCGCTGCAACGCCCCAAGCGCTTCTTCGGCGCCGCCCGCAACCTGGAAGAAGGCGGTTCGCTGACCATCCTGGGCACGGCGCTGATCGAAACCGGCAGCCGCATGGATGAAGTCATCTATGAAGAATTCAAGGGCACCGGCAACTCCGAAGTCCACCTCGAGCGCCGCCTGGCTGAAAAGCGCGTCTACCCGTCGATCAACCTGAACAAGTCCGGCACCCGCCGCGAAGAGCTGCTGATCGCCCCGGACCTGCTGCAGAAGGTCTGGGTGCTGCGCAAGTTCATCCACGACATGGACGAAGTCCAGTCCATGGAATTCATCCTGGACAAGATGCGCGCCACCAAGACCAACGCCGAATTCTTCGACATGATGAAGAAGAAGTAAGCCCCGTCGCGGTCCACGGCGCCTGCGCCTTGGATCCGGCCATGAAAAACGCCCTGGGCGCCAAGCGCGCTCCAGGGCGTTTTTCATGGGGCGAACGGGCCGCCTGCGCGGCTCACTGCCCCCCCATGAACTCCTCCAGCGTGCCGGGCTGCGGCGCCGGGCGCGGGGTCTGCTTGTCGCCCGTCGGCTTGCCGGATGAGTCTATCGGCTCGATCTTGGGATCGTCCCAGCTGCCGGTGACGGCGTATTCCATGGTCATGGCTCGCGCCAGCGGCTGCTTCAGCAGCCATTGCGTCACGAAGGCCCCCAGGCCGATCAGCGGATTGACCGCCAGCGCCGTCACCATGGCCGCGCCGCTGGCGTCCAGGTTCGGAATCACCACGGCCTTCATGTCCCAGCGTTCGCGGATGATGTTGACGCCGCCCGCCAGCACGATCGCCGCCACCGGCCCATTGATCTTGTAGCCCTCGGTCGAGGCCGTGCCGTCTGCCAGCTTGACCTTGCCTCGGATGGTGTCGAAGGGGAAACCATCGCGCAGCAGATTGGTGGGGTTCACGTCCAGCCGCGCCAGCCGCTGCAGCGATTGCAGGGACAGCAGCTCCAGCAGCCGCGCGGTGCGGGAGTTGACGTGCATGAAGCGGCCCTTGTCCAGGCTGACGTCGACCTCGCCCGTCAGGTCTTCGATCTTGTGGGTCCAGGGCAGATTGCGCCAGGTAGCCTTGCCTTGCATCGTGCCCTTGCCGCCCGAGACCACCTTCTCGAAGCCGATGCGGTCCAGGAACTTGCCCACGTCTTCGAACTTGACCGAGGCGTCCACGGTCAGGCCGCGGCCCTGGCCCTCCAGGTTCCAGTTGCCGGTGGCGTTGAGCGAGGCCGCGTCGTTGACGATGGACAGCTTGTCCAGGCGCCATTCGCGGCCGCGCTGCAGATTCGTGCCCATCACCTGGAGTTCGCCCACATTCTTGCCATACAGCAGGAATTCCTTGGCCTGCAGGTCGATCGCCGGGATGTCGGATAGATCGTTGCCGGAGGACAGCGCCTCGTCGGCCTTGTTGGTGTCGCCCTCGCCGCCCAGCGACAGATGCTTCAGGCGAGCGGTGATCTGGCCGGCGATGGCGCCCGAGGCTTCGCGCCATTCCAGCGAGCCCGTGGCCTGCTTGGACTGCAGATCCACGCGCCATTGCGCGGGACCCGGCCGGGTCGCGTACAGCGTCAGGTCGTTCAGGGTAAAGCCGCCGGTCCGCAGGACGCCCGCCGCCAGGCTGATGCGTTCGGCTGCGGGCAGCATCGGCTTGGCCGCGGCACGGCCCTTGCCGGCAGGCGCGCTGAAGCCATCGGACACGTTCTCCCAGGCATCCACGTCCAGCTCGGGCAGGCTGGCGTTCAGGCTGAAACCGCGTTCCGGCAGGCTCGCGGGACGATTGATGCCCAGCGCGCCGCGCGCGAAATAGGACGGCGTCCCTTCGGACGGTGCCCGCTCGAACAGGGCGTTGACGCCATCGCCCAGGCTGGCGGTCAGCCAGCGCCGGTTCTGCGCCCCGCGGTCCTGGGCGGGCGACCATTGCACCTTCAGCAACTGGGACGCCTGGGCCGGCTTGCCCACCGGTGCAGGCATGTCGATCGCCATGCCCACCAGATCGGACTCCACTGAGATGTCCACCGCGCCGCCGCGCTGATAACCCACCCGGCCCTTGTAGGCGGCCTTGCCCGAAAAGCGCGACATGGACGGCGTGTTGCTCAGTTGGGTCAGCGCCGGCCCGGCCAGCGTGCCCTCGAAGCGCAGCGCGTCCGTGCTCTGCGCCAGGCGTCCGAACATCCGCGCCGGGCCGCCCAGGAATTGGGCCCGCAGATCCTTGGCCTCGACGCCCTTTTCCGAGAACGCCAGGTCGCCGTGCATCTGGCTGAGCAGCGGCATCTCCGGCATGAAAGTGAAGGTGTTGCCCGCGAACAGGATATTCCCCTGCACCTCGGTGTCATCGGTGTTCAGCAGGGGCACCTTGAGCTTGAGTCTCACCCGCCAGTCGCCGGTGCCTCGCGCCTCGTCCAGGGCGCCGTCCAGCAGCTCGCCCAAGGGCGAGTTGGCCGCCAGCGCCAGATAGGCCGGCACGGTGCCGGCGGTCTCGCCGGTCAACAGCAGCTCGGAGTTCTCTTCCATGTTGGGAATGGTTGCGGCAACCGCTCCCAGCGTCACGGTATGCCCCGACCCGGTATGGGCGACCGCGCCGCCCGCGCTGTCCAGCGCCAGGCTGACCTTGTCGATGCGGAAATTGCCCGACAGGTTCTCCAGCATCGGCCAGCCCTTGCGGCGCTCGCGCGCCGGCGCGTAATCGACCTTGGCGCCGCTGAATGCGCCGGCGATCACGAATTCGCCCTGGGACGCCGGCGCGCCAAAAGGAAACTCGTCGAGATCGCCCTTGAGCGTGATGGAGGCGGACTGCATTTCGCCTGCCGGCAAACCGATGGCCAGCCATTCGCGGGCGTCGGCGTTGACCTCCAGGGGCAGGTAGCGGTGGATGGCGGACATGGCGCCGCGCGCCATCACGCCGCGCATGTCGACGCTGCCCGCCGCTGTCTTGCCCTCGGGCCGCCACTGCCCTTGCACGCGCACATCGAGATCGTCGTTGACCAATTGCAGCTGGCCCACGTCCACGAACCAGTGATCGGCGTCCGGCCCCTTGACGGCGGCATCCAGCGCCACTTCGCGCACCGCCAGGTCGGGCTGCTCGAAGACGCCCGGCAAGCTCAGGCCCAACTGCTCGACCTTGCCGCTGACCGATACCGCCGGCGCGCCAGGGCTGCGCGCCAGGGGCACGCTGTCCAGTTGCATGAAGTCGCCCGGCAGGCCATGGATGCGGGCCTGGACGTAGCCAGCCTTGAAGCCGGGGGCCTGCGCGCCTTGCGCGGGCTGCGTCCATTGCAGGCCGCGCGTCGCGGCGTCCGCGGTCAGATCGGTGAACTTGCCGCGTTCCAGCTGCAGCCATGCCCGTCCGCTCAAGCGCCCCGCCACCGCCGGGACGTCGAACCACGGCTGCCACGCCAGCGGCTCGGCGTCGTCCAGCTGCACATACAGCTGGCCGCCCCAGTTGCCGGGATTGGCCGCGCTCACCGAGAACAGGCTGCGGTTGAATTCGCCGCGCAGCTCCACGTTGCGCGCCAGCGCGTCGCCCGCCGCGGCCTTGAGCACGAAGCGGTGCGACAGGCTGCCGTTGCGCGCCAGGAGGTCGACGCCCGTCAGGGTCAGCTCGGGCGCGCGGCGCAATTCGTCCTGCCAGCGTATGGTGGCGCCGCGGATGCGCAGCTCGCGCTGCGCGCCCAGCCAGCGCAGCGCCGGATGGTCCAGGTCGGAACGCTGGTCGCCATCATTGAGATCAATGTCCTGGCCCGCGACCCACAGGTGATTGGCGGAATCCCGCCGCAAAAGGAGTTCGGGCCGATCGAGCTGCAGCCGCAGCAGCTTGGGCGACAGGACCAGGATGCTGCGCCAGGCCAGCACCGCCGAAACGGAAGGCAAGGACAACACGGGGTCGACCTCGTCGTCGTAGACTTGGACGGAGGTGAGATCGAGCTTGGGGTTCAGGCCTTGCCAGTTCGCCTGGATGGAGCCGATGGTCACTCGGGAACCCAGCGCCTTGCTGGCGTAGGCTTCGATCTGGGGACGCCATTGGTCCACGCGGGGCAGGACCCAATAGCGTACGCCCAGCAGTCCGAGGGCCACGACGCCATAGACGGTCAGCACGGCCCAGAAGACCCAGCAGAGCACTTTTTTTGAAACAGACACGGATCGGTGGGCAGAAAAATAGGTCTTGCGGTATCGTCCCCACTTATACCTGAAACGCGCCTATTCTGCCGCCCCTTTCGCCATGTCCACGCCCTCTACGCTCGCCCCCGCCCTCGCCTGGTCCGGCCATCTGCGCCGCCGACTGGATGCCCATCCGGATCTGGCCGCATGGCTGGACGACGCCGTGCGCGAACCCGTCACGCCCGCGCAGATCGCAAGCTGGCAGGCCGAGCTGGCCGGACCGCAGGCAGGCGACACGCTCCCCGTGGATGCCTGCCGCATGGTGCTGCGCAAGCTGCGCGAACGGGTCTTCAACGCGCTGATCGTGCGCGACCTGACCGGCCAGGCCGATCTGGAAGAAGTCGTCGGCGCCATGACCACGCTGGCCGACACCGCGGTGGCGGCGGCCTATCGCAGCGTGGCCGCGGACCTCGCTGCCGTGCATGGCGTGCCGCGCGATCCGGCCACCGGCAAGCCGCAAGAAATGCTGATCGTGGGCATGGGCAAGCTGGGCGGCTGCGAGCTGAATGTCTCGTCCGACATCGACCTGATCATGCTGTACGGCGAAGAAGGCGAAACCGACGGCCCGCGCCGCATCAGCCATCATGAGTTCTACGGCCGACTGACGCGGCGCATGATGCCGGTGCTGTCCGAAGTCGACGCCAACGGCCAGGTGTTCCGCACCGACCTGCGCCTGCGTCCCGACGGCGACGCCGGCCCCCTGGCCTGGAGCCTGGACGCGCTGGAGCACTATCTGATCGGCCAGGGCCGCGAATGGGAACGCTACGCCTGGCTCAAGGCCCGGCTGATCCCGGCCCAGGCCTTCGAAGGCAGCGACAGCGCCGCCCAGGCGCGCCAGCTGGAAAGCCTGCGCGTGCCCTTCGTCTACCGCAAGTATTTCGACTTCGACGCGCTCTCGGCCCTGCGTGCCCTGCGCGAACGCATCCGCCAGGACTGGCAGCGGCGCGCCAGCGCGCGCAACGGCATCGACAGCGCCAACAATATCAAGCTGGGCGACGGCGGCATCCGCGAGATCGAATTCGTGGTGCAGCTTGCCCAACTGATCCGCGGCGGCCGCATGCCCGCGCTGCAAAAGCGCGGCCTTCTGGAAGCGCTGCACGCGGAAAGCGCGGCCGGGCTGGTGCCCGAGGAAGACGCGCGCCGGCTGGAAGAGGCCTACCGCTACCTGCGCCGCACCGAACATGCCCTGCAATACCGCGAGGACGCCCAGACCCATCTGCTGCCAGGCGACCCCGAGCAGCGCGCCGCCCTGGCCGCCGCGCTGGGCATGAGTCACGCGGACTTCGAAAGCACGCTGGCCGCGCACCGCCAATTCGTCTCGCAGACCTTCCGCAACGTGTTCCGCCTGGTGGGCATGGGCGACGCCGAAGTGCCGGCGCCCGCGCCCGGCGCCAGCGACCCCGGATCCGGCCCGGACGAACCCGACAGCAACAGCGAATTGGCCGAACAGATCCGCCAGGCCTTCGGCGACGACGCGCAGGACCTGCTGCGCCGTACCGAGACCCTGCTGGGCAGCCACCGGGTGCGCAGCCTGCCCGAGAGCAGCCGCAAGCGCATGGACGCCCTGCTGCCCGCCGCCCTGCGCGCCGCCTTGCAGACCCCCGCTCCGCTGCAAGCCACGGTGCGGCTGTTCGACCTGATCGAAAAAATCGCCCAACGCAGCGCGTACCTGGCCCTGCTGGCCGAGTATCCGGACACCCTGGCGCGCGTGGCGCGCATGGTCGCCGCCAGCCCCTGGGCCGCGCAATACCTGACCCAGCACCCCCTGCTGCTGGACAGCCTGATCGACTGGCGCACGCTGTTCGAACCGCTGGACTTCGCCCAGCTCGCGCGCCAGCTGACCGCGGACCTGGACGCCTGCCGGCTGCCCGACGGCGATCCGGACATCGAACGCCAGATGAACCTGATGCGCGACATGCAGCGCCAGGCCAGTTTCCAATTGCTGGCGCAGGACCTGGAAGGCGAGCTCACCGTGGAAAAGCTGGCTGACCAGCTGTCCGCGCTGGCCGATCTGCTGCTGACCGAAACCATCCGCCGCACCTGGCCGCTGGTGAACAAGGCCGAGGGCGCCGAACCGCGCTTCGCCGTCATCGCCTACGGCAAGCTGGGCGGCAAGGAACTGGGCTATGCCTCGGACCTGGACTTGGTGTTCCTGTTCGACGACCCCCGCGACGACGCCGCCGAGGTCTACGCCAAGCTGGGCCGGCGCATGACGTCGTGGCTGTCGACCATGACGTCTTCCGGCCGCCTGTACGAGGTCGACCTGCGCTTGCGGCCCGACGGCGACGCCGGCCTGCTGGCGGTATCCGTCGAAGCTTTCGAGCAATACCAGCACAAGCATGCCTGGGCCTGGGAACACCAGGCGCTGACCCGCGCCCGCTACGCCTCGGGCGACGCTGGCGTCGGCGCGCGCTTCGAGCAGATCCGCGAGGACATGCTGGTGCTGCCCCGCGACGCCGCCAAGCTGCGCGAGGAAGTGCTGGCGATGCGCGAAAAAATCAATGCGGGCCATCCCAACACCAGCCCGCTGTTCGACCTGAAGCACGATCGCGGCGGCATGGTCGACGTGGAATTCGTCACGCAATACCTGGTGTTGTGCCACTCGGGCACGCAGCCGGTGCTGGTGCGCAACCTGGGCAATATCGCGTTGCTGCGCCTGTCCGGCGAGGCGGGCCTGATTGCTCCCGAGCTGGCCGCGCGCGCCGGCGACGCCTACCGCACCCTGCGCCGCGTCCAGCACCAGATGCGCCTGCAGGGCGTGGAGAAGGCGCGCGTCCCGCAAGACCAGCTGCAGGAAGAACGCGCCGCCGTGCGCGAACTCTGGGACGCCGTGCTGGGCTGAAGGCATAGGGGGACGGGGCGTCCCCCCTTCGGCGGCAACTCAGCGTAAAATAAGGGGTTTTCCGTTATCTTTGCCTGCAAGCCATGTCCGAACTCGTGCGCCCCAAACTCGACCTGCCCGCCGGCCGCCGCAAGGTGCTGATGCACTCGTGCTGCGCGCCCTGTTCCGGCGAAGTCATGGAAGCGATGACCGCCTCGGGCATCGACTACGCCATCTACTTCTACAACCCGAACATCCACCCGGTCAAAGAGTACGAAATCCGCAAGCAGGAGAACATCCGCTTCGCCGAGCAGCACGGCATCGAGTTCATCGACGCCGACTACGACATGGACAACTGGTTCGACCGCGTCAAGGGCATGGAAGACGCCCCCGAACGCGGCGAACGCTGCACGGCCTGCTTCGACATGCGCTTCGAACGCACGGCGCTCTACGCGCACGAGCATGGTTTCGACACCATCACCAGCTCGCTGGGCATTTCGCGCTGGAAGGACATGAACCAGATCAACGGCTGCGGCGAACGCGCCGCGGCGCGCTACGACGATCTGATCTACTGGACCTACAACTGGCGCAAGGGCGGCGGCTCGGCCCGCATGATCGAAATCAGCAAGCGCGAGAACTTCTACCAGCAGGAATATTGCGGCTGCGTCTACTCGCTGCGCGACACCAACCGCCACCGCCGCTCGCAGGGCCGCGAACGCATCCACATCGGCGTGAAGTTCTACGGCAAGGAAGACCTGATCAACGAGGAACAGCTCTGATCAGGACGGGCGTCCATGGCGCCGGTATTCCGACGGCGACGCGCCGAAACGCTTGCGGAACGCGTGGCTGAAACGCGCCGCATCTGAAAAACCGAATCGATAGGCAATGTCGCCTATCGGCCGCGCCGCCTGCGCGGGGTCGCACAGCGTGTCGCGGCAACGCTCCAGCCGCGCGCTGAGGATGAAGTCGGCCGGGGTCGTGCAAGCCTGGGCGAACAGGTTGTAGAGATAACGGCGCGACATCCGGAAGGCCGCGGCCGCGGCCGCCGGCGACAGCGCCGGATCATGCAGGTTTTCAAGTATGTGCTGCTGCACCCGGCGCAATTGCGCCTGCCGCAGTTCGGCCTGGTCGTGTTCGGCCTGCGCCCCCGCCCGCTCGCTGATGTCCAACCCCATCATCTGCAGCACCGCATTGGCGGCATCGCGCGAGGCGCTTTCGGAAAGGTGCGCGTGCTCGGTCAGCGCCACGCGCAGCAGGTCCATCGCCATGCGGCCGCAACCCTGGCGCGCGCTGAAGTTGCGCGCCACGGCATGCTGCATGAAGGACTGCCAGGCGTCGAAATGCTTGCCGGGCACCTGCATCACCAGGAAATGCGCGCCATCGTCGACCTCGACCTCGTACGGCCGGGTGGTGTCGTAGATGCTCCATTCGCCCGGCACCAGCAAGGCGCTGCGCCCCGACTGGCGGATCTCGCTGCGGCCCGCGAGCTGCAGCGTCACCTTGTATCCCGGCGCTTCGGAGCGGTCGGCCAGCAGCTTGCTGCGACGCACGCGCTGGGCGCTGCTGCGCAATTCACAGACCTGCATCCAGCCTAGCGAATCCACCGCCACGCTGTTGCGAAAGCGCGTTGGGAACACCGCGGAAACTTCCAGGGGAACAAAGGTATCGCTGACATTTTCCTGCCAGCTTGCGCAGTCCAGGAAATGCCTGGGCTCGCTGCGCAAAAGGGATGGGGACATGGCGACTCCGTGCCTTTCTGCCTGGGCGGCAAGCCCGGCAACACAGCTACAGCGTTGAATGGAATGCTGCCTCTTTCTAGCACCGGCCGGCGCGAGGGAGTATCGGTGACAACCCCTAAGTTGCCGGGCCGCTAGGGTTTTCTGTCGCTGCCATAGGAATAGTCGGCCAAGGGCAAGCCCAGCCCTGTCAAGGCCTGCGCCAGTCCGTGGCGCACCGGCACCACGTCCTCATAGCGGCGCGGACGCACCTGCGCCACCTCCTGCTCGGTGTAGGGACGGAAGTTCTCTGGCAATTGCGCGGGACTGAATTCCTCCACGATCCAATTCAGCACCGCCGCGAGTTCGGCATTGCTCAGCTGCGATTGCGCCGCTCCCGGCACGCGCACCAGATACTCCCGGCCTTGCGGCAAATGCACGAACGAACCCACCGAATTGCGGAAGTCCGGAATGCCATGGCGGCCGCTGCCGCGCCCGTCCACCCGATGGCAACCCGCGCACTGCAGCACATAGTCGGCACGGACGGCCTGGCGCAGCCGGTCGGAGGCGGCACCGGCCGCCGCGGCATCGGCCGCCGCCACCTGCGCAACGGCCGGGCCCGCGCAAAGCAGGACCGCAGCGGCACCGAGCCTGCGCAATCCCTGCCACCGCGGCCGTTGCGCTGACATCATGATTTCGGCTTGGGCTTGGCCAGGCCCACGATCACTGACGTGGTGCAATGGAAGATGGAGGACTCGTTGGACATGCACCAGTTCACATCGTTGTGCAGGAACATCTGATAGCCCGGCCGCTCGCGCTCGGCCGATGCGCACATGCATTTGCCGCAAGCGGCCTTGCCGCAGCAGTCGTTATAGCTGATCAGATAGTCCTTGCCGTCCAGCGGATTGTGGCAGGTGCCTACCCACGACACGGCCGAAGGCGAGGTGCCGGGCGGGCAGGACGTCATGCTGCCGCCGCAGCATGAACACAGAAAGCCGTCCACCGCGCAATAGCGCCAGTAATCGCATGCCGTGTCATCCATCTGCGGCTTCTTGGGATCCGCGGGCGCGGAACGCGCCACCGGCAGCACCGGCACGAGGAATGCCGTTCCGACCAGGACCCGGCCGATGCGGTTGAGCACGCTGCGCCGGGAAGTGGTGTGCGCGACCGAACGCGCGGCGCGCTCTGCGAGTTTATCCAGCCAATGCATTGCCGCTCTCCTTGCGGGAAATCCGGGTTTCTTCCAGCGTGCCGGCGGCCAGGAATTCCTGCACCGACGCCACGCCCAGCTCCTTCGCCGTGAACAGGCTTTCGAGCTGTTCACGCGAGTTGATCAAGCCCTTGGCGCGCAAGGTTCCGGTTTCATCGATCAGCACGGCATAGGGCAGCTTGCTGATCTGGAACTTCATGCCCAGCTCAGTCGACAGCAAATACGGAAAGCGCTCCAGCCCCGCCTGCTTGTAGAAGGCCAGGTGCTCGGGCATTTCGCCGTCGCTGGCCAGGACGATGCGCAGCCAGGCGCTTTCCGTGCTGGCCACCGACTTCAGGATGGGCAGCAGCTTCTTGCAGACCGGGCAGGTCGGGGAAAGAAAGAACAGCAGCTGGCTGTGCTGGCCGCGCTCGCCCACGACGATGCGGCGGCCCAGCAGATCCGGCAGCTCGAAGCGCGGCGCGGGCTCGCCCACGCCTGGGCCCTTGTCCATCGTCAGCGCCCCCATCGGCGCCACGCGCTCGTACAGCACGCCGATTTGTCTGGACAAGGCCAGGATGACGAGCACCAGGCAGAGCACCACGCCCCACAGCAGGAAATTGGAAATGATCAAGGCATCCATGTGAATTCCTTCAGAAATTGCGCAACTTGAGGTGTGAGGCCAACAGGTGGTTGGCGGTGAAGTACAGGCCCACGGCGACGATGGTCAGGCCAAAAACGGCTGCGGAATCGGTCCACTGCAGGCCGCGGGACTGGCCCGCCGCGGCGATGAGCGCCGGCGCGGTCCATAGCGCCAGCACCGCGTTGCGCAACACCAGCCACCACGACAGCCCTCCCCGCCGCGCGCCGCGCCCCGGCCCGCTGGACGCAGGGCCGCCGCAGCCGCAATCGATGTCGCGGTGGCCGCGCACCAGGTTGAAAGCCAGCGCCAGCGTGGCCGCCGCCAGCACCAGCAGCGCCAGCTGCGCGCCCGCCGCCTGCCGCGACGGCACCAGCAGCAAGGCGCCGGCCAGCGCTTCGGTCAGCACGAAAAGCCACGCGAACGCGCTGCTCCACCCGCCCGGCAGGATGCGATAGGCCGACACGATGGCGGCGAAGCCCGCCATGTCCCTCAGTTTTTCCAGCGCGCCCAGGAGCAGCACGCAGGCCAGCGCCGCGCTCGCGGCATACAGCAACACGGGATCGTTCATCGCGCGCCTCGCGGTTGCGGTTCGACCTGCAGCGCGGTTTCACCGGCGGCCTGGATCGTGCCCTTGAGGACTGGCGCGGCCGGCGCGGCGTCGTAGACGCTCACGTTGCCGCCGTCGATGGTGTACAGGCGCGGCTGGTCGTCCTGCGAGACCGACATCGACAAGGCATTCTGGCCCGGCACCCGCGCCACCCGCCGGTGCGTGGCCAGGTCATAGACCCAGATCTCGGCGGCCGGGGTCTTGTGCGAACCTTCGGCCCCATTCGGATGCATGCCCACGTACAGACGCTTGCTGGCCTGGTTCACGGCCAGCAGGTTGTAGCCGCCCGGGCGCCAGCCCTGGTCCTTGCCCGATGCGTCCAGCAAGGACCAAGGTTTGCCGAACACGGCGTCCTTGCCGCTGAAGTCGGCGCTGTAGACGTTGCCGTTGTAGGACACGAAGTAGTAGGTATCGCCCAGATTTTCCGTGTGCGTGAAGATGGGGTCCTTCTCGGGGTCGAACATGGGCTGGCTGCGCTGCTGCCCCGCCGGCTTGCCGGCCTGGTCCAGGTCCACGGTCAGCAGCGCGCCGTCGCCGCAGATGCTGGCGAAGCTGCGCGGGCGCGAGGGCAGCACGATGATGCTCCAGCAACCCGCGGCCGCGGTAACCTCGTCGGCGAACTGGCGTGTCTTCAGGTTCACCACCGTGACCGAGGACGCAGGCGTGGCGTTCTGCACGAACAGCAGTTCCCCGTCCGCGCTCTGCTGCAGATAGTTCCGGTAGTTCAGCGCCTGCGCGCGTTTCTGCGGGATCGGCACCTCGTACTTGGGCGTGAGCGTTTCGGCGTCCCAGGCCTCGACCACGTCGGTGCGCTTACCGCGGTTCAAGCGCTCGTAGTAGGTCGTCATGACATAGATGTCCTTGCCGTCCGCGGACACGGTCATGTGGCCGTTGAACGACGTAGGCACCAGGCCCAGGAACTTCAGGGTGTCGCCGTCATAGATGTTGACCCGGCTGTCGACCAGGTGGTTGAAGACGGCGTCCATCACGTACAGCCGGTGCGGCGTGGCCGGCGGCAGGCGGGTGCCGCCCTTCAGTTCTTCCACGGGCAGGTCCGCCCGGGCTAGGCCTGCCGACGCCGCCAAGGCGGCGCACAGCGCCCACCGTCCGGCCCGCGATGCGCATGATCTGGCGCGAGGCGCGTTCATCGATATTCTCCTGGTCTCATGGTCCTGTTCTCCTAGAACGCGTAGACGTAGCGCAACTGCACGCCACGCATCCGCGGTCCGTTCTCGACCTTCAGGTCGTGGATGTACTGCATCTGGATCTGGTTGGCGTCGTTGATCTGATGCGTCAGTTCGACGGCCAGCTGGTGATTGCGCGCCCGCGTGGCAACGGTCTCGCCGGACGCGGTTTCCTTCCCGCCTGTCTCATAGCGGTAGCGGATGCCGGTATAGGTGTCCGGCGTCAGGTTGGTCGAGGCCAGTGCGAAGAAACGGAACGAGGGATCCTTCTTCAGCGTCTGCCCATGCCAATCGGTATTGCGGCCGTAGATCTCCACTTCCGCGATGGCTTCCAGATAAGTGGATTCGCCAAAGCCCTGCACAAAGGAAAAATCCTGGACGGTGGACCAGCGGTTCTTGCCCGGCGACACATCGGGGCGCGAACCGTCGTAGCGGCCCACGGGCGCCACGACGAACGGTTCCCAGGCGAACCAGGTCCGGGTCTGCTGGTTGTTGTAGAACCAGATCGCCGAACCTAGCGTCACGTCGCCGATGCCGGTCTGGTGGTCGCCCGCCATGCCCGGCAGGTCCTGCGAGGTCCGGATCATGGGCACGATGAATTCCAGCTGGACCGTCTTGCCGTAGAAGTCGCGATAGTGCATCTGCCGATAGACCAGCGTGTTGACGTCGACCGACCCGCCGTCCACGCGCGAGCCTTCGGCATACAAACCCGAGGACCTCAGCCCGGCCATGTACCCTGCGATGATGTTGGTGCCCACCGGCGCGGGTATCCAGTCGCGCGCGCTGGGGTCTCCCGCCCATGCCGCCTGCGACGCTCCCGCGCACGCGAGCAGCAGCGCCGCCCGCCTGCGGGCCCGGCTCCCTGTCCTGCCTGCCATGTCTTCCCCTTGGTGTCGTGAAGGCGCGGCCACCGGTATTTCCCGGCTTGGGCCGCGCGATCACCGTTCTAGTAAGCGATGCAAACGGATTTCCGTTCCAGGTACATTTCCAGCACGGCGCGGCCGTGCTCGCGGCCGATGCCGGATTGCTTGAATCCGCCGAAAGGCATGTTGGGATCCAGCATGTTGTGCGTATTGACCCAGACGGTGCCGGCATCGATGCGCGGGATCAGGCTTTGCACGCGGGAGAGATCGTTGCTCCAGAGACTGGCGCCCAGGCCGTAGGCGCTGTCGTTGGCCAGCCGCACGGCATCGTCCAGAGTGTCGAAAGGCTGCGCCACCACGACGGGGCCGAAGATTTCCTCGCGGGCAATGCGCGCGCCCGCCGGCACGTCCGCAAAAACAGTGGGCTGCACGAAGTAGCCGGAGCCGGCTCCGCGCCCCCCTCCCGCCAGGATGCGTCCGCCCTCGCTGCGTCCGATATCGATGTAATCCATGACGCGCTTCTGGTGGCGGGCCGACACCAGCGGGCCGACCTGCGTGGCGGGATCGAATCCGGACCCGAGCCTCATGCCGGCGGCCAGATCGGCCAATCCCTCGACGACCTTGGCATACAGGTTCTTTTGCACATACAGGCGCGAGCCCGCCGTGCAAACCTGCCCCTGGTTGAAGAAAATGGCGGCTGCCGCTCCCTGCACGGCGCGGTCGGCGTCGCAATCGTCCAGCACGATCACAGGGGACTTGCCGCCCAGCTCCAGCGATACCCGCTTCATGTCGTCCATCGCGGCGCGTCCGATCAGCTTGCCGACTTCGGTCGAACCCGTGAACGCGATCTTGTCCACGCCGGGATGCGCGACCAGCGCGGCGCCGGCGGTCTCGCCACGGCCGGTCACGACGTTGACGACGCCGGGCGGGAAGCCCGCTTCCAGCACCAGCTCGGCCAGGCGCAGCGCCGTCAGCGGCGTTTCCTCGGCCGGCTTGAGCACCACGGTGCAGCCCGCAGCCAGGGCGGGAGCGATCTTCCAGATCGCCATCAGCAGCGGAAAATTCCAGGGAATGATCGCCGCCACCACGCCCACGGCCTGCGGCAGGGTATGGGCGCTGTACCGCACGCCGGGAGGAAACGGTATGGACAGCGACAGAGTGTCGCCCGTGATCTTGGTCGCCCAACCCGCCATGTAGCGCAGCCACTGCGCGCCCGAGCCGACTTCCAGGCCCTGCGCCACGCCCAGCAGCTTGCCGTTGTTCAGGGTTTCCAGGCGGGCCAGTTCCGCGCCGTGCAGCTCGACCAGGTCGGCCAGCTTCAGCAACAGGCGCTCGCGCCCGACGGGCAGCATGTCGCGCCAGGGACCGGATCCGAAGGCGCGCCTGGCCGCCTGCACCGCCATGTCCACCTGCTGCGGCCCTGCGTCGGGTTGATGGGCGATGATCTCGCCGGTGGCGGGGTCATGGACGGCTATCGGCGCGCCCTGCCCTACGCCCACCGGCTTGCCGTCGATGAACATGGCTTCCCGGATGGCGCCCAGTTCCGGGCGGTCGGAGGCGGCGTGGCCGGCGGCGCTTGCGCTTGCTGAAGACATTCGAAGCTCCAACGAAATGGTTGAAGCGAGGATAGCAACGGCCTTTCCGCAAGGCTTGTCGGTCCGTGCATGGCGATTTGTCATTCTGCGCACGGCGCAATAAAAAAACCGGCAACGCGCGCAGCGCGGTGCCGGGCCTGGCGCGGCGCCCCTGCGGGACCCGCGCATCATGGACCTTGGATCAGTCCAGCATCAGCACCGTGGCGCCGGTGGTCTTGCGCGCGGCCAGCGCGGTCTGGGCTTCGCCGGCCTGCTCCAGCGTGTAGCGCTGGTCGATGCGGACCTTGATCTTCTTCTTCAGGACCAGGTCGAACAGCTCTTCGGAGGCGGCTTGCAGCTTGGCCAGCGTGTTGACGTGCAGGCCCAGCGACGGGCGCGTCACGTACAGGCAGCCCTTCTGGTTCAGCGTCGCCAGGTTGACGCCCGACACGGGGCCGGACGCGTTGCCGAAGCTGACCATCAGGCCGCGCGGCTCGATGCAGTCCAGCGAGGTTTCCCAGGTGTCCTTGCCCACGCCGTCATACACCACCGGCACCTTCTTGCCGCCGGTCAGCTCAAGCACGCGCTCGGCCACGTTCTCGCGCGAGTAGTCGATGGTTTCCCAGGCGCCGTTGGCGCGGGCCAGTTCGGCCTTCTCGGGGCTGGAGACGGTGCCGATCAGCTTCACGCCCAGGGCCTTGGCCCATTGGCAGGCGATCAGGCCCACGCCGCCGGCGGCCGCGTGGAACAGGATGGTCTCGCCGCCTTGCAGGCGGTAGGTCTGGCGGAACAGGTACTGCACCGTCAGGCCCTTGAGCATCAGGGCCGCGGCCTCGTCAAAGCCGATGCCCTTGGGCACCTTGACGACCTGCGCGGCCGGCACGTTGCGCGCCTTGGCGTAGGCGCCGATCGGGCTCTGGCCGTAGGCGACGCGGTCGCCCTTTTTCAGATGCGTGACGTCGGCGCCGACGGCGGTCACGACACCCGCGCCCTCGAAACCCAGGCCGTGCGGCAGCGCGTGGGGATACAAGCCCGTGCGGTAATAGATATCGATGAAGTTCAGGCCGGCGGCGTGCTGCTCGATCGTGACTTCATTGGCGGCGGGCGGAGGCACTTCCACCTCGACCAGCTTCAGGACCTCAGGACCACCGTGCTGCTCGATACGAATTGCCTTGACGAGATTGCTGGCCATGCTGGCCTCCTTTCATTGGAAAAAATGCTAACGAGAGCCTGTCCGCGGCCCCTGAACGAGAAAAACCAGATTCAACGCGATGGCCGGGTCTCGCCCTGCCTGGCGGACGCCAGCCTGCCGGCCCCGCCCCCCATCAGCACGAATACCCCAGCCAGCACCAACGCGGTTCCCGCCATCTGCCACACCGTGATGGGCTCTTGCAGGAACCACGACGCCAGAAACAGCACCGACACCGGCCCGATCATGCCCAGCAGCGATGCGGTGGGCGCGCCGATCAGCGCCACCGCCCACATCAGCATGAACACCGGCACCACGGTATTCAGCGTGGCGTGTATCACCGAATACCCGTAGACCCCGGCAGGCTGGATCAGCATGGACGGGGGATGCACGGCAAAGAACTGGATGATGCAGGCCACGCAGGACACCAGCATGGCATACGCCACCAGGCGCGTCGCCCCCAAGCGCTTGACCAGTTCCCCCGAACAGATCAGGTACACAGAATAGCTTGCGGCCGACCCGAAAACGAACAAAGACCCTAACAATACCTCGCCGCCGCCGAAGGACAGGTCGTGGGCGAACACCAGCACCACCCCGGCATATGACAGCGCCATGGCCATCCACTGGCGGCGCTCGACCGGGCGCTTGAACCAGAACGCCGACAGCAGCACCACCAGCGAAGGCGACAGGAACAGGATCAGGCGCTCCAGGCTGGCGGTGATGTAACGCAGTCCCAGGAAGTCCAGGAAGCTGGACAGGTAGTAGCCGAGCAGGCCCAGCACGCAGACCTGCGCGCGTTCCTTCCAGGTCATGACGGGGATTTCGCCGCGCGCCGCGCGCCGCGACTGATGCCAGGCCACCGCCGCGAAGAACGGCATGGCGAACAGCATGCGGAAGGCAATGAGGGTGACGGCGTCGATGCCGTAGCGATACGTGAACTTCACCACGATGGCCTTGGCCGAGAACAGGACTGCGCCCAGGGTCGCCAGGAAGAAGCCGGCTGCGCGGCTGGAAAGGCGGAAGGACGGCGAAAGCTTGGCAAGGCGATTCATGCGATGATTTTATGTTCTGTGCGAAAACACCGCACGCCTTTGCCCACGCCTACCCGGCCATATTCTTGCCTCACGCATGACCCGACACCGCGCCCTCACCTACATCCACGTTGCCGCCGTGCTTTTTGGCCTGACCGGCGTGTTCGGCGAACTGATCCAGGCCAGCGCCGCCGTGATCACGCTGGGCCGGGCCATCTTCGCGGTGCTCGCCCTGGGGCTGTTCGCCCGCATGCGCCGCAAGCCGCTCCTGGGCGCCCTGACGCCGGCGCAGCTGTTCGTGCTGGTGGTTTCGGGCGCCCTGCTGGCGGGGCATTGGGTCACCTTCTTCATCGCCGTGAAGGTCGGCGGCATCGCCATCGCCACCCTGGGTTTCGCCAGCTTCCCCGCCTTCATCACCCTGTTCGAGGGCCTGCTCTTCCGGGAACGCATCCGTCCGACGGAATGGCTGCTGCTGGGCTTGGTCACGGCCGGGCTGGTGCTGGTCACGCCCGCGTTCGACCTGGCCGACCAGGGCACCATCGGCCTGGCCTGGGGGCTGCTGTCGGGCCTGAGTTTCGCCCTGCTGGCGCTGAGCAACCGCCGTTCGGCCTCGGGCATGGATCCGATGCAGGTGGCCTGCTGGCAGAACCTGATCGTGGCGCTGGTAATGCTGCCCTTCGCCGTGTCCCAGTTGCCCGCGCTGCCTGCGCTGGACTGGTTCTGGCTGGCGCTGCTGGGCATCTTCTGCACGGGCCTGTCGCACTATCTGTTCGTGTCCAGCCTGACGCGGCTGAACGCGCGCAGCGCCGGACTGGTCATCGCGCTGGAACCGGTCTATGCCATCGCTTTCGCCTGGGTGCTGTTCAGCCAGGAGCCCACGCCGCGCATGATGGCGGGCGCCGCCCTGATCGTGGCCGCCATCGTCTGGTCGGGCCCGCGCAAGCAGGCGCCCGCCGCACAGCCGGACATGGCGGCGAAAACACAGCCTTGACAATAACTGACTAGGCAGTAAAATTTGGCGCATATGACTTCCGCGCCTTCCCAAACTCCGCCCGACGGCCCCGTCCATTACCGCCCAGATGCCAGCTGCGTGATGGATGAAAACGCCGGTTTCCTGATCAAGCTGGTCTCCAATTCCCTGAACCGGATGCTGGACCAGGAAATGGCCCCGCTGGAACTCACCGCGATGCAATGGCGTCCCGTCCTCCTGGTTTTCCAGGGCCGCGCCGACACCCCCGCGGAGCTGGCCAGGCTCACCGGCATGGACACGGGCGCCATGACCCGCGCATTGGACCGGCTGGAAGCCAAGGGCCTGCTGCGCCGCAACCGATGCCAGACGGACCGCCGGGTCGTCAAGATCGAACTTACCGAGATCGGCGAAGCCAAGGCGCGCGCGATCCCGCCCAATATCGCGCGAGTACTGAACTACCACCTGCGCGGGTTCTCCAGCGACGAAGTTGCGCAGCTCAAGCACCTGCTGCGTCGGATGATCGCCAACGGTTCCGCCTCGTCGGCCCCCCAAAACCGCTAAGGGCTGCCAGCACCCCCGGCTTCCGGGGTTTTATTTGGCATAATGGCTGCCTAGGCAAATACAGATTAATCAACTACTTTCAGCAAACAGTCAGGATGAAACGCCTTCTCACTACCGTATTGGTGCTGGCCCTGAGCGGTTGCGCATTGATGGAACCCGGCTCCGAGCCCGTGGCTGCACTGGATGGCGCCAAGCTGGGCCTGACCAGCCAGGAAACGGCCTGGCCTGAAACGCAATGGTGGCAGCGCTACGGCGACCCCCAGCTCAATGCCTTGCTGGACGAGGCCCTGGCCAACAACCCGTCAATGAGCGCCGCGCAAGCCCGACTGGCCAAGGCCAACGCCGCCGTCGGCATCGCCCGCGCGCCGCTGCTGCCGCGCGTGGACGCGAACTACACGCTGACCCGCGAGCACCTGTCCAAGGACTACATCTACCCCGCGCCCATGGGCGGCTCGGTCGTCAGCGACAATCGCCTGGCGCTGGACTTCAGCTATGAGCTGGATTTCTGGGGCAAGAACCGCTCGCGCCTGCAAGCGGCGGTATCGCAACAGGCCGCCGCCGCGGCCGACGCGCAGGCGGCGCGCAATCTGTTGGCAAGCGCCACGGTCCGCGCCTACCTGAACCTGCAGAACGCCTTTGCCCAGCGCGACGTGCTCGAGCGCGTGCTGGCCCAACGCGCCGATGTGCTGTCGCTGACCCAGGGCCGCTATAAGGCCGGGCTGGACACCCAGGTCGAAGTCAAGCAGGCGGAATCGTCGCTCGCCGCCGGCAAGGTGGAACTGACCCAGACCGACACCACGCTGGCGCAGTTGCGCAATCAGGTCGCCGCGCTGGCCGGCGCCGGCCCGCAGCGCGGACAATCCCTGCAGCCGGTGGCGCTGACCGCGCCCGCCGGCGGCGTGCCCGCCAGCGTGCCGCTGGACCTGCTGGGCCACCGCCCCGACGTGGCCGCCGCGAAATGGCGCGCCGAGGCCGCCGGCCATGCCATCGACAGCGCCCGCGCCGAGTTCTACCCCAACGTGAACCTGGCGGCGTTCGTCGGCTTCCAGGCCATGGGCACCGGCAACCTGCTGGGCGCGGATGCGCGCATGGCCGGTTTCGGCCCGGCGGTCACGCTGCCGATCTTCCACGGCGGCGAGCTCAACGCGAACCTGGCGGGCCGCCGCGCCGACGCCGACCTCGCGGTGTCGGACTACAACCAGACCGTGCTGGACGCCGTGCACCAGGTGGCCGATGCGCTTGACGGCTTGCGCCTGCTGGACCAGGAAAAGGCCCAGCAACGCCAGGCGCGCGAAGCCATCGACGCCGCCTATGACCTGGCGGTCAAGCGCTACAAGGCCGGCATGGGCAATTACATCTCCGTGCTCATCGCGCAGACCGGCGTGCTGACCCAGGCGCGGCTGGACACCGATCTGCGCATCCGCGCCTATCAACTGGACGCCAGCCTCGCCACTGCGCTGGGCGGCGGCTACGCCCCCG
>MCNG01000102.1_pt1 | contig 28297 bp, 20 predicted proteins | sample 778231 | NCBI WGS metagenome assembly MCNG01 (sample SAMN04296815, study PRJNA304217) | bioreactor metagenome | isolation source: sea sediment enriched with benzalkonium chloride | place: Turkey: polluted region of the Marmara Sea
GCGGCGAGGCTGGTCTTGACCTCCAGGAAGTACGGCGCGGCCGAGGCCAGTCCGCGCGCGATGGCCGCGGCCACCTGGTCTGGATGGGTGACGTACTCGGCCTGCATGCCGAAGGCGCGCGCCATCATCGTGAAATCGGGGCTCGCCAGGTTGGTGCCCGCGTGGCGGCCGGGATAGGTGCGCGCCTGATGCAGGCGGATGGAACCGTAGCAGTGGTTATTGGAGACGATGAAGAACACCGGCAGCCCGCGTTCGGCCGCGGCCATCATTTCATTGCCGGTCATCATGAAGCCGCCGTCGCCAACCAGGCACACGACCTTGCTGCCAGGCTGGCGCAACTGCGAGGCGATTGCCGCCGGCGTGCCATAGCCCATGGCGCCGGACTGCGAGGCCATCAGCCGTTGCGGATAAACAAAGGGAAAATGGCGGTACACCGGCGCGGCGAAGGTGCCCGCGTCCAGGCACACCATGAGGTCCGGTGGCGCCAGTTCGGCCAGCGCTCGCACCACCGACACGAAGGGCACGCCGTCGTCGGCTTCTGGAGCGGGCCAGGCGGCGGTGCGCTCACGGATCGCGCGCAGGGATGCCGCCCAGTCCTCGCGCCCGCCACGGTCCGCCGCCGGCAGCGCGGCCAGCGCCTGCGCCGTGGCCACCGGGTCCGCGATGATGCCCGCGTCCGCCGCAAAGTGCTGGTTCACGAAATGCGCGTCGGCATGGCAATGCACCAGCGTCTGCGACGGTCTGGGATAGGCCGGAAACGTGTAGCCCTGCGTGGTGATGTCGCCCAGGCGCGTACCCAGCGCCAGGATCAGGTCGCTGGAATCGAAGGCCGCCACCTGCGCGGGCTGCGTCGCCAGGTCCAGGTCGCCGGCGTACAGCGGATGCGTGTTGGGGAACAGGTCATGCTGGCGGAACGATACTGCCACCGGTATGCCGTGCCGTTCCGCCAGCTGCCGCAGCGCCTCGCGGCCGCCCGGCGCGTTGAAGGCGCCCCCGGCAATGATCAGCGGCTTGCGGGCGGCGTCCAGCAAGGCTTGCAGCCGCGCCAGCGCGGCGGGCGCCGGCTGCGCGGCGCTGGCCGGCTCGGCCACCCAGTCCGGCTGCGGCACGCACGCCTGCTGCACGTCTTCCGGCACCACCAGCACCACCGGCCCTGGCGTACCCGAAGTGGCGACGCGCAGGGCCTTGAAAGCGGCCCAGGCCACGTCCTCGGGCGCCGCCACCTCGTGCACCCATTTGGCGACGGAACCGAACATCTTCTGGTAGTCGATCTCCTGGAAAGCCTCCTTGCGCAGGTCCTTGCGCGGCACCTGTCCGATCAGCAGGACCAGCGGCACGCCGTCCTGCTGCGCGGCATGCACGCCGATGGCCGCGTTCGCCGCCCCCGGGCCCCTCGACACCATGACCACCCCCGGGCGGCCCGTCAGCCGGCCGTCGGCGCACGCCATGAAGCTCGCGCCCCCTTCGTGCCTGCAGGTCACCACATCGATGCCCGGGAAATCATGCAGGGCGTCGAGCACGCCCAGATAGCTTTCGCCGGGAACCAGGAAGACGCGGTCGACGCCGTTGCGGGCGAAGACCCCGAGCAAGGCGTGGGCAGAGGTGTTCAGTTCGGAAGCAGGTGTCATGGATGGCAAGAAACCAAGGGCAAGCGCGCGGGCGCGGGTCTGATACGCAGGAATTCTAGGGTGGCTGGCGGCAAGCCATGTAGGCATACTGTGCCTATCAGATATACAGAAAACGCACACAAGGAGGAGCCGCCCGCAAGCGCCGGCGGCGAGACATCGCGATGGACCTGCGCAAGATCGAAAACCTGATCCACGTGGCCGACTCGGGCAGCTTCTCCAAGGCCGCCTCGGTGCTGGGCATCGCGCAATCGGCGCTGGGCCGCCAGGTCAGGAAGCTGGAAGACGAATGCGGCTGCGCCCTGCTTTACCGCAACGGCCGCGGCGTGTCCTTGACCCCGGAAGGCGAGAAGCTGCTGGATAGCCTGCGTCCCCTGCTGGCCCAAATGGCGCGGGTCGTGACCGAATTCCACGACGAGCAGAAATCGCCCTCCGGCCAGGTCACGCTGGGCCTGACGCCCACGCTCTCCCACATGGTCGGCATGCCGCTGGTGGCGGCAGTCTGGAAGCGCCATCCGCGCATCCAGCTCAACGTCATCACCGGCTACAGCGGCTACGTGCATGAATGGCTGGCCAACGCCCGCGTCGACATCGCGGTGCTGCATGACGCGCGCCGTTCCCAGCACGTGGCGGTCGATCCCCTGGCCGAGCTGGACCTGGCGCTGGTATCGCCCGCGCAGAACCTGTCACCCGCCGCGCGGGCCTTGCCCTCCATCGACTTCGCTCAGCTGGCGGATCTGCCCCTGGCGCTGCCCACCCGCAGCCACGGCCTGCGCCGCACGCTGGAACAGGCGGCGGCGCAGGCGGATACGCCCCTGAACGTCGTGTTCGAAATGGACGCGCTGGAACTGATGAAGGAAATCGTATTGAACGGACTGGCCCACACGGTGCTGGCCCTGCCCGCGGTGGTGGGTGAATTGAACAACGGCCAACTGGTCGCCCGCCGGATCGTCAACCCCGCCTTGTCCACGCGCCTAATGCTGGCCACCGCATCGAACCGCCCGCTGACGCAGGCGGTGAGGATCGTGCAGGACATCCTGCGGGAGTTGCTGCGGGAGATGGTTGAGGCGGAGCCTTACCGGTCGTACATGCGGATGGCGGATGCGCGGTCGGCACCGCCATGAGGTTTTGCCGCCTTCCATCCCCCCCGCATCACCTCGGCACCGGCAACGGCGGCGCAGGCGTCAGCGGCCCCGTCGGCACGCCGCGCTGCGCCGGCATCGGCGGCAGGCGAGATGGCGCCGGGCTCATCCAGCCGGGCTGCCGGCTCGGCCCGCTGGAGGGCGGCGCGGGCGGGCCGGGCGGCCTGCCGGCGGTGGCGCAACCGGTGCCCAGGCAGGGTTCCTGGGCTGCGCCCGGATTGACCAGTCTGGGGCATGAAGCGCCGACGCAGGCATCGGGTATGACGCGGGCCGAAGGCGGGGCCGGGGGAACGGCGGGCCCGGCGCCTTGCGCGACGGCTTGCCCGCAAGCCGCCGCCAGCAGCGCGGCGGCGTAGAGGATTTTCATGGCTGCATGCCCCTGCCCCTGGTCCGCGGCCATGCGCGGTGTTGCGTGCGCAGCCCAGACCCGCGTCGCGCCGGGGCCTGGACGGGCGCGGGATGATTCCAGTGTGCTCCCGCGCCTGACGGCCTGTCCAGGCAGGCCCGGCCTCAATCCAGCCGGATATCCGCGCTTTTCACCACCGAGGCCCAGCGCGCGCGTTCGCTGTTGAAGAACTGCGCCAGCTCGGCGGGATTGCGGGTGACGATTTCGGCGCCTTGTTCGTTCAGCTGCGCCTTCACGTCCGGCTGGTTGACGATCCGCGCCATCAGCTCCGACAAGCGGATGGCGACGGGATCGGTCGTGGTCACCGGCGCCATCACCCCCTGCCAGGTGCCGGACTCGAAGCCGGCCACGCCCTGTTCGGAGATGGTGGGAATGTCCGGCACGAGCTGCATCCGTTCGCGCTTGGAGATCGCGATCGGGCGCAGCTTGCCGGCCTTGATGTGAGGCAGCGTGGCCAGCAACCCGTTCATGATGACCTGGGTCTGCCCGCCTATGGTGTCGGTCACCGCCTGCGAACCACCCTTGTAGGGCACGTATTCCCATTGCGCGCCCGTGGCCTGCTGCACGGCGACCGCGGCCAGGTGCGGCGCGCTGCCGATCGCGGTCACGGCGAAATTCAGGCGCTGCTTCTTCGACAAGGCCACCAGCTCGGGCACCGTCTTGGCCGGCACGTCGGGATGCACGGCCAGCACGTGCGGCGAATAGGCCAGCATGCCGACCGCCCGCAGGTCCGTGGAGGGATCGAAGGACAGCTTGGTGTACACCGACGGGCTGATCGCCAGCGCCCCCACGTCGCACAGCAGCACGGTATGGCCTTCCTGCGCCGCCTGCACCACCAGGCCGGCGCCCAGGTTGCCATTGGCCCCGGGCTTGTTCTCGACCACCACGGTCTGCTTCAGGGCCTCGGCCAGGCGCGGCGCCACAATGCGCGCGATGATGTCCGACGAGCCGCCGGGCGGGTAAGGCACGATGATGCGGACCGCGCGCGTAGGCCAGTCGCCCGACTGCGCCCATGCCGGCAGCCACGGCGACAGGCAAAGCGCCGCGGCGCCGCCCAGGAACTGTCTCTTGCTCGGGTTCATGAAGTCTCCTCTGGAATTGTCTTGCGGACAGTTGCGGCCGGCGGCGCTGCGGCAGCCTCTTGGGACCGCCTGCTGGACCCTGTCGCCTCCAACCCGCTCTGGCTTTGCGGATGTCATCGTACAACTTCATAAATATTCTTGGAAAGCAGAATGTTCTGGTATCGGGTATGTCCGTATTTCACCTTATATTTCCGCTAAATCGGTGTTGAAGTCCGCCATTCCATGTTGTACGATGACTTGACCATCAACCGACATATCGGCCCACTTCCGCCTTCGATGGCACCCCATACGGATCACCGCAACATGACCACCCCGCAGGAACTCAAGCACATCGTTTCGGACGGCTTGCTGTCTTTTCCCGTCACCGATTTCGACCAGAACGGCGACTTCAACGCCAGGAGCTACGCCCGGCGCCTCGAGTGGCTGGCGCCCTACGGCGCGACCGCCCTGTTCGCCGCCGGCGGCACTGGTGAATTCTTTTCGCTGGCGCCAGAGGAATACGCCGACGTCATCCGCACCGCGGTGCAGACCTGCGCGGGCAAGGTCCCCATCCTGGCTGGCGCGGGCGGTCCGACCCGCACGGCCATCGCCTACGCGCAAGAGGCCGAGCGCCTGGGCGCCAAGGGCATACTGCTGCTGCCCCACTACCTGACCGAAGCCTCGCAACAAGGCATCGCCGCGCACGTCGAACAGGTCTGCAAGGCCGTGGATATCGGCGTCATCGTCTACAACCGCGCGCAGTCGCGCCTGTCGGCCGACAGCCTGGCGCAATTGGCCGAGCGCTGCCCCAACCTGGTCGGCTTCAAGGACGGCGTGGGCGACATCGAGGCCATGGTGCGCATCCGCCGCAAGCTGGGCGACCGCTTTTCCTATCTGGGCGGCCTGCCCACGGCCGAGGTCTATGCCGCCGCCTACCGCGCGCTGGGCGTGCCGGTCTATTCGTCGGCGGTGTTCAATTTCGTGCCGCGTACCGCCATGGAGTTCTACCGCGCCATCGCCGCGGGCGACCACGAAACCAGCAACCGCCTGCTCGACGATTTCTTCCTGCCCTATCTCGATATCCGCAACCGCGTGCCCGGATATGCCGTCAGCATCGTCAAGGCCGGCGCCAAACTGGTGGGCCACGACGCGGGTCCAGTGCGCGCGCCCTTGACGGATCTGCGGGCCGACGAACTGGAAATGCTGGACGCCCTGATCCGCAAGCTCGGCCCGCAGTAAGGTACTTTCCCCGGCAGTGGTATATATGGACCCGTCCAGCCACACCAGGGAGTCCGACCATGGCGCGTCGACGCAGCCTCGCGTTTCTGCTTTGCCTGCTGGCCGCGCCCGCGGGCGCGGCCGTCGTCTACGACAACCACGGCCTGGTGGTCGAAGCCGCCACCGGCAGCCGCAACGACTGGAACACCGGCCAGCGGCAGGCCACCCGCGCCACCACCATTACCTACCAGGGCAAGCCGCTGTGCGGCAAGGACGTCGGCGCCCTGCTCTATCCAGATGGCCAGCGCATCGAGGCCCGCGCCTTCTTCTGCGCGTCCACCGCCAAGGCCTTGGAAACGGACGCCGTGCTGGCCTACTTCACCAGTTCCAGCGCCGACACCGTGCTGGCGCAATTGCGCGTCGCCAACGGCGCGCTGCGGGTCGAACGCCTGGCCTTGTCCGCCCAGCCCGAGCGTGACCGCATCTCCACCACCCGTTTCGAGGATGCGCGCCTGCCCGGCTGGACGCGCGTCCAGACCTCCTGGAACGAAACCGTGATGATCCGCCACGCGCCGCTCGCCGCCCTGAACCTGGGGCCGGGCAAACTGCTGGACGTGGCCGACGGCGTGGCCTACCTGGCCGTGCCTCCAGGCAGGGACGCAATCGAGATCGAGCCCACCAAGCGGGTCAAGGACGCCGACGGCTATCTGCAGATCGTGCCGGCCATCACCAAGTTCGTGGACACGCCGATGGCCTTCCGCGCGGTGCGCATGAGCGACGGGCGCGAACTGGCCCGCCTGGATTTCAAGGACCTCTGCCTGCGCCTGCCCGCGATCCAGTTCGACAGGCCGGACGCGCAGTCCAAGTCCTCGGCCGCGCCCGACGTGGCCTTCGACGAGGTGCCGGCCTGGCGCGCCGCCACCTTGCAGCTGACGCAGGCGGCGCAGGGACGCGCCGCGCTGCGCCTGCAGCCGGGCGTGGCCCTGCCGCGCAAGCCCGGCTGCGCGCCGGGTTGATCTCGCCCGCTCAGATCAGGAACTGGCGGTAGGCCTCGTTGGCGGTTTCCTCGGTATGGGCGTAGCCCAGCTGGCGCAGGAACGCGTCCAGCGCCGCGCTGTCCGCCAAGGGAGCCTGGATGCCGACCAGCGCCGAGCTGAATTCCGTGCCCTGGTTGCGGTAGTGGAACAGGCTGATGTTCCAGTTGGGCGCCATCTCGGACAGGAACTTCATCAGCGCGCCGGGACGCTCCGGAAACTCGAAGCGGAACAGGCGCTCGCCGGCAGCCAGCGGCGAACGGCCGCCCACCATGTAGCGGATGTGCTGTTTCGACACTTCGTTGTTGCTCAGGTCGCCGACGGAGAAACCCTGCTCCTGCAGCGCCGCCATGATTTCGGCCGCATCGCCGCGCCGCGAAATCTGCATGCTGACGAAGATGTGGGCGGTGCGGGCGTCGGCGATGCGGTAGTTGAATTCCGTCACGCTGCGCTGGCCGATCACGCCGCAGAAGCGGCGGAAGCTGCCGCGTTCCTCGGGCACCGTGACGGCGAAGACCGCCTCGCGCGCCTCGCCGACCTCGGCGCGGTCCGCGACGAAGCGCAAGCGGTCGAAGTTCATGTTGGCGCCCGAGGTCACCGCCACCATGGGCAGGCCTTGCACGCCCTCGCGTTCCACGTACTTCTTCAGCCCGGCCACCGCCAGCGCACCGGCCGGTTCCAGCACGCTGCGGGTATCCAGGAACACGTCCTTGATCGCCGCGCAGACCGCGTCCGTATCCACCAGGATGATCTCGTCCAGGTATGCGCGGCACAGGCGGAAGGTCTCCTCGCCCACCAGCTTGACCGCCGTGCCATCCGAGAACAGGCCCACCTCGGGCAGGTTGACCCGCTCGCCCACCTGCATGGACAGCGACATGGCGCAGGAATCCTCGGTCTGCACGCCGATGACCTTGACGCTGGGATCCACCGCCTTGATGTAGGTCGCCACCCCCGCGGCCAGCCCGCCGCCGCCGATCGGCACGAAGACGGCATGCAAGGGGCCCGCATGCTGGCGCAGGATCTCCATGCCCACCGTGCCCTGGCCGGCGATCACGTAGGGGTCGTCGAAGGCCGGGATGAAGGTCAGGTCCTGCGCGCTCGCCAGCTTCTGCGCATGGCCGTAGGCATCGCTATAGGAATCGCCCGCCTGCACCACCGTCACGGTGGGGCCGCCGTGCGCCTTGACCGCATCCACCTTCACCTGCGGCGTGGTCTGCGGCACCACGATGATGGCGCGCACGCCCATCCTGGCGGCCGAAATCGCCACGCCTTGCGCGTGGTTGCCGGCGGACGCCGTGATCACGCCCCGCTCCAGCGCCGCCTGCGGCGTGTTGCGCATCTTGTTGTAGGCGCCGCGCACCTTGAAGGAGAAGACCGCCTGATTGTCCTCGCGCTTGAAATAGACCGGGTTGCCCAGCCGCGCGGACAGGCCGCGGGCGCGGTCCAGCTCGGTTTCGCGGGCGATATCGTAGATGCGGGCGGTCAGGATCTGCCTCAGGTATTCCATCGGCGAGGCCCGGCCGTCCTGGAACGCGGTCGGCGTGGCGGTTTGCTGGCTGGCTTGGGGGGTGTGGTGCATCTGGCTCTCTGCTTCGGTGTGCTTGCCCGGCAGAGGCGGCCACAAAAAACCCGCCTCGTGGGGCGGGTGGCTGTGACTGTTGCGGTCGCGCGCTAACCCACCATTCCAGGAATGATGGTAATAATCAGCGAAATGCGGACGGCGCGGGAATTCATGGGGACGTAGCTTCCTCCTTGCGCGGCGCTTTGTCAAACGGGCAATCGGCTCCGGGGGCGTCCGATTTAATGCGTCCCTGTTTAATTTGGCGCCATTATGGCCATATCCCGCCCGAATCCGCGGGTTTTTGCTGCCCAGCAGGCGTAGCGCGGTATTACAATGGAAGGTTCGTGGCAGTCGCACTTCCCCAGGCGGCCCAGGATCTTGCCGGCAACGCTGGCAGGCACACCCAGGCCAGCCATATAAAAAGGGGCAGGCGCCAGCCATGTTGGGCAGACGCTTACCGACCATTCCTCCGGGCGCGTCCGCTTAGCCGCCCACCTTGTCGTTTGCTCAGACCTTGGACGGCAAAGCGAACGCGTCCAGTGCCGGTCGCGCGCCTGCCCATACGAACCCACTCTCCGACAACATCTACCGGCTTCCGGCCGCATAGCATGTTCGGGTTTGCGCCTAGCGCCTGCCGAACAGATTCAAGGATCATGTCTCTTACTCCGAAGATTATCTATACCCTCACCGATGAAGCTCCGGCGCTTGCAACCCGTTCGCTGCTGCCCATCGTCCAGGCTTTCGCCAAGCCCGCAGGCATCACGGTCGAGACCCGCGACATCTCGCTGGCCGGCCGCATCATCTCGGTCTTCCCCGACTACCTCGAAGACAGCCAGAAGCTGGGCGATGCCCTGTCGGAACTCGGCGCCCTCGCCGTGCAGCCCGAAGCCAACATCATCAAGCTGCCCAACATCAGCGCCTCGATGCCGCAGCTGAAGGCCGCCATCAAGGAACTCCAGGACCAGGGCTACAAGCTGCCCGACTACCCGGACGCCCCCGCCAACGACACCGAGCGCGACGTCAAGGCCCGCTACGACAAGGTCAAGGGCAGCGCCGTGAACCCGGTCCTGCGCGAAGGCAACTCCGACCGCCGCGCCCCGCTGTCGGTCAAGAACTACGCCCGCAAGCACCCGCACAAGATGGGCGCCTGGTCGGCTGACTCCAAGTCGCACGTGGCCCACATGGGCGAAGGCGACTTCTACGGCACCGAGAAGTCGGCGCTGATTTCGGATGCCGGCGACGTCAAGATCGAACTGACCGCCGCCGACGGCTCCACCACCGTCCTGAAGGAAAAGACCCCGGTCAAGGCCGGCGAGATCATCGACGCAGCCGTGCTGTCGGCTGCCAAGCTGAAGTCCTTCCTGCAAGCGCAGATCGACGACGCCCGCGCCACCGGCGTGCTGTTCTCGGTGCACCTGAAGGCCACGATGATGAAGGTCTCCGACCCGGTCATCTTCGGCCATGTCGTGTCCGTGTTCTACAAGGACGTGCTGGCCAAGCACGCCGACGCGCTCAAGCAAGCGGGCTTCGATCCCAACAACGGCATCGGCGACCTGTACGCCAAGATCCAGTCCCTGCCCGCCGACAAGCAGGCCGAGATCACCGCCGACATCGACGCGGCCTACAAGACCCTGCCGCAGCTGGCCATGGTCAATTCCGACCGCGGCATCACCAACCTGCACGTGCCCAGCGACGTCATCGTCGACGCGTCCATGCCCGCCATGATCCGCGACTCGGGCAAGATGTGGAACGCCGAAGGCGCCCTGCAAGACACCAAGGCCGTGATCCCCGACCGCAGCTACGCCGGCGTCTACCAGGCCGTCATCGAAGACTGCAAGCGCAACGGCGCCTTCAATCCGGTCACGATGGGCAGCGTGCCCAACGTCGGCCTGATGGCCCAGGCCGCCGAGGAATACGGCTCGCACAACAAGACCTTCGTCATTCCCGCCGCTGGCACCGTGCGCGTCAGCGACGCCTCCGGCAAGGTCCTGCTGGAACAGGCCGTCGAAGCCGGCGACCTCTGGCGCATGTGCCAGACCAAGGACGCCGCGGTGCAGGACTGGGTCAAGCTGGCCGTGGCTCGCGCCCGCGCCACCAAGACGCCCGCCGTGTTCTGGCTGGACGAGAACCGCGCCCACGACGCGCAGATCATCGCCAAGGTCAAGCACTACCTGAAGGACCACGACACCAGCGGCCTGGATCTGCGCATCCTGAGCCCGGTCGAAGCCACCAAGTTCTCGCTCAAGCGCATCCGCGAAGGCCTGGACACCATCTCGGTGACCGGCAACGTGCTGCGCGACTACCTGACCGACCTGTTCCCCATCATGGAACTGGGCACCAGCGCCAAGATGCTGTCGATCGTGCCGCTGGTCGCCGGCGGCGGCCTGTTTGAAACGGGCGCGGGCGGTTCCGCCCCCAAGCACGTGCAGCAGTTCCTGGAAGAAGGCTTCCTGCGCTGGGATTCGCTGGGCGAGTTCATGGCCCTGGCCGCGTCGTTGGAACACCTGGGCCGCAGCTACGGCAACGCCCGCGCCCAGGTCCTGGCCAAGACGCTGGACCTGGCGACCGCCAAGTTTCTGGACGAGAACAAGTCGCCCGAGCGCAAGGTCGGCGGCCTGGACAACCGCGGCAGCCACTACTACCTGGCCCTGTACTGGGCCCAGGCCGTGGCCGCGCAGACCGACGACCGCGAACTGGCTGCCCTGTTCGCGGCGCCTGCCCGCGCGCTGGCTGACGGCGAGGACAAGATCCTGGCCGAACTGAAGGCTGCCCAGGGCAAGCCCGTCGACATCGGCGGCTACTACCAGCCCAACGAAGCGCGCGCCAGCCAGGCCATGCGCCCCAGCGCCACGCTGAACCAGGCCCTGGCCTCGATCGGCTAAGCGCCTGCCGCATGGCGGCAAGGAAAGGCCGGCTGCCCTCGGGCAGCCGGCCTTTTTTCATGCGCCGCGGTTCAGGGCTTGGGCTGCGGCGCTGGGGGCGGATTCAGCGCGGGGTTCGTGAACGGAATGCCGGCGCACGCACGCTGACGGAACGCCGCGTCCACGTCGATGCGCCAAATGGTCCGCTTCTCGTTTGCAAGCCGCGCGGCCACCCCATTGAGTACGGGGTATCGTCCACCGTCATCCTTCTCGCCCCAAATCCAGAAACGTGCTCCGTCCGCAGCCTCGCAGATGCGCTGGCGCAGATCCTCGGCGCCTATCAGCACGCGCTTGCCCGTGGCCGGATCGAATTGCGCCGCGTCATACAGCTCCTTGCGCCAGTTGTCCCGCTTGGGGATATCGGGGTTCTGCCAGTCGTCGACGATCCAGGCGGGCTCCCGGGCCTGGGTATAGAAACCCAGGTCGAAGGGCAAGGCATGCAGCGACACATGTATGTCTTGCGGCTGCATTTCCTGGCGCAGTTCCCGCGCCAGTGGCCCCGCGCTGCCGCGCGGATTCGACGCCGCAACGACAACCGCGGCCAGGCAGATCACCGCCGACACCCCGGCGGCGATCCAGACGCCGCGGCGCTTGCCCGCCGCCCAGGCGGGCGCGATACGCTCGCTGACCAGGAACGCCAGCGGCGGAAACACCGGCAGCACATACCCGATCAGCTTGGAATGCGGAATCGAAAAGAACACGATCACGACCGCCATCCAGATCGCCGCCAGGCGCCGCAGGCCCTGCGGGTCGGTCTCGCGCCAGTATGCCGGCTTGAAGATCGACACGGCCCAGATCGACCATGGCAGCGCCAGGCCCGCCACGATGGGCAGGTAGAACCAGAACGGCTGCGCGTTGTTGAAACCGCTCTGCGAAAAGCGCTCGAACTGCTGATAGACGAAGAAGTATTGGTAAAAACCGGGGTACCGCAGCTCCATCAGCCAGAACCACGGCGCCGCCACCGCCGCGAAGACCAGCAAGGCCGGCACCCACAGCAAGGCGCGCACGCCTGGCCAATCACGCCGCAGCAGCAGCCAGGCCAGCACGATGGCGCCGGGCAGCGCCAGCCCGATCAGCCCCTTGGCCAGCACCGCCAGCGCCGCCAGCACGCCCGTGGCCACCGACATGGCCCGGAACGGCCGTCCGGCGGCGCGCCGCAAGGCGGTATCGGCCGCGGCCAGCACGCACAGCGTGATCATGCCGGCCACCAGCATGTCCATGTTGGCGAACTGCGCGGCGCCAAAGAACAGCGGCATCATGCCCAGGATCGCCACCGCCCAGCGCGCCTGCGCGACATCGCGGTAGCGCGACACGAAGGCGTAAAGCCCCGCGCCCGCGCTCCAGGCGCCGAGCACCGACGGCAAGCGCGCGCTGAATTCATGCACGCCGAACAGCGCATAGCTGATCTGGGCCAGCCAGTAGTAGAGCGGCGGCTTGTGGAAATACGGCATGCCGTCCAGCAGCGGCACCATGGGCGAGCCGCTGCGCAGCATCTCCCAGGCCACCCCGGCGTAACGGCCCTCGTCGGGCAAGGTCAGCCAGCGGGCCCAGGCCAGCGCGCCCAGCCATAGCGCCAGGCAGGCCAGCACCAGCCAGCCGGGCCAGGCAGTGCGGCTCGCCGGCAGTCTCATGGAAGTCGCCACGGTATCGCTCATGCCCGGCGCTCCCGCAAGACGCGCGCCGGGAGGCGGCACGCGCAGGAAGCACGCTGCGGCGGGGGGACTACGGAACGGGACGCAAGTGGCATGAGGATCCGGAAAAGGTTCAGGAAAATGCAAGATTGCGCGCAGTATCGCCAAGCGCGCGTCAAGCTTTCATGAAATTTCCGGAAAAAAAGCCGCTTCCTAGGCCGGATGCAGCCGATCCAGCCTGAGCCGCCCGCGCTCGTCCGTCAACCGGCGCATGGCGCCATAGGCCGCGGCCATCGCCGCCATGCCGCTGGCGCCGCACAGCAGGAACATCAGCAGGATCTGGTACTTGGCGGCCTCTATGGGATCCATGCCGGCAATGATCTGCCCGGTCATGATGCCCGGCAGCGTGATGATGCCGGCGGCCGACATCTGGTTGACGCTGGGCACGATGCCGCGCCGCACGGACTCGCGCAGCAGGGAGGAAAACGCCTCGTGCACGGTCGCGCCCAGCGCCAGCCGGGCCTCGATCGCCAGCTTCTCCCGCCTGGCGCCGGACAATACGCCGTCCAGCGCCAGGCTGGCGGCGTTGAGCACACTGCCCAGCACGATGCCGATCAGCGCAATGGTGTAGCGCGGGTCATACCAGGGATCCGGGCGCAGCGCCGTATTCAGGATGAACAACACCGTGATGACCGTGGTCCCCGCCACCGCCATCGCGCCGACCCAGCCGTTGCCGCGTTGCGTCAGCCTGGCCCTGGGCCGCGCCGCGACCTCCCTGGCCGCCAGCGCCATCATCACCGCCACCACCAGCGCCGTCAGCCAGGGCGCCGCGTGCGCGAACACGATGCGCAGGATGTGCCCGACCAGCAGCAGCTGCACCACCGTGCGCAGCGCCGCCCACAACACCTGGCGCTGCAGGTTCAAGCGCAAGGCGAAGGAGATGCCGGCGCTGAGCAGCACCAGCAAGGAAGCGATGGCCAGATCCGTGGCCTGCAGCTTGATCACGTCCATAGCGGCTCCAGCCTGCCCTCTGCCATGCGCCAGGACCGCCGCGCCAGCCGTTCGGCCTGGGCCGGGCTGTGGGTCACCATCAAGATCGCGGCCCCGCCATCCAGGTAGCGCCGCAGTTCCTCTTCGACCTTGTCCGTGGCCGCCTGGTCCAGCGCCGCGGTCGGCTCGTCCAGCAGCAACACGCGCGGCGCCAGCGCCAAGGCGCGCACCAGGCCCAGGCGCTGGCGTTCGCCCGTGGACAGCTCGTGCACCAGCGCGTCCAGCTTGTCGGTGGGCAGCCCCAGGCGCTGCATGATGGGCTCGGCGCGGGCGCGGTCCGCGAAATGCGGCGCGACCAGGTCATCCCACCAGCCGGCCTCGGCCTGGCAATACATGACCTGCCGGCGCCATTCGTAGCCCCGCATGCCCGAGCGCGGCCGGCCGTCCAGCAGGGCCTCGCCATGCCCGGGATCCAGGTCGGCCGCCTGGCGCAGCAGCAGCGACTTGCCCGAGCCCGAAGGCCCCATGATGGCGGCGCACTCGCCCGCGGCGAGATCCAGGCTGAGGGGAGAGAGACGTTCGCTATAGATGCCACGCAGCCTGAACAGCGGGTGCGCGTCGATGGTGGTGGTCGGCATGGGTACGGATCTTAGACCGCAAATGCGCGAGCGCGCCGTGCAGCGCCGCGCACGCACTCTCTTAGAGATAAGAAAAACTAACTCCACGACAGAGAACTTATCGTTTCCCTAAGGGGAAACCCCTCCCTACCATTGCGAATCCCGCCATCTGCGCATTTAGCGCAGCTACATTGACCATTCGAATGGGCCTCATGTCTCAGAACCCGAATCCTGCGCCGCGGCGCACAGCCGGCCGCAAGCTGGCCTTGACCGCCACGCTCGTGCTTGCCGCCATCGGCGGCCTCTACCTCTACGACACGCAGCGCAAGGCCACAGCCCAAGCCGCGCCGGCCGGCGCAGCTGCGCCCGTCCCTGTCGTGGTGGCGCCCGTCCGGGCTGAAGCGCTGCCCGCCACGCTGCAAGCCATCGGCACCGTCGTGGCCGAACAGCAAGTGCTGGTGGCACCCGAGGTCGCGGGGCGCGTCACCGCCATTCATTTCACCAGCGGCCAATCGGTAGCGGCCGGGCTGCCGCTGGTGCAGATCAATGACGGGCCCGTGCGCCGCGAGCTCGATCGCCACCGCGCATCGGCCGCGCTGGCCCAGGCCAACCTGGACCGCGCCAAACGGCTGCTCGGACAAACCATGTCGCGTGCCGAGTACGAACAGCACGCGGCGCAGCACGCCGAAACCAAAGCCCTGGTCGCGCAGGCAGAAGAAGACCTGGCCCAGCGCCTGGTGCGCGCGCCGTTCGCGGGCACGCTGGGGTTGCGGCTGGTCAACCTGGGGCAGTACGTCGAGGCAGGCACGCCCATCGCCACCCTGACCGACACCCGCCTGCTGCATGTGGATTTCACCGTGCCGGACCGGCATGCCGGCGTGTTGCAGCCGGGACTCGACGTATCCGTCGCCAGCGCGGGCGGCGGACAGGAGCAACTGAAGGGCAAGCTGTCCGCCCTCGATCCCCAGGTCGACGCCGGCAACCGCGCGCTGAGGGTGCGCGCCACGCTTGCGCCGGACGCGGCTGGCCGCGTATGGCCCGGCGCCTACGCCCAGGTCAGCGTGTCGCTGCCCGCCGGCCCCGCCACGCTCACCGTGCCGGCCGAGGCCGTCCAGAGCACCTTGTCTGGCGCAACGGTATACGCCATGCGCAATGACGACCCGGCCCGCGTCCGCCTCGTTTCCGTGCAGACCGGCGCAAGCCAGGACGGCAAGGTCGCGCTATCGGGCACGGATCTGCGCGACGGCGATCTGGTGGTCGTCGCCGGCCAGATCAACCTGCACGACGGCGCCGCCGTCCGTCCGCGCCTGGCGGGAGAGTAAGACGCCATGTCATTCACCGATTTCTTCATCCGCCGCCCGATCCTCACCACGGCGTTCGCCCTGCTGATTGCCCTGGTCGGCCTGCGCGCGCTGCTGGATCTGCCGCTGCGCCAGTATCCGCGCATCGAGAGCGCCGTGGTCACCGTCACCACCGAGTATCCCGGCGCTTCCCCGGACCTGATGCAAGGCTTTGTCACCGCCACGCTGGCGCAAGCCGTCGCCACCACGCAAGGCGTGGAGTACCTGACCTCGTCGTCCGAGCAAGGACGCAGCACCATCAACGCCTACCTGCGGCTGAACGCGAACTCCGACACCGCCCTGACCGAGGTCCTGGCCAAGGTCAACGAAGTGCGCTATTTGCTGCCGCAAGATGCCTACGACCCGGTGGTCGTGCGGCAGTCTCCCGGCGCCATCGGCGTGGTCTACGCCGGATTCTCCGCGCCGGCGGGCCAGCCCCTAACCGGTATCACGGACTACCTGATGCGCGTGGCCAAGCCCATGCTGAGCACCGTGGACGGCGTGGCTGCCGTGAACGTGCTGGGCGGACAGGCGCTGTCGATGCGCATCTGGCTCGACCCGCTGCGCATGGGCGCGCACGGCATCACGGCAGCCGACGTCGAGGCCGCGATCCGGGACAACAACTACCAGGCCGCGCCCGGCCAATTGCGCGACGCGCTCGTCGTGACCAATGTACGCGCCGACACCAGCCTGGATAGCGTCAAGGGCTTTCGCGAACTGGTCGTCAAACACGGCCCCAGCCTGGTGCGCATGGAAGACATCGCCACCGTCGAGATCGGCGCACAAAGCCGCAACCAGGTTGCGGGCATGAATGGCGAGCCCGCCGCGTACCTGGAAGTGATGGCGACACCTGGCGGCAACCCATTGGACATCTCGCGCGAAGTCCGCCGGATTCTTGCCGCATTGGACCTCCCCGACGGCACAAGAATGGCGATTCCGTACGACGTCACGGTCTTCATCGATGCCGCGATCGGCAACGTGGTCGGCAAGTTCGGCATCGCCAGCCTGGAAGTGGTGCTCGTGATCTTCCTGTTCCTCGGCTCGTTGCGCGCGGTGGCCGTGCCGGTGCTGAGCATCCCGCTGTCCCTGCTGGGCGCGGCGGCGGCCATGCTGGCGCTCGGTTTCAGCCTGAACCTGCTGACCTTGCTGGCCATGGTGCTGGCCATCGGCCTGGTGGTGGACGACGCGATCGTCGTGGTGGAAAACGTCCATCGGCGCATGGAGGAAGGCGAATCTCCGCTGGATGCCGCCATGAACGGCGCGCGCGAAATCGTCGGCCCCGTGCTGACGATGGCCGCCGTGCTGGTTGCGGTCTACGCCCCGCTGGGCCTGATCGGCGGCCTGACGGGCGCGCTATTCAGTGAATTCGCCTTCACGCTGGCCGCGGCGGTCATGGTATCCGCCGTGGTGGCGCTGACCGTATCTCCCATGGTGGCCTCCCGGCTGATGCGCCGGCAGGCGCCCAGCCGCTATGCCGTCGCGGTGGAACATGCGACCGCCAAACTGGTGGGCGCCTATGAGCGCGTGCTGGAGCGGGTGCTGCGCGACACGCGGCCGGTGCTGCTGGCCGGCGCTGGCGTGCTGGTGAGCCTGCCTATTCTGTTCAACGGCGTGCAGTCGGAACTCGCCCCCGCCGAAGACCAGGGAGAAATCATCGTAGACATGAAAGGCCCCCAGGCCAGCAGCCTGGAGTTCCTGGAAGGCGAGGCCAAGCGGGTCGAGGCCGCGCTGCTTGCCCTGCCGGAAGCCGCCACCGTCTACATGGTGTCCGGCGCCGGCGGCGCGCTCAACAAGGGCTGGGCGGGCGTCATGCTTAACCCGTGGGAAACGCGCAGCCGCAGCGCCGAAGCCATCATGGCCGACCTGCAGACCGCATTGCCCGGCATCGAGGGCATTGCGGGATCCGCCTTCCTGCCTGCGCCCCTGCCCGGCTCCGTCGGCGGCTTTCCGGTGCAGTTCGTGTTGTCCACGCCGGAAGGTCACCGGGCGGTCCATGACGAGATGGAAAAACTGAAGGCGGCGGCGCGCGCCAGCGGCCAGTTCGCCTTCGTGGATTCCGACCTGACCTTCAGCAACCCGACCACGCTGGTGCGGATCGACCGTTCCAAGGCCCACGACCTGGGCCTGAGCATGAAAGAGATTGGCGACACCCTGGCGCGCCTGGTCGGCGAATCCTACGTCAATCGCTTCGGCGCCCAGGGGCGCTCCTATGACGTGATCCCCCAGGCGCCGCGCAATCTGCGCCTGAACGCCGAGTCGCTGGACCTGTTCCACGTCAGGACCGCCAGCGGCGGCCAGGTGCCGCTGTCCACCGTGGTTTCGCTGCAGAAAAGCGTCGAGGCCAATGCGCTCACGCAGTTCAATCAGCTCAACAGCGCCACGCTGGTCGCGATCCCCGCGCCAGGCGTTCCGCTGGGCCAGGCCGTGGCCTTCCTGCAGGCCGAGTCCGCCAGCCTGCCGGCGGGATTCCAGACCGGCTTCCTGGGCGAATCGCGGCAGTACCTGCAGGAACAAGGCGGTTTTGCCTTGACGTTCGCCTTTGCCCTGGCCTTCATTTTCCTGGTGCTGGCCGCTCAGTTCGAGAGCGCCCGCGATCCGCTGCTGATCCTGACCACCGTTCCGCTTGCCGCTTGCGGCGCGCTGGCCGCCATGTTCTTCGGCCATGCCACGCTCAACATCTATACCCAGATCGGACTGGTCACGCTAATCGGCCTGATCACGAAGCACGGCATCCTGATCGTGGAATTCGCCAACGTTGAGCAGCGGCTCAGGGGACTGGACCGCGTCCGCGCGGTGCGAGCGGCCGCCGCCACCCGCATCCGCCCCATCCTGATGACGACGGCCGCCATGGTCGGTGGCCTGATGCCGCTGCTGTTCGCCAGCGGCGCCGGCGCGGGCAGCCAGCGCGCGATCGCCACGGTGCTCGTCGCGGGCTTGCTCGTGGGCACGTTGTTCACGCTATTCGTGCTGCCTGCCGTCTATGCGCGGTTCGGCCGCAATCTTGTTGCCGGCGGCGCGCCCGCCGGGTCGGATCGCGGCGCCGACCAGACCGCCGCCTTGCCGGGAAATCCATAACATGACCTATGCCTTGACTCATTGCGCCATGCGCTTCGGACTGACGCTGTCGGCGCTGGCGCTGGCCGGGTGCTCGCTGCGCCCGGCGCATGCCCCCGACACCGGCACTATCCCCTCCGCCTACAAGCATGCGCCCGCGGAATCGGCGGGCGCCTGGACCACCGCCCAGCCGGCCGACGACGCGCTGCGCGGCGCCTGGTGGACCTTGTTCCAGGATCCCGCGCTCAACGCCTTGCAGACCGCCGCGCAAGACGCCAATCCAACGCTGCAAGCCGCTTACGCACGATTGCAGCTGTCGCGCGCCCAGCACAGGCAGGCGCAGTCCGCGCTGTTTCCCCGGCTCGACGCGGGCTTCGGGCCGACCCGCCTGCGGGAATCGCCAGCCTCGTACAGCGAACGCGACGACGGGCCGGCCTCGACCAGGACGCTGTGGCGCGCAGACGCTGCGGTTGCGTATGAGGCCGATCTGTTCGGCCGCGTCTCATCGACGATCGGCGCGGCATCGGCGGAACAGGCTCGCAGCGGCGCGTTGTATCGGCTGACGCTGCTGGCCTTGCAGGCCGACGTCGCCGACACCTACTTCCTGATCCGGGAACTGGACACCCAGCACCACATCTATCGGCAAACGCTGGACCTGCGGGAACGCGGCCTTGCACTGAGCCTGATGCGCCTGGAGGCTGGCGATGGCGCCGAGCTTGAGGTCGAGCGCGCCCGCGCAGAACTGGAAGCGGCGCGCACCGACGCCTTGGGCGCGCAACGCCTGCGCGCCAGCGCCGAACACGCCCTGGCAATCCTGCTGGGCAAGGCCCCGGCCGATTTTTCGCTGCCGCCTGACCCGCTACGGCGCATGGCGCTGGCCATTCCCCCCGGCCTGCCTTCGGCGCTGCTGGAGCGCCGTCCGGACATTGCCGCCGCCGAACGCGCCATGGCCGCGGCCAACGCCCGCATCGGCGCGGCCCGCGCCGCCTTCTTTCCGCGGCTCGAACTGACCGGGGCGGCCGGATTCGAGTCATCCAGCCTGAGCCAGCTGTTCCAATGGTCCAGCCGGACCTTTCTTCTGGGTCCGTTCCTGGGCACCGCGCTATCGCTGCCGATCCTGGACGGCGGCGGCCGCCAGGCGGACCTCGATGCCGCCCGCGCGGTCCATGAAGAAGAAGCGGCGCGCTACCGGGAAACGCTGCTCAACGCGTTCAGGGAGGTCGAGGACAATCTGATGCATCTGCGCATCATGGCGGCCCAGCAAACCGCGCAAGACCGTGCGCGGCTGGCCGCGCAGCGTTCAGCCGACCTGTCGCGCCTGCAATACGAAACCGGCACGCACACCCAGCTTGACGTCATCGATGCGGACCGCAACCTGCTGCAGCAGCAATTGGCCTCGGCCAGGCTGGATGGCGATCAGGCGCGGACCACCGTCAGGCTGATCCGGGCCTTGGGCGGCGGCTGGGACACGCCGCTGCCCGGCGCGTCCCTCAGCGTGTCGCAAGCGCCTGCGGCGCCTGCTCCATCGCCGCCGCTTCCGCCTTCACCCAATCGATGAACGCCTGCACTTCCGGCCGCTGCACCGCATCCGGCCGGCTGACCACGTAATAAGCGAAACGCGCGGGCCAGGGCTGGTCCAAGGCAATGGCCAGCCGGCCCGCCTCGATGTCCTCGCGCGCATGCGTGTCCTGCACCAGCGCGATGCCCTGCCCCGCGGCGGCGGCCCGCAGCAGCAGCAGATCGTCCTCGTAGCTCGGGCCGCGCTGCGCTTCCTGCCCTGCGTCCACGCCGTGCGCCTGCAGCCACAAGGCCCAGTCCGCGCGGTCGGAATCCTGCAGCAGCGGGTACTTCAGGCAGTCCTCGGGACGCTCGATGGCGGGGCCTTGCGCCAGCGTGGCCGGGCTGGCCACGGCCAGCAGCACCGGCGTCATCAGCCGGAACGTCGACAAGCCGGGGTAATGCCCCAGGCCATGCCGCAACGCCACGTCGATGCGGTCCCGCTTGAAATCGACCAATTGCGACGAGGCCTCCACCCGGACCTCGATGTCCGGATGCAAGGCCGAGAAGCGGCCCATGCGCGGCACCAGCCAGGACGAAGCGAACGACGGCACCGTGCTGACGGTCAGGGTGCGCTGCGCGGCATGGGATTCGAGCAGCGCCAGCGATTTTTCGATCTGGTCGAAGGCGCGCATCAGCCCCGGATAGGCGCGAGCGCCTGCCTCCGTCAGCCGCACGCCGTGACGCTCGCGCACGAACAGAGCCAGCCCCAGCCGGTCTTCCAGCAGGCGTATCTGCTGGCTGACCGCCCCTGGGGTCACGCCCAGCACTTCGGCGGCCGCCTTGAGGCTGCCGAGGCGTCCGGTTTCGGTGAACGCTCGCAGCGCGAGCAGTGGCATCACGGCGCCCATAAACATTCTCGATTTAGAAAAACTATCTTCAAAATCATACCCATCCGCTCCTAGACAGCAATCATAAGACATGATCTCCGTCTTCAGCCATCCGATCATGGAAATAGCTGTGCTTATTTGAAAAGCCCAGATCCGGTGGCCGTCCCTATGCGATACGCCACGCTGCATATGGGTGCCGCCTGCAACACACAGGCAAGACACCGCAATAAATCGGCATTTGCTAGAGTGACCATATTGAAAATGATAATCATCCCCGGAAGAGAATCATGTTCACGCAATGCCGGCTCCGGCAAAAGGCAGATCCCATATGAACCGTGAAATCCATGACTTCGCCGCCATCGGTCTAGGCCCGTTCAACCTCAGTCTCGCCTGCCTGGCCGCGCCCTTGTCCGGCGTGCGCGGGGTTTTCCTGGACAAGAAGCCAGGCTTCGATTGGCACCCCGGCATGCTGATCGAGGACTCCACCCTGCAGAACCCCTTCCTGGCGGACCTCGTGAGTCTGGCCGATCCGCGCAGCGAGTACAGCTACCTGAACTACTGCAAGCAGACCGGGCGCATCTATTCCTACTACATGCGCGAAAACCACTACCTGAACCGGGCCGAGTACAACCGCTATTGCAAATGGGTGGCGGCCCGCCTGCCCAACCTGCGCTTCAATCACGACGTGCAGAGCGTGCTGCACGATCCGGACAGCCGCGCCTACCTCGTGACCGGCCAGCATGCCGTCAGTGGCGAGCGCTTCATGGTCCGCTGCCGCAAGCTGGTACTGGGACTCGGCACCCAACCCCAGTTGCCCGAATGCTGCGACCCGCGCACTGCGCCCTACGTCCACAGCGCCGACTACTTGCGCCACAAGCCCCAGCTGCAGCGCAAGCAAGGCATCACCATCGTCGGCAGTGGACAGAGCGCGGCCGAGGTGTTCCACGACCTGCTGCGCGACAGCGCCAAGCACGCCTACAGCCTGACCTGGATCACCCGCTCGCCCCGCTTCTTCCAGATGGAGAACACCAAGCTCACGCTGGAACTGATCTCTCCCGACTACACCGACTATTTCCACGACCTGCCCGAAGCCCGGCGGCGCGAGATGCTGCGCGAGCAAAGCAGCCTGTACAAGGGCATCAACGCCTCGCTGATCAACCAGATATACGACCTCCTGGACGAGAAGATCCGCGCGGGCGACCGCCGCTACACGCTGCTCACCAGCGCGGAACTGCGCGCCAGCCGGCATGAGCGCGCCACCGGCCGCTACCACTTGGACTTCATGCACGTCGACACCGGCCAGCCGTTCAAGCACGTGACGGACGGCCTGGTGCTGGCCACCGGCTACGCCCCGCGCATCCCCGCCTGCGTCAACCCCATCAGCGACCGGATCGCCTGGGATGAAGGGGGCGGCTACCGCATCGCCCACAACTACGCCGTGGACCGCGCCGGCACGGAGATCTTCGTGCAGAACACCGGGCTGCTCAGCCATGGCGTCACGAATCCCGACCTGGGATTCTGCTGCTACCGCAACTCGCAGATACTGCGCGACCTGACCGGCGTGGAGCACTACGCCATCGAGCCCCGCACCGCGCTGCAGGACTTCCGCCCGCCGGAGAACGGCGTGCTGGCGCATCGCCTCGGCATGCCGGAGCCGATGCCCATGATGGACGGCCATCGTGCCGCCACCATCTGATCTTGCGGAGAGCCAGCATGCTCACGATGACAGCCACCTTTCTGGGCGAGGTCGTGCGCCAGTCGCGCGACCACTACGACGAAGGCCGGGGACTCGCCTTGCGCCCCCTGGTTCCGGACGCCGACGCCGCACTGCTGCGGCAATGGTTTTCCATGGATTACGCACGCTTCTGGTCCATGCAGCAGCACAACGAAGATCAGGTGCGCGACTTCTATGAGGCCCTTTGCGGCAGCGGGCACGCCAGCGCCTGGCTCGGCAGCCATGACGGACAGCCGGCCTTTCTGGTGGAGTGCTACGACCCGGCGCGCGACGAAGTCGGCGAACACTACGCGGTGCGGCCCGGCGACCTCGGCATGCATCTTTTCATCGGCCCGCCGCGCTTGCGGGTCCCGGGCTTCAGCCGGCAGGTATTCGCCTTCGTGATGCGCTTCATGTTCGACCGGCTGAATGCCGCGCGCATCGTGGTCGAGCCCGACGCGAACAACGCCAAGATCCACACGCTCAACCTGGCCATGGGATTTACCTACTCAGGCCAGGCCCGCTTCCGCGCCAAGACCGCCAGCCTGGCGTTCTGCACGCGTACTCAGTTCGAACAGGCCCAATACCAGGAGTCGACCCCATGAACCCGCATGCCACCCCCCATCCCGCGCAGGTCGCCAGCCATCTGGAGCCGGAAGTCTGGGCCAAGGTCAACCGCCTGCTCGTGCGCAAGGCCATCTCCGAGTACACCCATGAAGGGCTGCTGCAGCCCGAACGCCTGGGCCCGGCGGACACGCCCGGTTTCGACCGCTATCGCCTCGCGCTCGCGGACGGCCGCGTCGAGTACCGCTACGACGCGCAACTGATGGCGATGCGCCACTGGCGCATCCGCGCGGACTCGATCGCCAGGACCACCGCCGGCGCGCCCGCGCCCCTGGACGCCCTGCAGTTCGTGATCGAGATCCGCGACAGGCTGCGCATTCCGGAAGACCGGCTCCCCATCTATCTGGACGAAATCGCCAGCACGCTGCACGGCGCCGCCTACAAGCACACCCGCGCTTGCCTGCCCGCCGCCGAACTCGCGCTGGCCGACTACCAGGCCATCGAAACCTCGATGATCGAGGGCCACCCCAGCTTCGTCGCCAACAACGGCCGCCTGGGTTTCGACGCCGAGGACTACCACGCCTATGCGCCCGAGGCCGCCACCCCGATCCGCGTGATGTGGCTGGCGGTGCACAAGGACAACGCGCATTTCGCATGCCTGTCCACCATGGACTACGCCAGCCTGTTGCGCGGCGAGCTGGGCGATGATGCCATGGCGCGCCACGCCGCCACGCTGCAAGGCCAGGGGCTGGATCCCGCCGACTACTACCTGATGCCGGCGCACCCCTGGCAGTGGTTCAACAAGCTGTCGCTGGCGTTCGCGCCCTACGTGGCCCAACACAAGATCGTATGCCTCGGTTACGGCGAAGACGACTACCTGGCGCAGCAATCGATACGCACCTTCTTCAACATCAGCCAGCCGGGCAAGCATTACGTGAAGACCTCGCTGTCGATCCTGAACATGGGTTTCATGCGCGGGCTGTCGCCCTATTACATGTCGGGCACGCCCGCCATCAACGAATACCTCCACGGCCTGATCGCGTCCGACCCCTGGCTGAGGGCCAACGGCTTCACCATCCTGCGCGAGGCGGCCAGCCTGGGATTCCGCAACTACTACTATGAAGCGGCGATTTCCGTCGACACGCCCTACAAGAAGATGTTCTCGGCGCTATGGCGCGAGAACCCGCAGGCGCTGATCGGCCCCGGCGAACGGTTGATGACGATGGCAGCGCTGCTGCACGTGGACCCGCAGGGCCAAGCCCTGCTGCCCGCGTTGATCCGCGCCTCCGGGCTGAGCGCCGCCGCATGGCTGGAACGCTATGTGGATGCCTACCTGACGCCGCTGGTGCATTGCTTCTACGCCCACGACCTGGTGTTCATGCCGCATGGCGAGAACGTGATCCTGGTGATCCGGGACCATGTGCCCGTGCGCGCCTTCATGAAGGACATCGCCGAGGAATCCTCCATCCTCGACCCGCAGGCCGACCTGCCCGAGAACGCGCGCCGCCTGGCGGCGGACGTGCCCGAGGAATACAAGCTGCTGACGATCTTCGTCGACGTGTTCGAGGGCTATTTCCGCCATCTATCCCAGGTCCTGGCCGACACCGGCCTCATGCAGGAAGACGATTTCTGGGAGCTGGTCGCAGGCCGTATCGCAGCCTACCAGCAGGCGCACCCGCAACGGCTGGAAAAGTACCGCCGCTACGACCTGTACGCGCCGGACATGATCCACTCGTGCCTGAACCGCCTGCAGCTCGCCAACAACCTGCAGATGGTCAATCTGGCCGATCCCATCGGCAGTTTCCAGATGGCGCCCAGGTTGCCCAACCCCGTGGCGCCTTACCGGCCGCTATGGCTGGACCGGACCGCCGACGCCGCGCAGGCCCTTGCGTGACCCGCGAACTGGACGATCTGCTGGCGCTGGCGGGCCGCCTGGTGCCCGGCCTGGATGGCCGCGTGGGCGCCCCGGCCGCGCCCGGCATCCGTCCGGGCGCGAGCAACGCCGATGCCATAGCGCGGTTGCGCGACTGGTGGCGCGAGCGCCATCCGGAAGCCGGCCCGCATTACCTGGCGCTGCGCTGCTGGGGCCTGTTGATCTGGCAGCCCGTATACCTCTGCGTGATCGCCGCGCACCGCAGCGGCATCGTCCCGGATCTGACCCGGCTCAGCCAGCCGGTCGCCAACGGCTTCATCGCCGGCTACACCATGGAACGCCATGAACCCCTGCACGGCGGCCTGGAACAACGGCTGGACGCGGCCGCCACGCAGCTGCGCGAGATCGGCGCCTTGTTCCACCGCGAGCTGGGCGCGGCGCTGCGCCTGAATCCCCGGGCGGCCGCCTGCATGCAGGCCGATTGCGTCCTGTCCGCCCTGTTGGCGGCTCGAACGGGCGTGAGCGCCGCGGACAACGCCTGGGCCGCCGCAGCGGCGGCCGATTGGCTTGCGCGCCTGGGCATCACGGGCCGCAGCGGCTATCTGAGCTATCAGCGGCGGTCGCTGCCCGCCATCGCCGTGGACCGGCAGGTCTGCTGTCACCACTTCCGCCGAAGCGACGGCGACTACTGCAGCACCTGCCCCAAACTGGATCTTGCCGAACGCATCGCCCGGATCGACGCCGAGAGCGTCGAGCCCGCCTGACAGGCGGCCGCCTTGCGCAAGGCACAAGGAGTCGGACATGACGGACATAGGCCGCCTGGCACACGTCGAGCAGGCGCTCAGCCCGCTGCACGTGCGGGCGTATTTCGACGAAGACCTGTACGCCCGCGAACAGGAAGTGATATTCAAGCGCTCGCCGCTGTATGTCGGGCATGAGAAAGCCGTGCCCGAATCCGGCGACTGGCGCCGGCTGCCGCACGAGGACGGCGGGCGCGTCCTCGTGCGCGGCGCCGGCGGCGTGGAACTGATATCCAACGTATGCCGCCACCGCCAGTCGCTGATCCTGGGCGGCGAGACAGGCGCCGTCACCGGGCCGGGCAAGCCGGCAGGCAATCTGTCGGCCACGGGCGGCAACATCGTCTGCCCGCTGCACCGCTGGACTTATGACAATCGCGGCCAGATCCTGGGCGCGCCGCAATTCCCCAGCACGCCTTGCCTGAACCTGCCGCGCTTTCCCCTCAAGCGCTGCCACGGCCTGCTGTTCGAGGGCCCGGGCGACCCGCTGGCGGACCTGGGCGACCTGTTCGCCCGGCCCGAGTTCGACTTCTCGGACTATGTGCTGGACCACGTCGAGGTGCATCAATGCAACTACAACTGGAAGACCTTCATCGAGGTCTATCTGGAGGACTATCACGTCGGGCCGTTCCACCCGGGCCTCGGGCGCTTCGTCACCTGCGAGGACCTGAGCTGGGAATTCGGCAAGCGCCGCAGCCTGCAGCGCGTGGGCGTGCACGATGCCCTGGAGAAGCCCGGTTCCGACGTGTACCGCGACTGGCACGGCACTCTGATGCGCTACCGGGATGGCTCGCCTCCCGATTTCGGCGCGATCTGGGTGACCTACTTTCCCACCCACATGATCGAGCTTTACCCGCACGTGCTGGTGCTATCCACGCTCTATCCCAAGGGCCCGCAGGAGACGGTCAACATCGCCGAGTTCTACTATCCCGAGGAAATCGCCCTGTTCGAACGCGAATTCGTCGAAGCGCAACGCGCCGCCTACATGGAAACCGCGGTCGAGGACGACGAAATCGGCGAACGCATGGATGCCGGCAGACGCGCGCTGCTGCGGCGCGGCGTCAGCGAGAGCGGTCCGTACCAGTCTCCCATGGAGGACGGCATGCTGCACTTCCACGAGTGGTACCGCGGCACCATGGGCGAGCAATTGGGCGATTGCGCCGCGCCCTGAGCGCCACTGACAGCCCTTGAATCAATGCGAATATATGCTATTCTCATTTAGACCCCGCCGCTTCCCCTGGCCGACATCCGGGGGACTCAACCCGCAGCGCGAGTGACGCCATTGAATCCCTCCTTCCCCGCCGTCCGATTCACCGTCGCCGATTTCAACCGCCTGGGCGGCCATAACGGTTTCCACTATCAGTTGCCCGGATTCCAGGCCGCGAGCGCCGATCCGGACACCGTTTGCATCGCCGAAGGCCGCGTCGAGGAACACGCCATTCGCCCCGGCCTGACGCTGGTCATGTCCGACGTGCTGGTGCATCACCACTACGAATCGACTTCGGTCATGACGCCCCGCTTTTCGGCCATCGTCATGCTCCAGGGCCAGGCTCAGGCGCGCGTCGGCCACCACGACGACCTGCCGCTGGTGGCCCAAAGCGGCATCAGCGCCGCCTACGGCGATACGGTCGCCATGACCGGCATCCACCATGCCGGCCAGCGGCTGCGCAGCGTCAATCTGTCGCTGTCCGAGCCGGACGCCGCGGACGACGACCCGATCAGCGATCGGATCCGCAAAGCCCTGCGCACGCCCGCCTTCCGGCTGCGGCGTTGGCAGGTGCAGGCGCATCTGATGCAGTCCATCGAACACCTGCTGGAATGCCGTTGGGACGATCCGCTGCGCGCCATGCTGCGCGAAGGCGTCGGCGCGCAGCTTCTGGCGCATGCTTTGGCTGCGCTGGACCAGCAGGAGCCCGAACCTGGCACGCTGTCGCAGCGCGACCGCCAGTTGCTGGAACGCGTGCGGGAACGGCTGCACAGCGCGCCAGGCGAAGAGCACACCCTGGATGACCTGGCGAAATTGGCCTGCATGAGCCCCAGCACCCTGCGCGCCAAGTTCCGCGCCGCCTATCAATGCTCCGTGTTCAGCTGGCTGCGGGAACGTCGGCTGGAGGTCGCCCGCGAGCAACTGGCTCGCGGCTGCAGCGTGCAGCAGGCCGCCCACTGCGTGGGCTATCGGCATGCCACCAATTTCGCCACGGCGTTCCGCGAGCGCTATGGCGTCGCGCCCAGCGAACTGAACTGAGCGGGGCGGCCGTGAGCGCCCCGACCCGCGGCTTTCGGCGGCATCCATCGTTCTTGCGGCGTTGCCCATTCATCCTGCCGCGGCTGGCGGGCGACCATGAGGCGACGTTTCCCGCCC
>MCNG01000105.1_pt1 | contig 27822 bp, 34 predicted proteins | sample 778231 | NCBI WGS metagenome assembly MCNG01 (sample SAMN04296815, study PRJNA304217) | bioreactor metagenome | isolation source: sea sediment enriched with benzalkonium chloride | place: Turkey: polluted region of the Marmara Sea
CCCCGCCCCAGGTCAGGACCGTGCCCAACCAGGCGATCGCGGGCCGGGCCAGTCCGGCCCAGTAGCAGAGCGTACCCAGCACGAACAGGCAGCTCATCCAGAGTATGGCCGACTGCGACGACAGCAGATACTTGAGCAGGAAGACGCTTTCGGCGCGCCCCAGGTCGCCCGGCAGCAGCTCTGCCCCGCCCGCATACAGCCACACCGCCAGCAGCGCGCTGGCGCCGCTGGCCAGGGCCAGAGTCCGCAAGGGGCGCCACAACCATCCCAGCCAGGCCAGGGCCGGCACGGCGCCGACCAGCATCGCTTGCTCGTAGCCGTTCAGGAACTGGCCGAACTCCGCCAGCGCATAGGCGCAGCCGGCAAGGCAGATCAGCAGGAACGCGGCATCGGTCCGGTTCAAGCGCCTGACGGTCCGGGCGGCGGCATTCGGAACCTCCGGCACGGACCGGCGGGAAGTCAGCGGGACGGACCTGGTGGCGGTAAGCGGCATCGCGGCATCTCCATGCGTGACCGTCCGTCCCAGGTTGTCCATAGGCCGAACGAATCGAATATTGTCATAGGACAAATTCATTCTAAAAACGACACGGCAACGCTGCATAGCGACGCGGCAGGTCCCCGCGCTGCGCCGCCATCCCTACCGGAAACGCCGCAACCGTGTTAAACGCCCGCGCAGCGCGCTTCGTCCAGAGACAGGCGGGGCGCCGCCCGCTCCGGACAGGATTCCTGCAATTGCCTGCAGGCCGCGTGCACGCGCGCCATGGCCTGAGCGATTTCGCCGGTTTCCAGGCCGGCGTAGCCGAACAGCAGATGCCGGGACTCGGCGCCCTCGGCCGCGCTGGCGGCGGCCTGGGCCAGCGGATACAGCCTGACGCCCTGCGCCAGCGCGGCAGCGGCGACTGCGTCGGCGCCGGGGCTGTCCGCCGGCAGTTCGAAGGCCAGGTGCATCCCTGAATTTTGCCCGCTGACCCGGCCGCGTCCGCCCCAGACATTGCGGATGCCGCGCAGCAGTTCGTCGCGCTGCGCCTGGTAGCGCCGCCGCAAGGTTTGCAGATGGCGCGCGAAACAGTTCTCGTCGAAGTAGCGCGCCAGCACCGCCTGCGTCAGCCATGGGCTGCCGTTGTTGAGCAGCGCCTTGCGCTCAGCGAAATCGTCGACCAGCGCAGGCGGACAAACCATGTATCCCAGCCTCAGGCCGGGTCCCAGCGTCTTGGAGAACGTACCCAGGTACACGACCTGCCGCGGACTCATCGCGGCCAGCGGCAAGGGCAGCACGGATTCATAGCAAAAGTCGCCGTCGTAGTCGTCCTCGATGATCAGCGCGCCGCTGCGGGCCGCCCATTCAAGCAAGTGCCGCCGCCGGGACAGGGACATGGCGTGGCCCAGCGGGTACTGGTGCGACGGCGTCACATAGGCCAGCCTGGCCGGTCCTTCCGGCAACAGGTCGGTGCGCAGTCCCTGAGCGTCCACCGGGATTGGCGCCTCCTGCGCGCCATGCCGCCGCACCAGATTCCTGAACCCCGCATAGCAGGGCGACTCGAATATCGCCCTGCCATGGCGGTCCAGGAAATGCGAGGCGATCAGGCTCAAAGCCTCCTGGCTGCCGGCCGTGATCAGCACCTGTTCCGGCTCGACCTTCAGCGCCTTGGCCGCCGACAGGTAATCGGCAATCTGCACGCGCAAACCCCATAGGCCGGCCGGCGGCGCATATTCGGCCATGGCACAGCCCGCATGCCGCAGCAGCTGGTTCGACAGCGTAATGAACTGACGCAGCGGAAAGGCATGGACCGAGGGACGGCCGACCTTGAAGTCATAGCGCAGGGGCATCGGCGGCGACTGGCCGCAGACGCCGCTGGAAAGGGCCAGGCTGACGGCGTCTGCATAGACCGGTGGACGGTCCTGGACGAAATCGGGACAACGCGCATTGATGACCAGGCTGCGGTTCAACGTCACGAAATAGCCGCGGCTGGGCTTGCTCTGGATCAGGCTGGAATCGATCAGCAGTTCATACGCGCCCAGCACGGTGTTCTTCGATACCTGCAGCAGCGATGACATGCGGTTGATCGCCGGCAGCCTGTCCCCTTCCTGCAGCCGTCCGGCGCGTATCAGCGCCTCGATCTGGTCGGCGATCTGCTGCTTGTAGGGTTTTGCATCCTGGCGGGATAGGGAAAGCGGGAGTGAAAACATGGCGGACAACCACAGGACAAAGATGGCGCCGGCCTTTCGAAGCGGCGCGGGCCGGCCGCGCTCCGTTTGCTATCACGGTAGTGCTTTGGCCACAGCCCCACTTTGTCCTATGTCAAAAAACTGATTGGACCGTAACCATCGCGCAGGCGTGAGCCGTGCCTTATGGGCCCGACGCCGCGATGACACAGTGCATGTGCCGCAGTTCGGCAAAAAACCTTACGGAGAGATCGACATGCACACCAAGCTATTGAGCGCGGCCTTGCTGTTCGTCTCGGCCGGCGCCGCCTGGAGTGCGCCGACCGAGGAGTACCTCAAGGCGAATCAGCTGTTCCAGCAGAACTGCGCCGTCTGTCATGGCGCCGACCGCGGCGGCTACATCGCGCCGGGCCTGACCAGCGACCGCCTGGTCCAGAGCGAGGCGGCGTTGCGCGGCACCATCATGACCGGCATCCCCGACACGCTGATGCCGCCCTTCGTGGGACGCCTGTCCGACGAGGAGATCCGTGCGCTGGCCCGCCTCATCAAAACGCAGGCGGCGGACGATCCCAAATGGGGGCTGGACCAGATCCGCGCCAGCGTGCAGGTGGTGGTCGATGAAGCCACCCTGCCCGCCAAGCCGACCTACGCCATCGACACCGTATACGACCTGATGGTGGTCATGGCGCGCGGACGCTATGGGCGCGGCGATGCAGGCAACAATGCGCGCACCGTGTTCCTGGACGGCAAGACCAACAAGGTGGTCGGCGAGATCGCCACGCCGGTAGCGCCGCACATCATGGATTTCAGCCCCGTGGCGGAACGCTGGGCCTGGCTCAAGAGCGACGACGGCATGGTCTACAAGATCGACCTGTACTCGCTGCAGATCGTGCGCAAGGCCAAGGTCGGCCTGACGGGTCCCGGCATCGCCCTGTCCAACGACGGCAAGTGGCTGGCCATCAGTTCGTTCGTGCCCAAGAGCGTCGCCATCCTGAAGGCCGACACGCTGGAACCGGTCAAGTACATGGACCTGGAGGGCGAGGATCCCGACGGCAAGTTCGTCAAATCAGCCGGCGGGCCCGTCATCGGCAGCCGGATCAACAACAAGTTCGCGCTGACGTTGCGCCAGGCGGGCCAGATCTGGATCATCGACCCCGACAAGCCCGACATGCCCGTGACCAAGCTGACCAAGGTCGGCCGCATGCTGCATGACACCTTCCTCACGCCCGACGGGCGCTATTCCATGGTCGCGTCCTATGACGACAACAAGATCGTCGCGATCGACTTCAAGGACGACAAGGTGGTGCGCGACATCCCCGCCGGCTGCCAGCCTCACGTCGGCTCGGGCGCGGTGACCGAAGTCAACGGACGCTTCCTGGCCTTCGGCACCAACATCGGCACCTGCGACAAGGGCTCCGTGGTCACGGTGTGGGACACCAAGGACTTTTCCATGGTCAAGCAGATCCCGGTGGCCGGAGCCACCGAATCGCCCGCCGCCCATCCGAACGCGCCATACGTGGCGGTGGACATCGTCGACAAGGACAAACGCGCGGCCTGGATCCAGCTGATCGACAAGAACACGCTGGAAGTGGCCAAGACCCTGGACGTGGGCGGACATGCCTTCTTCCCGGACTATAACCGCACCGGCAATTACCTCTATGTCAGCTCGGGCTACTGGGGCGACCGCGTCAAGATCTACGACAGCAAGACCCTGGAGCTGGTGGCGGAACACAAGATGGAAAGCCCCTCGGGCATCTTCTCCCGCGCCCGCACCCGCTGGCTGACCATCGGCCTGTCCGAAACGCGCAAATTCTGAGCTGAGGAACCGACACATGAAAACGCCATTCCGCATACTCGCAGCGCTGCTGCTGTCCCAGGCCGCCGTGCACGCGCTGGCCGCCGACGGGCAACCCGCCCTGGTCGCCGGCGGCAATCCCGACACGCTCTCGCCCCACGTCTCCGCCATGCTGCCGCTATGCGCGTCCTGCCATGGCGCGGACGGCATCAGCGCCGTCGGCCTGTACCCCAATCTTGCGGGGCAGAAGACCGAGTACCTGGTGAAACAGCTCAATGCCTTCAAGACCCGGGAACGCAATGACCCGGTCATGAGTTCCATGGCCGAGCCCTTGAGCCCCGAAGCCATCCAGGAGCTGGCCCAGTACTTCTCCAGCCGCAAGTAAGGGAGCAGACCGCGATGACTACGCCATCCGCGATGCTCTTCCCGGTGTACTTCAACCTGGCCGGCCGGCGGGTGGTCGTGGTGGGCGGCGGGGCCGTGGCCGAACGCAAGATCAGGCTGCTGCTCAGGGCCGGCGCCGCCATTGCCGTGGCGGCGCCGGCCCTGACGTCCTGGCTGCACGCAGCCGCTGACCAGGACCAGTTCCAGCATATGCCGGAGGCCTTCTCGCCAGCCTGCCTGGACGGCGCCTGGTTGGCGGTGGCCGCGACCGATCACGGCGGCACGAACCAGGCGGTTGCCGCGGCGGCGCTTGCGCGGCGCATCCCCTGCAACGTGGTCGACGATCCCGTTCTTTCGACGATACAAGTGCCCGCCATCCTGGACCGCTCCCCGCTGGTGGTGGCGATATCGTCAGGAGGCTGCGCCCCGGTGCTGGCGCGGCGCATCCGCGAACGCCTCGAAGCCTTGCTCGACGAAAGCACCGGAGATCTGGCCCGGCTTGCGGCGCGCTACCGCAACCGCATCGTCGCGCGCTTCCGCAACCTGGACCAACGCCGCGACTTCTACGACTGGATGCTGGACGGTCCGCTGCCCTCGTTGCTGGCAGCGGGAGACGGCAGGCAGGCCGGTCTGGCCCTGGAAGCCGCGATGCAGGCCGATACCCTGCCCCGCACAGGCAGCGCGACGATACTGGCGGCCGCCGACGGCCCCGCCGACCTGTTGACCCTGCGCGCCTTGCGCCTGCTGAACCAGGCCGACCTGGTTGCGCACGTGCCGGCGGTCAATCCGGCCATCCTGGACAAGGCGCGGCGGGACGCGACGAGGATCGAGCTGAAAGGTCCGGGCCTGCAGCCCGATGCAACCGTAGCCACGGGCGCGGGACTGGACTGGCTGGCCCGTCAGGTGCAGGCGGGCCAACGCGCCGTCCTGCTGCTGGGAACCGCGCAGGACCCGAAGCTGCTGGCGCGACGAATGCTGGCTTGCGGCGTGGCATGCAGCGTGCTGTAGCCATCCGGCCCCAGGCCAGCGCCGCGATCAGGAACTTGCGTTCCCGGCTTCCTCACCGCCCGCCAGCGCAGCCGCGAGATAAGCCTGGCCCCGCTCGCTGAAGGACAGCGCAGCTGCCGCCAGCCTGCCGGCTTCGTCCATCTTGTTCCAGGTCTTCTGCAGCACCGCGACGACCTTGTCCGGATAACGCTCGCAGAATTCCTCGTACTGATGCTCCAGGAACACCAGGCACAGCGCGTTCTCCATACATTGCACGTCGGCATCGCGCTTGATGCCCTGCTTGCGCACGATCTTCAGCACCGCCTGTATGGTTTGCGCGTCATGGCCTGCGCTGGCAAGCAGCCTTGCGGCGACGTCCGCGTGGTGCTCCTTGAGCGTATTGCGCCATTGCAGATAGCCCGCCCTGCCGGCCGGACAGGCTTCGCGCGGAATTTCCCAGCGGCCGATGTGCTGGCAGCGAGCGGCCAGGCGCAAGGCAGCGCCGGCCTGCGGGGCCAGCTTCGCCACCCAGGCGTGGAGGAATTGGGCGTGCAGCCATTCGCGCGGCTGCATCGCGCCATCCCAGGCGACCAGATTGGGATCGCGCCGGTTGTATTCATCGAACAGCTGCCAGGCGCGCTGCAGCGGTGCGTCTTCTGCATTCACCAGGTTGGGCGGGAATTCCATTCACACTCCTGTCTCGTCTTCGGTCAGATAACAGCCGGGATCCTCGGCCCAGAGGTCGCCCGACTGCTTCTGCGCACGGATGCGGGTGTTGCCGTTGCAGATGTCCAGGTAGGCGCAGCCGGCGCAGCGCCCCTTGACGGGCCGCGGCCTCAGCCGCAGCAGCTTGAGCAAGGGTTCGGCGGGATCCGACCAGATTGCTGAGAAGGGCCGCAGGCGCACGTTTCCCAGAGTGTAGTGCCACCACATGGTGTCGGCGTGGACATTGCCCCGGTTGTCGATGTTGGCGACGTTCATGCCGCTGGCGTTGCCGCCCCACAGGCGCAGCCTGGCCTGGATATGCGGCGCGCTCTGCGGAAAGCGGCGACGCACCCAGTGCAGGAAGAACACGCCGTCGGCATCGTTGTTGCCGGACGTGAACTCGCGGGGTCTGCCGGCCGCGGCATGTTCCAGACAGGTTTCGAAGATCCGCTCCATGGCCGCGCGCGTCATGCGGTGATGGCTGTCCTCGCCCCGATTGCGGCCGCCGCGGCCTGCGTAGTTCAGGTGTGAAAAGTAGAAGCGGTCGACACGCTCGGCGTCCAGCAAGGCCAGCAGCCCGGGCAGATCGTCGGCGTTGCCCTGGGTCATGGTGTAGCGGATGCCGACCTTCAGGCCGCGGTCCCGGCACAGCCGGATGCCTGCCAGCGAGGCATCGAAGGCGCCCGCCTCGCCCCGGAAGCGGTCGTGCGTCGCGCCCAGGCCGTCCAGCGAAATGCCCACATAGTCGAAGCCGCAACCGGCGATAGACTCAATGTTGCGCCGGTCTATCAGGGTGCCATTGGACGACAGGCCGACGTAAAAGCCCATGGCCTTGGCCCGGCGCGCAATATCGAAAATGTCCGGCCGCAACAGCGGTTCGCCGCCAGACAGGATCAGCGCCCTCACACCGTAGGCATGCAGATCGTCCATGACCGCGCAGACCTCGGCGTAGTCCAATTCGCCGGCGAAGTCCTTGTCGACCGAAGCGGAGTAGCAATGCCGGCAATGCAGGTTGCAGCGCCGGATCAGGTTCCAGATCACCACGGGTCCGGCCGGCCCCCGGCGAGGCGCAAGCGGCGTGGGGCGCAGCAGTTCGGAGACGAAGGCGGAGATGCGGAACATGCGGAATTCCTCGCTATGCGGCCGGCCCCTGGCCTTCTTTCAGGCGCAGGCCGGTCTTTTTCAGGATGGCCGAGGAAAACAGCACGTCGTGCGCGCGCAGGGCTTCCGGAAAGCGCGCGCGCAAGGCCTCGGCGACTTCATCGATGCGCGCCAGCACCGCCGCGCGGTCGGCGCCGTGCAGCATGGCGTAGAGGTTGTAGCGCCACAGCGGCGGATGCCGGGGACGCTGGTAGCAATGGCTCACGTCCGCGCGCTGGCCCAGCCAGGCTCCCACGGCGTCGATCTGGCCGTCGTCCACATCCCAGACCGTCATGCCGTTGGCCACGAATCCCAGCGCGTAGTGATTGGGTACCACGCCGATGCGCCGTATCACGCCGCGCGCGAGCATGTCGCGCAAATGCGCCATCACCGCGGCTTCGGTGACGCCCAGCCGTTCGGCCACGGCCCGGTACGGATCCCGCCGGATAGGCAGCCCAGCCTGCGTGGCGTGGACCAGGGACAGCTCGAACGGAGTCAGGCCGGCTGCGTCCATCTCAGACCTCCAGCTTCATTTCAAGGAAGTACTCGCGCTCCTTCGGAAACGCCAGCACGGGCAGGCCCGTCTCCTGTTCAATGGCGCGCAAACAAACAGCCACATCGGCGGGATCAGCCGCCGCCAACACGAACCACATGTTCAGCGCATGCTCGCGGCGGTAGTTGTGCGCCACCTCGATCCGGCGGTTGACCAGGGCCACGACCCGCTCCCATTGCGCCTGCGGCACGGCCATCGCCGCCAGGCAGTACGCGCCGCCGGCGCGCTCGATCTGGAACAACGGGCCGAAACGGCTCAATGCGCCGCACTCGCGCAAGCGGGCCACGCGCGCGATCACGGCGTCTTCGTCCAGCCCCAGCGCTTGAGCGACGTCCGCGAACGGACGCGGGCTGATGGGAAAGCCGCCCTGCAGGCGGTTGATCAGCTTGCGGTCGGCAGCGTCCAGCGCCAGCGGCACGCTCGCGGCAATGTTCTTGGGCCTAAGCATGCGCCGCCTCTTCAGGCACGAACCTCGCGCCGCGCTGCTTGAAGCATCTGGTCGAAAACAGCACGGCATGCGGCCAGGCATCCAGTCCGAGCCGGCGGGCGATGGCATCGCGCAGCGCTCGCACCGCTTCCCGCTCCTTGCCGTGGATCATGCAGAAGAGGTTATAGGGCCACTGCGGCAAGCGCCGCGAGCGCCGGTAGCAGAGCGTGACGCCGGACTCTGCGCCCAGCCGCTCCCCCAGCGCATCCACCCGCGCGTCGTCCACGTTCCAGACGCACATCGCATTGGCGCGAAAACCCAGCTGGCGATGCCTGAGCACCACGCCGAAGCGGCGGAACAGGCCTGCGCGCTGCCAGCGCTCCAGCAGGCGCAGCGTCTCGTCCTCATCCAGCCTCGCAAGAAGCCCCAACCGGCGATAGGGCTGCGCGCAAAGGTCCAAGCCATCCTGCACGGCGTGGAGCAAGACCTCTTGCGCGCTGCCGGCCGGCGGCAACACGGCTGGACCGCTGCGCCGCTGCGGCGCAGCGCAGCGTTGCGGCGAGCTCAGGCTGAAACCCAGGTCGATGTGGTACTCGGCCTCCATGGGCAAGGCCAGCGGCTCGCAGCCGGTGTCTTGCCCGATCCGCGCCAACAAGCGCGCCAACCCGACAGGCGTGCGGCAGGCGGTCACGAACCACAGGTTCAGCGCATGCTCGCGCTCGTAGTTGTGATTGACCTGCGGCAGACTGCTGACGTAGGCGGCGACCTGATCCACTTGGCCGGCCGGCACCTGCATGCCGACCAGCGCGCTGGCGAAACAGGACTGGTGCAGCACCGGGCCAATCCGGCTCACCACGCCCGCTCGCTGCCACAGGCGAAAGCGCGCCAGCACCGCATCTTCATCCAGGCCGACGCGCTCCGCCAGCAAGGCGTAGGGGCGCGAGACCAGCGGGAAGTCGCGCTGCCAGCCATCGAGCAGACGCAAATCGGAAGCGGACAGCTCAGAATCCAATGCGGCCGCTCCTGTTGGTGAAGAAAATGCCGCTGGGCTTGGGAATGTCCAGCGTGGCGCCGCGTTGCAGCGTCCGGGTGTCGTACACCACCACCCGGTCATCGTCGCGCGCCGACAGCCATACCGCTTCTCCGCGCGGCGTGAACTCCATGTGCAGCACGCCGCGGCCGGGCGCCAGCGTCCGGACCACGGCCAGGGTTTCCGTGTCGATGACCTGCACCTGGCCGTTGTCGGGCACCGCGAAATTGACCCAGACACGGCGGCCATCGGGCTGCGCCATGACGAACACCGGCTGGCCCAGCGTGGCGATGCGGCCGGTTTCCTGCCAGGTGGCGGTATCCACCACCAGCACCTCGTGCCTGCCGATGGCGGGCAGGAACAGCCGGCCGCCCGCCGCGCTCCAGCCTCGCAGGTGCGGCATCTTGTAGACCGGCAGCGCTTCCTCGCCCCGCCCATAGCCCTGCAGGATCTTGCGCACGCCGGCCTCCGGATGCCAGAGGTCCATCATGGCCAGCGCATCCTCGCCAAACAGCCCGGCGATGTAATAGCGGCCGTCGGGGGTGACGAGCGCATCGTAGGGTTGACGGCCGGCCTCATAGCGTTGAGTGGCCGGGCGGGCAGGGTCCGACAGATCGGTGATCCAGATTTCGCCCGCGTCGAACAGCGCGTAGGCGAACTTCTGTCCGGGCAGGTCCGCCAAGCCGACCACCTTGGAACGCTTGCCCGGCGCATACTCGGCCGGCACTTCGCTGATCTGGCGCAAGGTCTGGGCATCGAATACCTTGATGCCGCCGGGCGTGTAGTTCTGCACCACGACCAGCCGCCCGTCCTGCGAAATGGCGCCGCCGATTGCATTGCCGGACTGGATGATGCGGCGGTCCACCCGCCCCCGCAGCAGATCCACCTTGCTCAGCCCGCCGTCACGGCCGAAGACGTAGCCGTAGCGGCCATCGCGAGAATAGGCGATGTGCGCATGGGAAAGATCGCCCAGTCCTTCGACCCTCGCCAAGCGGGTCTGCCCGCTGGTTTCGACGATGGAGACGGCGCCGTCGGCGCGCTCGATCACCATGCCCAGGTCGTTGGTGCCGCGCGGGTCGGTGGCGGCGGCGCAGCCGGCCAGCGCTATGGCGGCCAGGACAAGCAGGAGACGCAGTTTCATGAACGTTCTATTCCTCTGGAAAGCCCTTGAGCAGACGCGCAGCGATCCAGGTGGCTTCGTCGGGCGCAAGCATGCCGCGCCACCCGGGCATGGCGGTCCCCGGCAAGCCGCGCAGAATCGCCTGTTCGAGATAGGCCGGCGGCTTGCCGGCAAGCGCTTGCGGCGTCAGCGCCGGCCCCAGGCCGCCGTTCAGGCGCAACCCATGACAGGAGCCGCAGTCCTGCCGTACCAGGTGGATGAGCCGCTGTTGATCGACGGGATCGATGTCCGGCGCCGCCTGCGCCCGGGCCGCCGCCGCTCCCAGCCCCATGCAACAGGCCAGCGCCAGGCATGTCAGGCCGCGACCGGGGTGCATGGCTCGGCCGCGTCACGCAGCAGCAGCTGTCCCGCCGCGGCGGCGGACCAGGCGCGCTGCGCCAGACGCACCACGTCGCCGACCACCAGCAGCGTGGGCGACTTGAAGCCGGCCACCAACTGCGGAATCTGGCGCAAGGGGGCCACCGTCCAGTCCTGGCCTTCGGTGGTGCCGGAATGAACCAGCGCGGCCGGCGTGTCGCCACCGCGCCCGTGCCGCTGCAAGGCCGCGACAATCTCGGTGGCGTTGGCCACAGCCATGTAGAACACCAGGGTACAGGTGGGGTCGGCCAGCGAACTCCAGTCCAGTTCGAGGCCAGCATCGTCCCGCAGATGGCCCGTGATGAAACGCACGCTGGCCGCCACGCCCCGATGCGTCAAAGGGATGCCCAGCGCAGCCGCACAGCCGTTGGCGGCGCTGATGCCGGGCACGACCTCGACCGGCACGCCATGCCGCGACAGGAACAGCAGCTCCTCGCCGCCACGGCCGAAAATGAACGGATCGCCGCCCTTCAAGCGCACGACGCGGGCGCAGGATCCCGCCAGTTCCAACAGCAACTGATGGATGTCTTCCTGCCGGTGGCGGCAGTCGCCTGCCATTTTGCCTACGTCATGGAATTGTGCGGCGGGATTGATGAGGGGCAGGATGCCGGCGCCCACCAGCCTGTCGCAGACCACGGCATCGGCCTGCTGCAACAGCCGCAAGGCGCGCACCGTCAGCAACTCGGGATCGCCCGGACCGGCGCCAACCAGGTAAACCGTTCCGCTCACTACTCCCTCCCCTGCAGCCGCGCTGCGCAAAATAAGGCTTCAGGAGGAAGTGTAGGTAGCGGGATGCCGACGCAGTAGGTACGGTCCGTGCCGCGGCCATGGGTGCGCCGGCCTCGTCCCGCGCGTTTTCCTCGCGGTTCGCCGAGAATCGCCACAAGGCGTAGTATGAGGACAGCCGCTGTTCACGCTCCTAGGGCCGCGCGCAGTCGCGCCGCCCTCCACACCCTCAGGAGGTTGTCATGTACAAGCACATACTCATCCCCATTGACGGATCCGAACGCTCCTATGCCGGCCTGGCGCAAGGACTAGGCCTGGCCAGCGCCCTGGGCGCCAGCGTCACGGTGCTGACGGTGTACAGCGCCTACCGCCCGACCTCCATGGAAACGGTGCACCTGGAAGGCGTGCACACGGAATATGAGCGCGAGGCCAAGGAGCTCGCCAAGTCGTACTTGTCGCAAGCGGCCGCCCAGGCCAGCGCCGCGGGCGTGCCCTGCGCCACCGAAATGCGCGAAAGCAACAACCCGGCGCAGACCATCATCGATATCGCCATGACGCAAGGCTGCGACCTGATCGCCATGGCCTCGCGCGGCCACGGCGGGCTGGCGGCCGTGCTGCTGGGCAGCCAGACGCAGAAGGTGATGGCGCATTCGACGCTGCCAGTAATCGTCTACCGCTAGAACCCGCGCCTTTGCCGAATTTGCGCTAGACCGCGGCGCGCGTCCCGTAGGTCTTCGGTATGCCGGCGGCGGCCACGCCGCTGCGCAGGCTTTCCTGCGGCAGCGCCTGGGCCAGCAAGGGCCGCGCCTGCAACAGCCGCGACAGATCCACGCCCGTGCGGTATCCCATGCTTTCCAGCATGAAGACCAGGTCTTCGGTGACGATGTTGCCCGACGCGCCAGGCGCGAAGGGACATCCCCCCAGGCCGCCCAGGCAAGAATCGAAAGCGCGGATGCCCTCGTCCAGCCCGGCCAACGCATTGGCCAGGCCCAGCCCCATCGTGTCGTGCAGATGCAGCTTGACCAGCCGCGCACCCACGGCGTCCTGCGCGGCGCGCACCGCGTCGCGCACCAGCGCCGGATGGGCATAGCCCACGGTGTCGGCCAGCGCGATCTCGTCGGCGCCTGCCAGCGCGGCGGAAGCGGCGACTTGCGCGACGCGACGCAGCGGCACCGCGCCTTCCAGCGAACAGCCGAAGGCGGTGGCGACGGCCGCGTCGATGCGCATGGGCCGCGGCTGCGCCCGCGCCCAATCGACGATGGCGGCCAGCACATCCACCTGCGCATCGGTGCCCTTGCCGACGTTGGCGCGGCTATGCGTATCGCTGACCGAAACGGGAAACGACAGCGCATGCGCGCCAGCCTCGTAGGCGGCGATGGCGCCCTTGAGGTTGCAGACCAGCGCAACGACGGTCAGCCCGTCGATCTTCAGGACTTCGGGCAGGATGTCGCCCGTATCCGCCATCTGCGGCACCAGCCGCGGCGAAACGAAGCTGCCGGCCTCGATCTCGCGCAAGCCGGCGTCCGCCAATTGCCGGATCCAGCGCAGCTTGTCGGCCGCGGACATCATGCCCTTGGCCATCTGCAGCCCGTCGCGGGGACCCACTTCGCAAAGCCTGACTTCCTGGTTCATGTGCCGTCCTGTCTGTTCTTGGCCAGCCTATTGCTGCACCACGATGCCCGCGCTTTCGATGGTCTGGCGCGCCTTGCCTATGTCCGACTGGATCAGCGCGGCGAACTGCTCGGTGGATACGGGATCGGTTTCCAGCCCCTGCGCCGCCAGCGCCTCCTGCACGTCCTTGCGCGCCAGCAGCTTGTTGAAGTCGCTGTTCAGGCGCGACACGACGGCGGACGGCGTCTTGGCCGGAGCCAGCACGCCGTAGTAGGTCACCACGCTGAAATCCTTGTAGCCCAGCTCCGCGACCGTGGGCACGTCCGGCAACGCCGGATTGCGCTTGGGCGAAGTGACCGCCAGCGCGCGCACCTTGCCGGACTTGATCAGCGTGGCCGCCGACGAGATCGATGAGCCCGCGAACTGCAGATGCCCGCCCATCAGGTCCGCCAGCGCCGGCGCCGAGCCCTTGTACGGCACGTGCTGCATCTTGAAGCCGGCCGCGTGCTGCAGCATTTCGATGGCGATGTGCACGCCGCCGCCCGTGCCCGAGGTGCCGTAGGAGATCTTGTTGGGATCTATCTTGGCGGCGTCGATCACTTCGGGCAGCGTCTTGTAGGGCGAACTCTCCGATACCAGCAGCACCATGGGCGTGGTGGCCACCAGCGCCACCGGGGCCAGGTCCTTGACCGGGTCGTACGATACCTTCATCAGCAAGGGAATCAGCGTGACGTTGTCGGACTGGCCGATCACCAGGTCGTAGCCCTGGGCGGGCGCGCGCGCCGCTTCGGCCAGGCCCAGCGCCGTGCCCGCGCCCGGCTTGTTTTCGGGGATCACGGACCAGCCGTTGAGTTCATGCAGCTTGGTGCTCATCAGGCGGCCGATGTAGTCGGTGCCTCCGCCCGGCGTGGACGGGATGATGATGCGGATGGGCTTGCTGGGATAGTCCTGGGCGTGTGCGGCACAGGCGGCGGCCAGCGCGGCCACCGCGAACAGTTTGCGGATCATCTTGTCTCCTCTTCGATGGAAGTCTTGGCGGTCTGCGCCGCCTCGACCGATATCGGGCGCTACCGCCCGCTCATGCAATGACGCCTGCGCCGCGCAGGGCCTCGATGCGCGCGGCATCCCAGCCCAGGCCCTGCAGGATGGCCTGCGTGTCGCCGCCCTGCCGCGGCGGATCGGAACGCTTGCCGGCCTTCAGGCCATCGAACTCGATCGGCAGCGCGGCGGCGGATATTTCCCCGCCGTCCGGCAGCCGGGTCTTGAGCAACGCGCCGCCGGCGTTCAGGTGCGCGTCGTCCAGCAAGTCGTGCGGCTGGCGTATCGGGCCATAGGACAGGCCAGCGGCTTCCAATGCCGCGCACAGCTCGTCGGTCTTCCAGGCCTTCAGGATCTCGCCCACGCCCGGCACCAGCCAGGGACGCGCGGCCTCGCGGTCGACGGCGGTGGCCAGGCGCGGATCGGCGGCCCACTCGGGCGGCAGGAATTTCTGGGCGAAGTTGCGCCATTGCGCATCGCCCACCACGGCGACGAACACCCTGCCGTCCGCGGTCTCGAACACGTCGTACACGCCCCAGGGCGGCCGACGCTCCGCGCCCATGGGCTTGGGCGCCGCGCCCGTCAACTGGTACTGCGCGATGAACTGCGCGACCAGCAGCAGATTGTTCTCGAACAGGCCGGAGCGCACATGCCTGCCGCGCCCCGTGGCGTGACGCTCGTGCAGCGCCGCCAGCGCGCCCACCACGCCGAAGGTGCCGCCCAGGATGTCGTTGACCGAGGCTGCGACCCGTTGCGGACTATCCGCGCCGCCGTTGATGTAGGCCAGCCCGCCCATCATCTGCACCACTTCGTCGAGCGCGGTGCGCTGCTTGTAGGGACCGGACAGAAAGCCCTTGAGCGACACGTAGATGAGCCCGGGGTTCTCGGCCGACAGCGACTCATAGTCCAGCCCGTACTGGGCCAGGCTGCCATCGCGGAAGTTCTCCACCACCATGTCAGCCTGCAAGGCCAGCTGGCGCACCACGGCCTGCCCCTCGCGCGCCTTCAGGTCGATCGCCAGGCTTTGCTTGTTGCGGTTGAAGACGGGGAAGTAGCCGCTGCCTGAGCCCTTCAGCCGCCGCGTGCGGTCGCCTTCGATGGGTTCCACCTTGATGACTTCGGCGCCCAGGTCGGCCAGCGCCAGGCCGGCCGCCGGTCCCATGATCATGTGGGACAGCTCCAACACCTTGATGCCGCGCAGCGGCAATTGGGTGTGGTCCATGAAGGGTGACGCCGGTGTTGCTGCCATCTGCATATCCTCGGGCCTGATGCGCTGGAAAACAGGCGGAGGCAAGATCGATGCATGCCGCCGCCCCTATGCCTCCATCATCGGCGGCAAGCCGGATCAGCGGGTAGCGCTCTTTCAGCACGGGGGCATTCTCGTTTGGGAACGTCCGGGAAAGCCCTGACCCCGCCGTTTCAGGCTGCGCCGGCCACGCCCAGGTGCGCCAGCAGCACGCGGGCGGCGGGCGGCAAGGCCTCCAGCCCCAGCACGGCGATGCACAGCGAGGTGCTGGACCAGGCTCCGGAGAGCGGAATGAAACGGATGTCCAGATTGGCATGGCGCGCCTTCAGGTACATGGGCACCACGGCCACCCCCATGCCGCGCGCCACCAGCATGCAGATGGTCTCGTGCGAGCTGACCCGCGCGCTGATGCGCCGCGCCACGCCCGCGTCCTGCGCCGCCTGCTCGAACACCGCGCTGATGCCGTTGTCGCGGTTCAGCTCGATCTGCTCGAAAGGCAGCAGCTGCGCGTAGTCCAGCGTGTCGCGGTCGGCCAGCAAATGCTGGCCCGGCACCACCGCCGCCAGATCGCAGCGGCCGCAAGTGAACACCTGCAAGCCGTCGTGGCCGAAGTCGGAACCCACGGCCACATCGGCCTGGCCGTCCAGCACCGCGCGGAACACCTCCTGGGTCGTGCCTTCTTCCAGGGAGATATCGATCTGGGGATAGGCGCGGCGGAAAGACTGGATCTGCGCCGGCAGTTCGCCGGACAGCGCCGCCACGCTGACCGCCAGCCGGATGCTGCCGCGCACGCCGGTCGCGTAGCCCGCCATCTCGCGGCGCATGCGGTCCATGCTCTGCAGCACCATGCGCACATGCGTGGCCAGGGCATTGCCCGCCGGCGTGGCCTGCACGCCCTTGACCCCGCGTTCCAGCAGCGGCACCCCGAAGGCGTCCTCCATTTCCGACATGCGTTTGCTGACGGCGGAAGGGACGATGTTCTCGCGGGCGGCGGCGCGCGCCAGGCTGCCCTCCTCCAGCGCCGCGAGGAACAGGCGCAGGGAAACGGGATCGATATCGCGGGGATGCGGTGAAAGGGGCTGGACGGGCTTCATGGCGGGAAGTGTCGTGCTTAGTGGCAGCGTCCTGGGATCGGGGTTTTCCCGGTAACATCCGCACTCCCCACGCTCTTGCGGCATTTCCAGGCCGCCACCGCCGCCCATGCAATGCCCCCGCTGCAACTGGCAGAATCCGGCCTCCAACACCCTGTGCTTCAGCTGCAATGCGCCGCTGGCCGCCGCCACAGCGGCCGCGCCTGCCGCGAAGGCTGCGAAAACCGCCAAGGCCGCCCCGGCCCGCGCCGGCAATGCCCCGGTCTTCCCCGGCATCTGGCCGCGGCTTGGCGCCACCGCGATCGACGCCGCCGTGATGGTCGCGGCCATGATCGGATTCAGCACCGCCGCCAATCTGACCTACGAATCCCTGGCCGGCGCTGCGCGCCCCGTCCTGCTGGCCATGGCCGCCGGTTTCATCGGCCTGATGCTGCCGGCCCTGATGGACGCCTGGGCCGGCGGATCCCCAGGCAAGCGGGTGCTGAAGCTGCGCGTCGTGAACCGCAATGGCGATCACCCTGGCGTCCTGCGCGCCAGTTGGCGGCACCTGATGAAGTACGTGCTGAACATCGCGCTGCCCGGCATCTTCTACCGCATCCAGCGGACCATCTTCGGCGAACGCGCCATGCACAACTGGATGTCCGGCACCTACGTGGTGTCCAGCCAGGCGGACCCGCGCGCCATCCGGCCCGCCATCGCCAAGACCCGCTCCATCACGGGCGCGGGCAAGTTCATCTTCATCGTGCTTGGCGTGCTGTTGCTGGTCGCGGGCGGCATGATCATCGGCGCCATCGTCATGGAACCCAAGCAGGAAGACAATCCCCTGCGCGCCGAGGTGATCCGCCTGGACCTGGTGTCGCAACCCGTGCGCATGCTGGCCGAAAACCACTACCGGCGCACCGGGGCCTACGCCCCGGACATGGCGGCGCTCGGCGTCACCCAGGAATCGTTGAACAGCAGCGGCTTCAGCGCGCTGAGCCTGAATCCGGTCAACGGCGTGCTGCGCTTCACCATCGCGGGCGAACCCGGCGCCGCGGACGCGCCCGCGCTTGGCGGCAAGCATCTCGTCTATCTGCCCGAACTGCGTTCGGAAAAGAAAGGCGGCGGCATCCGCCGCTGGCAGTGCGGCAGCGACGATATCCCGCGCGCCGACCGCCCCTACAGCTGCCGCCACGAAGCCGGCGCCTCGGCTCCCTAGCCCCTCCATAGGGGTGCTGCGCGCCTAGGTGGCGCGCTCCCACTCATAGCCATTCAGCAAGGCCAGCAAGCCGCGCCTGGCCGCGGCCACCGCCTCATCGCGCAAGGCGTCGGCGCGCCAGCCCATTTCGATGGCGTATCCCGGCATGGCGACCGGGCAAGGCAGCATGCGCAGGCCGGAGGCCGCGGCCAGGCCGCGCGCCGCATGCGCGGGCAAGGTCGACAAGGCATCGCTGCCCGGCAGCAGAAACGCCAGCGCCGAAAAATGCGTGGTCGATGCCTGCACCCGGCGCGTCAGTCCCAGCCCATGCAGCACTTCGTCCACCACGCCGATGAAGCCCCCGGACGACACCAGGATATGCTCGCGGCGGATGAATTCCTCCAGCGACAGCGAGGTCTGGCCCGGTTCCAGACTGGCGGGATCCAGCAGGCAGGCATAGCCGCCCTGCCCGACCGTCACGCGCTGCAAGGCCTGCGTGGTCAATCCGCCCGAGGCGATCACCAGATCGGCCTCGCGCGCCATCAGCATGTCAGCCGCCAGCCGGCTATGGGTCTGCCGGAAAATGATGCGCAGGCCCGGCGCGCTGTCCGCCAGCGCGCGGATCGCATCCCGCCCCAATGCGATCTCGAAATCGTCCGACAGCCCCAGCGTCACCGAGCGGCCAGCGAAGCCCGCCGCGCCCGGCCGCGCCAGCGACAGGCTCTGGCGGCACTTGTCCAGCGCCTCGCCGATGACGGGCCGCAGTTCGCGCGCCCGCAGGCTGGGCGACAGCCCCCTGCCCGTGCGCGTGAACAGCGGATCGCCATACAGCGCGCGCAGCCGGCCCAGCGCCGCGCTGACGGCCGACTGCGTCACGCCCAGGCGCAGCGCCGCACGCCCCGCTCCGCCCTCGTCGTAGATGGCCTCGAAGACCTTGAGCAGGTTCAGGTCGGCCGACTCGATATCAATCTGGTTCATATCATTTATCTCTGACCAGGATTGATTGATTTTAGAGCGCACCGGAAACTGCAGCCTGTTGCCACGCCCCCAAGACCCGCCATGACCACGAAAACCGTTGCCGCACTGCAGATCGGCTCCTCCCCCGAAGGCAAAGCCCGCACCCTGGAAAACATCCTCGCCTACGAAAGCGAGATCGCCGCGTCCGGCGCCTCGCTCGTGGTCATGCCCGAAGCGCTGCTGGGCGGCTATCCCAAGGGCGAGATCTTCGGCACCCGCCTGGGCTACCGCCTGCCCGAAGGCCGCGAGGCCTACGCCCGCTATTACGAAAACGCCATCGACGTGCCCGGCCCCGAAACCGAGGCGCTGGCCGCCCTGTCGCAGCGCACCGGCGCCAGCCTGGTGGTGGGCGTGATCGAACGCGGCGGCAACACGCTGTATTGCACCGCCCTGTTCTTCGAACCCGCGACCGGCCTGGCCGCCAAGCACCGCAAGCTCATGCCCACCGGCACCGAGCGCCTGATCTGGGGCCAGGGCGACGGCTCGACCCTGCCGGTCGTCGACACCGGGGCCGGCCGCATCGGCGGCGCCATCTGCTGGGAAAACCACATGCCGCTGCTACGCACCGCGATGTACGCCAAGGGCGTGGAAATCTGGTGCGCGCCCACGGTGGACGAGCGCGACATCTGGCAGTGTTCGATGCGCCACATCGCCCACGAAGGCCGCTGCTTCGTGGTCAGCGCCTGCCAGGTGCAGCCCTCGCCCGCCGAACTGGGCCAGGACGTGCCGGGCTGGGACGCCAACCGACCGCTGATCAACGGCGGCTCGGTCATCGTCGGCCCGCTGGGCGACGTGCTGGCGGGCCCGCTGCGCGGCAAGGCCGGCCTGCTGACCGCCCAGGTCGACACGGCGGAACTGGTGCGCGCCCGCTACGACTTCGACGTGGTGGGCCACTACTCGCGCCCCGACGTCTTTTCCTTGACCGTGGACGAACGCCCGCGCCCCGCCGTGCGTTTCGTCTCCTGAATGTCCCGTCCACCAGGAGCCCGCAATCTGGGCCCCTGGCGCCGGGATGGTATAGTCTCGCCCGCTGCCGGCCCTTCCAGGGCCATGCAACGCCCGAGTGGTGAAATTGGTAGACACAAGGGACTTGAACTAATTTGAGCCCTTTGGGGGAAACTCCAAAGGTGTAGCCCGTCAAACTCGGCGAATGCCCTGGACCCGTTCCGAGCCAACGCCGAGCCAAGCCCAGGTCGCATGGCCGGGGAAGGTGTAGAGAGCAGACGGCGGGCACCTAAGGCCGCAAGGCTATGGTGAAGGCGTGCTCCAGACCACGAACAGCGCATCCGCGCTGGCGGCGAAAGCCGAAGTGGTAAGAAAATCCCTCGGCCTCGCGGCCGTACCGGTTCGATTCCGGTCTCGGGCACCACCCCGGAACATCACCCTCCGACACATTACGCCACCACACGCCATCCCCATAGGCGTTTATGGGTGCCGCTCGGAACCGCCAACGCCACTAGGCACCACATCACATCACTGTTTTTGCTAATCTCCTACGCCAAACGTACGCCAGAGATTACGCCAATGCCTACATTCAGAAAGCGCGGGGACTCGTGGCGGGCCGAAGTCGCCCGCAATGGACACCGCGAGAGCAAGACCTTTCCCACGAAACGCGAGGCCATGGATTGGGCCAACCGCCGCGAGCTGGAGCTGGCAAACACCCGCGCTGGCAAGGTGACGCGCTGGACCCTGGCCGACGTCATGCAGCGATACGCCGACGAGGTCAGCCCGGAGAAGGCCGGCGCCAGGTGGGAGAAGGCCAGGATTGCCGCCACCAAGAAGGACAAGGTGGCCAAGCTGGTGATGCAGGACATAGGACCGGCCGAGTTGGCGGACTGGCGTGATCGGCGGTTGGCAGAGGTGCAGGGTGCTACGGTCCTACGCGAGATAGGCCTGCTGCGCGCCATCTGGACCCGGGCCAAGCTCGGGGAATGGCGGTATGTGGATCATGACCCATGGCCCGACGTAATCAAGCCGCGGGACAACCCGGCGCGCAAGGTGATCTTCACCGACAAGCAAGCCGAGGCAGTCGTGTCCGCGCTGGGCTATGCCGGAGGCACGCCCAAGGACAAGCGCGAGCAGACGGCGGTAGCTTTCCTGCTGGCCCTGGAGACGGCCATGCGATCGGGGGAAATCCTGACCCTGGAATGGAAACACGTGCACCTGGAGCGCCGCATGCTGCATCTGCCAAAGTCCAAGAATGGGGACGCCCGCGACGTTCCGCTTTCACGCCGCGCCGTCGAGCTGCTGGAGTCGATGAAGGGGATCCACCAGGAACAGGTGTTTACCGTGAATGCCGGCCTGCGGGATGCCTACTTTCGGCAGGGCAAAACCCTTGCAGCCGTCGACGGGCCCACATTCCACGACGCGCGCGCTACGGCTATCACACGCCTCGCCAAGAAACTGGAATTGCTGGAGCTGGCGCGCATGGTGGGTCACCGCGACCCGCGCAGCCTCATGATCTACTACCGTGAGAGCGCGACCGAGATCGCCAACAAACTGGACTGATCATGGACGACAACGGAATTCTCGAACAAGTCCCCGGCCCCTACATCTCGCAGGCCGGCCAGACCCTGCCCCCAGCGGCAACCGCCGAGGATCGGGATTACGAGGTGGTCATCGAGGCCGGGCACGCCGGCCACGTCCGCCTCTTCTTCCGCAAGCAGAAGGCCAAGCGCGGGAAATTCAGCCACTGGTTCTGGCTGTGCAAGCGGGCGGAACGGGCCTAGGGCGCGACGCCCAGGCCGCGGATGTAGCCCTGCAGGCCATTCACCTGGTCAGCCCATCGAGCAGCATCCTTTCCCAGTTGCTCATATCGTCCGACACACGATCCAATAATTCCGATCCAGTCGGGGCCGGCTGCATCAGGTCCGCCGCCGGCGCTGGGAGTTTCGGCGCGCCGCTGGGCAAGCTGGCGCAGCAGCCCGTTAATGCGGCCACGCTGAGCGGCAACAGTCTTTTCAGCAGCCTCGCGCGCCAGAACGGCGCCGCGGTGTTTGGCATCAGCACGATCCCTTTCCTCCTGCCATGCCCGCTCGACGGCGGCCTGGCGCTTCTCGATTTCTGCCTGCCGGGCATCCCCGCCGGCGCGGAACTGGCTGGCGCCGTACCAGCGCACGCCGGCGATCGCGACAGCCAGCACCGCGGCCCCGATCAGGTACGGCAACGCCGCGCGCAGCAGCGGGTTCATGCCCGCCCCTTCCAGTCGCGCGGAATCTGGAAATGCGGGCCGTCGCGCATCTTCCAGTCCCCGCCCCACTCCACCGGCACGCCCAGCTCCGCGGCGCATTCCCTAACCACCGCGGCTAGATCGGCGAACGCCTGCCAGTTTTTCCAGGGAATGGCCTTGTCGATCAGGGGCGCCAGGTCGACGGCGTGGCTGAAACCGTCCGCCTGCGGCAAGTGGTAGCTGGCCATGGTCTGGCTGACGCCCTTGGCGACGTTCTCGCGCTGCTGCGCGACCGTGCGCACGCCCTCCACCACCGTGAAATCCACCGCCGTGCGCTGGATGGCCAGCTTCACGACCGCGACCAGGTCGGGATGGACGCCGGCCAGGCGTTGCAGGCTGCGCTGGGATAGTTGAAAGGTGCTCATTGATTCGGCCTCCGAATGTGCTTCGCCGTGACCGCGGCGACGTAGAAAGCGGCGGACGCGGCAAGCATCGCGTCACCCGCGCTCGCCCACCCAGCAACGAAGACGCGGCAGGCCGCCCCCGTAGCGGTGAGGCAAAGTGCCGACAGGCCGATGCGCTCCAGAGTGGTGTCCTTCACCGAGCGGGCGAATACTGCCAGCCCAGCGCCGCCGGCTACGACCAGCCAGCAGACGAACGCCAGCACCGCCCACAGCGTCAGATAGATAGAGCCGTCCATGTCACGCCCCTTTACCGCGCACGCGGTCAATCACGGCCTGCCACAGCGCGCCGATGGGCGCTGCCTGCACGGCCTCCCATGCGCGTGACACGATGGCCATGCCGAACATGCCGGTCAGGAAGCCCGCCAGGCCTTCCGGGATGCCCAGCAGCAGCGACAGGTACGGTGAGGCGTAATAGGCCACCAGCGAACCACTGATGGCCATGCTGAGCCGCGCCGGCCAAGACCCTTGCAGGTAGCGCATGGAAATGGCCGCCCCGAGCACGCCGGCGAACTTTGCCGCGAGGGCGTCGAAGTCTTGGATGTTCAATCGCGTCCCCTATAGACGAAAAAAGGCCCCAGCGAAGGGGCACGATGCGAGTCCGGTAATCGATCGCCGGCTATTTCTGGCTGGCGAGGACGAAAAGGTCATCGAGCTGCGCATCCGTGCCGCCGACTTGCGCCCACATATCCCGCAGGAATGCGCTCGAACGCTCGTACACCGGCGAATTGAATTCGATCTCGGCCTTGCGCTTTTCGACAGGGTCCGCGATGCCTTGGATCAGCGCTTCCACGTCGGCCAGCTTGCCGACTTCCAGCATGGCCAGATTTGCCTGGCGCCACGACACAGAGGTCGGGATGGCCAGCTTTGCGACGTACTCGGCGTAGGCCGCCTGCGTTGCCGGGCTGCGCCACACCGCCATGACCTCATCGAATGTCGGCTGCTCGATGTCGTCGTAGCGCCATTCCATGATGAACGCCTCGCCGGTCTGCTTGTCCGCATTCACTGGCATGCCGACAAAGTAACTCCGCCCGTGGTCCTGCGCGGTGATCTGCGGGTAGATGCGCTGGATGCAGAACATCATTTGTTCATGGGTGATCATTTCTGTCCTCTTAAATCATGCGCAGCGCGATGCCACGAAGATAGACGGTCGCCGTTGTCGCCAGGCGCCGCATCCCTACCATCACATAAGGGTTGGGGAAATCCACCTGGTTGGGGTTGACGTCTTGAATAAAGACCACGGGGCCAACTTCAACGATTCTCCCATCGTGCTGGACGAGCGCGCCCTTCGTCGCTTTGGTGTTCGGGTCGAGGTTCCCCGAATGCCACAGCGCGCCCCGATACGTGCCTGCCCCCGCGGCTTGAAACTGCAATCCGTCCCACGTAACGCTGACGGGGGTTGTGTTCGTCATGGAAACGTAGTTGCCTTTATCCTGCTTTCCGAAGAGGCCGCTATCGAGCTGGCCCTTCGTCGCAGCATGAGACGGCGTAACCGCGTCCTTTACGGTCATGTGCTTTAGCAGGGTCCCCGTCTCGTCCTTGACCTTGACGGTGGCGGTGTCACCGCGCTCGACAACCAGTTGCGCACCGCCCAAGCCGTTCACCACGATACCTATGGCGGCGTCCCCCGCCGTCGAGCTCTTTGTCGACGACACAAGGGCAGCATCCACATATGATGCTTGCGCGTCCTTGTAGACGGTCACTTGACCGTCTATTGCCCCTCCAGATGTCGTGTACGAGCGCTTGAACAAGTCGGACTCGATCACCCAGGTCGTGTTCCCTGCATCACGGCGTTTCATGAGCAGGTTCGCTGTATCGGCCCATCGCATGTAGGGAAACGGAGCCGCAGGCGCTGCAATCCCGGCAAAATCGACCGAGAGCTGTCGCGTGAACGCAAAGCCCGTCCGCAGATAGTCATCCAGGTTCGGGCCCACCGTCTCGTTGCCCGTGGGGCTATTCGCTGCGGGGTTCGGGCTCAGATCCCCAACGTTTGAAGGTACAGGCATATCGTCACCAATAAAAATGCCGCCTTGCGGCGGCGGTTCAAAATCTGCTGTGTGTGCTCATCCAGTGCGTTGATGGCACTTTTCATACTCGGCTAGGCGCCGTCGCGTCAGATCAAGCGTGCACTGAAGCATGTCAAGCATGCGATACGTCGCCATCAATGGATCCATCGGTTCGCCCTCCCCTTGCACATCAGCCTCCTTCTGCTCCCGCCTCATGGCTACAACTCCCTTCGGCAACCGCCCGCGCCGCGGCGGGTTCGTTACCGGAGGCAGACCGGCGGTGGGCAGGTATGCAACAGCAGTCGCCCGTTGCTCATGGGTTAAAATGATGCTACCGTCTTTCATGTGATTTTTCCTTATTCGACTTGGACTTATCGCAAATTCAACGCCTCGGGACTCTCACCTCCCGGGGCGTTTCCTATTGGGCCTGCGAAACCAATATGCCAGACCGGTTCGCCATTCCAAAACTTTTTTGCCACTTCCGCCACCCTGATCGAAAAGAATTTCAGGGTTGACATGGCACCTCCTTCTCGGTCTGTCCTGAACATGATGACAAATCGCTGGGGGTAAATTCAAGTCGACGGGGTTGGCGCCATGCCCAGCAGCGGAAGCTGGCGGGATTCGCCGTACAGCGCGGCATGGTTGCTGCTGATGCGCTGCATGTCGCCCTCCGTTTCTTCCCGTGCCAGCAAGCGGTCGCAGTACCCAATGCCGTCGCCGACCTGATGCAGCGACGCATACCGGCTGCGCTTTACCCCCATATAGCGATTCACGTTGCCCTGCACTGCTGACGGTGCCAGGCGGCGCTCCACCGCAATATCCAACACTTTGTGCTGCATGGGCAGCCGGTCGTGCGTGGTCGTTCGCTTGCCACCAATCCGCGCTTGCTTGAACGCCTTCACGAGGTTGACCTTCAACTGCCGTACCTTCGCCGTGTTGCGCGAGAAGGTCAGCAGCAAATAGCTCTGGTCTTCGTTCAGCAGCGCGTGCTTCTGCTCCTGCCCGGTGGCGCCATCCGAAGGTGAGATTTCAAATCGCACCTTTCCGAGCTCCGCGAAGTTTGCTTCATAGTCCCGCACCAGCTTGAACACACTGCGGTGCTGGATGCCCAACTGGCCGGCAAGCACACGTGTGTCGGCGACCGGCTCGCCGCGAACGACCTGCAAGGGAATGGTGGTCATTGGCGGGCCTCCTGAGGCTGCTCGGCTTGGCGGCTTTCCTCGAGCCGTTTGGTGATCTCCGCGTTCAAGCTGCGGAAATTCTGCTGGGCCTTGGCGGTAAGCCAAGCCTTTAGCTCGGGCTGCATGCGCAATCCGAAGGGGAGCGGTTGGTAGCCTTTCATGGTTTCTCCTGTAGATGTCGACTCGACATGATCAAATAGTATCGACTCGACATACTTCAATGCAACACCAAAACATGTCGAGTCGACATTATTTCTTTCTATAGCGACTCGACACTAGAATAGGGAAAACCTAACCCGCGCATTTCATGTCCTCCGAAAAGCCCCTTTTCCCTTCCGACCGTGCCGACAAGTTCATGCTTCGGTTTCCCGACGGCATGCGCGACCAGATTGCAGAAGCCGCAAGGGCGAACGGACGCTCAATGAACGCCGAGATCATCCAGCGCCTACAGATTTCCCTGGTATCCGACGCATATGTGGTTGAAGACGACGCCGAGATGACCGGCAACGAAGCGGCTACGGCGTTGGCGCTGAAGGTCTTGGAGGTGCTCGGTACCAGCCGTGATAAGGCTCGGGCCGATCGATGGAAAGAACAGATTGTGGCGAATAGCGCCGCAGTGGCCGAAACGGCCTCATCCCGCGATGCCATGTTGAAACCGCTGGAATCGGTCAAACGCATCGCAGAAAAGGACCGCAACCCGCCCCGCACCCCGAAGATCCCCGGCCAGAACGCGCCCAAGGAAGGCCTTGGCGCCGCGCCCCGTGCGAAGAAACCACGGGCACCGAAGCCGCAGATATCCAAGAAGCGCGTTGTCGAGGAATAATCGGGCATGGACTTCACTTTCACCGATTGGCTCTGGGTCAAGCTCATTGGCGGGGGCATCCTCGTCTTCTTCATCAGCTTCTTCTTTCGTCTATTTACCGGTCGCTCGATAGGAGAGGCGCTGAACGAAAGGCAAGCTCGGCGAGATAGTCAGAAGCGCCGCTGAGCAACGGCGACGCTTGCCGCGCGGCAGCCCGAGCCGTCAACCGGTTCTGCACCGGCGCCGACAGAGCCGCCGAGCGCGCCATGGGCCGGCTCAGGATTGAAAGCACCGCAAGCGGGTTCTGAGTCAACGACGTCAAACCCACCGTTCCCAGAACATCCAGGGGGCTGATACCTGGAAGGCTTCCCATCTGCTCGGCGGCCTGTGTGGCCTTCGGAAAGGCGTTTGCCACTTCCCCCACCGTCCGCAACTCGCCAGACAGCGGGCGCCCCTTCTGCAGCTCCTGGCCGATCTTCCGCGCATTCACATTGCCCGTGGCCGGGTTCATTGCCTTCTGAACCGTGTAGGTCTTCGCGATCGCCTCGCGTGCGCGGCGGAATTGCTCCACCGCCTTCGCGTCGCCGCTCTTCTCCGCAGCCCGTGCCACCATGTCCTCCAGCGCGCCGGCCGCACCCTTGGATGCCTTGCCTACGATGTTGTCGCCCGAGCGGAATGCCCGGTCAGCGCGATCGCGCAGCACGGCGATGGCATCCAGCGCATCGCCCGCATCGAACCGCGGCTGGCGAAGAGAGGCCACCATATCCGTGACGCCTGTTTCGGTCAGGCCGGGGAATGAACGGCCCGCACCCTGATAGGACTTTTCGAGGCCGTCCAGCGCTGCGCGGAAGGCATCATCGGCTTCCACGGCGCCGATCGAGCGGACGTTCTGGTACGCCCCGCCAGCCTGCCTGCGAAGCACGTTCAGCAGGTCGTCGCTCAGTTGCGTGCCAGGCGCCACACCGAGTGCATTGCGCACGAGCTGGTTTGTCACTTCCTGGTTGCGCGCGCTGGCCTGTTGCGCGGTCGTAAGTTTGCCCGCAACACCTTCCAGAACTCGATTCGCCAGTGACGGGCTTACCTGTGTAGGAGGCAAGACATACCCGGCCTGGCGGGCTGCTTGCGCGGCTGCAGTGGTACTCGCTGGCATCGCTGTCCCGCGGATAACATCGGCTGCTTTGTAGCCAATCTTTGATAACCCCCCGAACACACCCGGCAGCAAGCCGCCGATGATCGCGCCCTCTCCTGCCGACTCCGGATTGACCAACCCCGCTGACAGCCCCCCCGCGAGCGCGCCGCCTGCCGTGCGCGTGGCCAAGCCAGCGGCACCCGTCAGCCCACCAGAGCGCAAGCCCGCCGAACCTACGGCGGTCCCCAGCGAGGCCAAGCCCGGCACGCTGCGGCCCGCCATGCCGAGCAGGCCACCAGCAGCACCCAGAGCTGGCGCGGTGGCCGCAATGTTGCCGCCGATCTCGCCCGCGCCCGTCGCGATCGGGCTGACCTCACGGTAGGGCGCGACCTCGCTTTCCAACTTCTTCAGGCCTTGATCCGCGTCCTGCACCAGCCAGTTCCCCAG
>MCNG01000106.1_pt1 | contig 27689 bp, 32 predicted proteins | sample 778231 | NCBI WGS metagenome assembly MCNG01 (sample SAMN04296815, study PRJNA304217) | bioreactor metagenome | isolation source: sea sediment enriched with benzalkonium chloride | place: Turkey: polluted region of the Marmara Sea
TGGGGAGAACACAGAAAACGGAAAAAATAGCACGCTAAGCCTACGTCATGTTACAGCGAAGGACTCATGACGACCCAATGCGGACTTTGGTCACGTGGTCGATTGAAGGGCAGCTTTTCAACAGCAACCGGCCGATTGCTGCGAACAGCCCAGACAGCCGCGTCTTTATCAAGAACCCATAACCAAAACTCGCTCGATGGCCTCGGCAAAAAGCATGGGGTCTTCGGCCCCTGCGAGCATGAGCTTTCGCCCGACGATGAAGGTAGGAACTGCGGTCACACCCCAGGCCCTGGACTCCCTTTCCTGTTCCTGCACAAGCTGATTGTCTTCATCAGAGTTCAAGTATTCGACGATGGCAGTCTCTCGGTAGCTACACTCTACGGCGATTTTGGCAAGGACAGCCTCATCACCAAGGTTCTCTCCGCGCTGAAACTGCCCTATTAATAGCCGCTCTACCAAAATCTGCGCATCGCCGCTTTGTTGTGCCCAGTGAATGAGTCGATGCGCCTGAAACGTATTGACTAGGACCTTGATGTCTTCAAACCGGTAATCCAGTCCATAGGCAGCGCCAGCATCACGCACATGTTGGAATGCCGCTTGAACCCGTTCGGGGCCACCAAACTTCTTCACCAGGTGAGGCAGGTAAGGCTCACCCTCTGGCGACACGCTGGGATTCAGGAAGAACGGGCGCCAACGCTTGATGCAACGAATATCAGGATGCCTGCGCCGGACAGCCTCAAGGGCCAAGTCCAGCCGGCGCAAACCTATGAAGCACCACGGGCAGACAACGTCGGAAACGATTTCAATGGTCAAAGGCTGCGACGGGTTCATGGGCAACGTCTCTCATCGATGAAATATCCGGGGGAGCCATTTTTCTGCGCCTGACTTTGCATATCGCCTACCAGCCTCTCGCCAAGTGCCAGTAGCACTTTAGCGCGCTCTAGGTCATCGATGAATCGCCGGGGAATACCGGACAGGCCAACCATCGCGCCACTGAGAGCGCCTGTCAGCATGGCGCGTGCCTGGTTCTGACCACCACCGTTTAGGGCGTGCAGCACGGCAGATTCGAAGTCGTCTTGGAAGCGGGCCGTCAGGTAGTAGGCAGCTGGAAACTGGTGATGGACCCCGCAAGGAAGGCCGTAGAGCAAACTTACTTTGGAGGCAGGCTCGATGCGAATTCCCGAGTCGTGTGCTGCCCGGGCAACGCCCGATGGCGTCACCAAGGCATCGTGAGAAGGAAAGAACGTCTCCATACATGGCTGACAGTCGGTGTGTATTTGTACCTCTAGCCTTCCCTGAGCGGCAGCGTGGAGTGGTTGCACTGCTGAATTGAAGCGAGCGATTCGTTTGTCGGCCTTGATACGGTCCATGAGTTTGTCGGATATGTCGGCATCAAATCGATGCCCTTCCACCAACATACCCAGTACCGCACCGTATGTGGTCGTTGTAGTCAGGACGTTACTGTTTGTTTGAGTTAGCGCTGTATTGGCAGTCACTGCCCATGCCAGTTTGGCCGGATTGAGCGCATAGCGCACCGCAATAGCGATAATACGTTCGGCAGCCTCCGTGTTATCGACATCACTACCGAAGCTCCCCCAAGCCAGCCCTTCTTGGACTCGGTTGCGCCAGGCATCCCGAATCGATTGGCTGGTGTAGCCACCAGGGCCATTCATCGGGGTGCCGTCCAGTTTAGGATAAAGCTCCGTATCCAGTCGTCGGCAAAAGTCTGCTTCGTCATAGCCGCCACACTCCACCGAAGAGCGTAGCGTCATCTCCAGCAAGATGCCCGACTGAGAAGGCTGTCCGGGCTCGACTCCCTCGTGATAACGCCCAGGTTTGGGGCGCGTATAGGAGTCAACCCATGGGCCGTAGTCGGCGACCATTTGGTCCAGGTCGTAATACCAGTGGGGGCCAATACCCAAGGCATCACCGATAAAAGCGCCCATCAGGGCACCCAGGGCACGGTCTCGGTAGTGGTCCGGGTTGGTCAATGGCATCACTTGCGCTTCCATACGGTTACCTCACTCAGGGTGTGTTGATGCTTGCGTCGCGTCTCGCGGATGACGAAGGGAACCGAGAGGGGGGCTTCGACCATGACGAACTTTCGGCCGAGGATTTCCTTGAGACCGTCCAGAGTGGTGCGGGATTCTCCATCCTTCTTGAACCCACCAATCCACTCGGAGCGTTTGGTGTATTCCTCCAGCCAGGTGTAGGGCGAGGCCAGTACCAGCAGGCCACCTGAGTTCAGGCGGTCAGCAACGGTATCGAGGAAGCGGCGCGGTGCGTAAAGTCGGTCGATGAGGTTGGCAGCCAGGATGAGGTCGAAGCCGCTGAAGATGTCCTTCAGGTTGCAGGCATCGCCTTGCCAGAACTCGACGCGTTGCGCAGTCTCCAGCAGACCCAGGCTGTCCAGGCGGCGTTCGTGGTAGCCGACCAGCTCGCCTTCCTCAGGCATGGTGTAGCGGATGGCGCCGGTTTCGGCCAATCGGATACCCACCTGGATGAAACGGGCGGAAAAGTCGATGCCGATGACCTTGTCGAAAGTCTTGGCCAACTCAAAACTTGCCCGGCCGGTCGCACAACCCAGGTCGAGGGCGCGCGCCTTGCCGCCGTTTCCGTGACGTCGATGGAAGTCGATGGCCAGTTGTGCCATGGCCTGCGGGAAATTCGGGACGCCAAGGGTCGTTTCACCGTAGTGGAATTCAGCGTACTGGGAAACCATGGCATCGGTCTCATAGGCCGACACGGGGTTCGTCACTGGTGTGTCTGTCACCACGTAACGGAAGCCGGCATGCTGGAAAAAGTGACGGCGGAAGGCATAGCGCGAGGCATGGCGGGATTCATTACCTGTGGCAATCCAGCTGCCGCCCTTGATGATGTTGTGCCGTTCATCAAAGGTCGGACTGGTGAAATCGTCATAGATGGGATGGACGTCGAAGCCGTCGAATGGATAAGTCGGCGTTTCGCACCATTGCCAGACATTACCCACCACATCCGCCAAATCACCGTGGATGAATCGATTGACCGGGCAACTCGAGGCCCAGTGGTCGAGATGCAGATTGGCAGCCGCTGGCGCATCATGAGGGACGTCAGACAGATGGACATGGTCATACATCCGATGCCATTCGTCCTCAGTCGGCAAGCGCACCGATTGGCCGGTTTCCCGCGCTTTCCAGCGGCAGAAGGCACGAGCCTCCAGGCAATTGGTTTCCACCGGCCAGTCCCAGGGCATCGGCACTTCTTCGGCCAGCAAGCGCAGCTTCCAGCCATCAGCCGACTGCACCCAGAACGTGGGAAACTCTGCCCGAGCATAACGGCGCCAACCCAAACCTTCTTCGTCCCACAGGCTGTCGTCGGTATAGCCACCGGCTGTCACGAACTCGAGAAATTCGCCGTTGCTGACCAGGTAGCGGGAGGCTTGAAAGGTTGGCACGTCAGCCTGATGGTGCCCGTATTCGTTGTCCCAACCGTAGATAGGGTCAGTAAGTGCTCGGCCAAGCACCACCCGTCCGCTGGGAATGTTCACCAGCGTGTTCCTGGGTGCTGTGCCACTGTCGCGGCAGGGTTGCCAGTCCGGATGGGGGGTGACGTACTTCAGGTCATGCTGACGCATCAGCACTGATGAGGTTTCCAGGTGGATACGGTCGTGCTCAATGCCCATCAGTACGACCCAGAATGTGTCATCCCAGCCGATGGGCAAGGAAAACGGCGTGTACCGAATCACGCCATCAATCACTTCACGGGCCTTGTTGCGGTAGGCGCGTACCTCTGCAACCGTGGGCCACTCGTAACGGGCGTCATCCAGGTCATCCCAGCTCATTTCATCCACGCCGATGGCAAACATGGACTCCAGCCTGGGGTCGATGCGTTTATCAATCAGGCCGGCGAGTAAGAATTTGTTGATGAAGAATGTGGCCGTATGGCCGAAGTAGAAAATCAGGGGATGTCGCAATGTGATGGGCTTCTTGTAATAAGCCTCATCGCAGGAGAGCACCTCGAATAGAGACTCGTAGCGGTCAAAGGTGGCATGGAAGTAATGCAGCAGCTCAGTACGCTTGGCTTCAACGTCGCTGCCAGCGAGAAAAGGGGTACGGGGAAACAGGGATTTCACAGCATTCAGCCTTCATAAATTTGGTGCTGATGGCAGTGTATTGAGCTACTTTACAATGGTAAAGTACGCACCTTGTGGTGCCTATAGGCTTTCAATCATGACCGAGCGCAAAACGAATCCGTGCTTTAAGCAATGTCCATCCAGGAAATTCATTGAGTTGATTGGCGACAAATGGGCGCTACTGGTAATGCATGCCCTTGCAAATGGTCCGCGGCGCAATGGCCAATTGATGCAGGAAATCGAAGGTATCTCGCAAAAGATGCTGACCCAGACCATTCGTCGGCTCGAGATGAATGGCCTGGTCGCTCGCCATGATTTCCAGACGATTCCACCTAAAGTCGAGTATTCGATGACTGAACTGGGATGTTCTTTCCGAACCGTATTGTCATCGCTCGATGACTGGTTGGACGAGCATGTGCCGGAACTCCTGACGCTTCCAGGTTGAGGGTATTTTTAGTGAAATATGACGGGGCTGGTCTGTCGTAGCTTTCCAAAGGACGGCAGGTAATTGCTCCAAAGCTGACGGCTAAACGGCTGGATTCGTGGGTTATTGATTGACCGCTCCTGGCCGATTGCTGTCTGATCAAAGTGTATTCATGTACGAAAACGATCGGTTTAGTACCCGTCTCGCAAAAGGTGTCCGTAAATTAGTCATTGGTTGTTTCGGACATGATCTACAATAAGTACTTCCATTTCGTACATATTGGTGGCTTCCGAACATGTCTCGCACATTCATCTATGCCCGAGTCAGTACAAGCGAACAACACGCCGACAACCAGATTCATGAAATTGAAGCAGCCGGTTTCTCGGTCAACGAGCGGCGCATTGTCACTGAAAGCATTAGCGGAAGCGTAGCGGCCTCCGAGCGGCCACAGTTCTCCCGTTTGCTTGATAGATTGGAGCCCGATGATGTGCTCATCGTGACAAAGCTCGATCGGCTGGGTCGTAACGCCATGGATGTGCGCGCAACGGTCGAGCGGCTTGCTGCCGATGGTGTCCGCGTTCATTGCTTGGCGCTCGGCGGTGTTGATCTGACGAGCCCCGCCGGAAAAATGACTATGGGCGTATTAACTGCGGTGGCGGAATTCGAACGCGATTTGTTGATCGAGCGAACGCATGCCGGCATGGCTCGCGCACGCGCCGAAGGCAAAGTAATGGGCCGCCCGCCGGCATTGACCAAGGAGCGGCAAGCCGAAGTCATGCAACAACTTGCGATGGGCGTATCGGTTGCACAATTGGCACGCGACTACGGCACAACCCGTCAGTCGATTATGCGGATTCGGGAAAAGTTGGGAAGCGCTGGTGGCCGTGCAGACGATTCCTGACATTCGAAGCACTAATTAGTTGAAGTCGTCAGCGATACAAATGCACCTCTTTGGCTTCAGTCGGGCGAGCTTGCATCAAACCCCGAGAACGGAAGGCTGAGCATGCCGCGTCGCTCAATACTTTCCGCGACGGAACGGACGGGTTTGCTGGCGCTGCCCGAAAGCCAAGATGACTTGATCCGTTACTACACCTTCAACGAAACCGACGTGGCGCTAATTCGGCAACGCCGGGGTGATGCAAACCGGCTCGGCTTTGCGGTGCAGCTCTGCCTATTACGTTATCCAGGTTATGCGCTGGCCAACGACTTGGCGGTATCGGAGCCGGTCATCCAATGGATTGCTCGCCAAGTCCGAGCTGAATCCAGCATTTGGCCAAAATACGGCGAGCGTGATGAAACACGGCGCGAACATCTCCAGGAGCTGCGCGCCTATCTCGGTCTATCACCGTTTGGCCTGTCTGACTTCCGCTTTCTGGTACGTGGCCTGACCGACCTGGCCATGCAGACCGACAAGGGCTTGGTGCTCGCCGCGCAAGCGTTGGAGACCCTACGGCAACGGCAAATCATCCTGCCGGCACTGACCGTCGTCGAGCGGGCCTGCGCAGAAGCAGTGACGCGTGCCAACCGGCGCATCTATCGGACATTGACCGAACCGCTGACGGCACAGCACCGGCGCCGGCTCGACGATCTGCTAAAGATCAAGCCAGAGAGCAACATCACCAAGTTGGTTTGGCTGCGCCAATCCCCTCTGAAGCCGAACTCCCGACACATGCTGGAGCACATCGAACGTCTGAAGGCATTCCAGGAACTGTCTCTGCCAGAGGGCATCGGCCGCCACATCCACCAGAATCGCCTGCTAAAGATGGCACGGGAAGGCGGGCAGATGACGCCGCAAGACCTTGCCAAGTTCGAGAGTGAGCGGCGTTATGCCACCCTGGTCGCACTGGCCTTGGAGGGCACAGCCACGGTGACCGATGAAGTGGTCGATCTGCACGACCGCATTCTGGTCAAGCTCTTCAGTACTGCCAAGAATAAACATCAGCAGCAGTTCCAGAAACAGGGCAAGGCGATCAACGACAAGGTGCGGCTGTACGCCAAGATCGGCCATGCCTTGTTGGAGGCCAAACAGTCCGGCACTGATCCGTACGCAGCCATCGAGACGGTAATCCCTTGGAACGATTTCACGCAGAGCGTCACCGATGCCGATCAGCTTGCCCAAGCCGAGTCGTTCGATCACCTGCACCTGATCAGTGAACAATTCAATACGCTGCGCCGCTACACGCCTGAATTCCTGGATGTGCTCAAGCTGCGCGCAGCACCAGCGGCGTGGGGCGTGCTGGACGCCATTGAAGTGGTGCGCGGCATGAATTCCGACAGCGCACGAAAGGTGCCGGCGGACGCGCCGACTGCCTTCATCAAACCTCGCTGGAAATCACTGGTCTTCACTGACGGGGAAATCGACCGCCGTTTCTATGAAATCTGCGCGCTATCGGAACTGAAAAACTCGCTCCGCTCCGGCGACATCTGGGTGCGAGGCTCCCGCCAGTTCCGCGACTTTGACGAATACCTGTTGCCGGTCGAGAAGTTCGTCACACTGAAGCAGGCGAAAACGTTGCCGATTGCAGTGAACCCGGACTGCGACCAATACCTGCATGAGCGGTTGCACCTGCTGGAAGAACAACTGGCTACAGTCAATCGTTTGGCGCTGGCCAACGAACTGCCGGACGCCATCATCACCGACTCCGGCCTGAAGATCACGCCGCTCGATGCCGTTGTTCCCGAAGTGGCGCAAACGCTGATCGACCAGACCGGCATGTACTTGCCACGCATCAAGATTACCGAGTTGCTGATGGACGTAGACGACTGGACGGGCTTCACCCGCCATTTCGTTCATCTGAAGGATGGAGAACCGGTCAAAGATCGGACGCTATTGCTATCAGCCATCCTGGCGGATGCCATTAACTTGGGGCTGACTAAAATGGCCGAGTCCTGCCCCGGTGCGACCTACTCCAAGCTGGCCTGGCTGCAAGCCTGGCATGTTCGTGACGAAACCTACTCAGCCGGGCTGGCCGATCTGGTGAATACCCAGTTCCGCCACACTTTTGCCGCAAACTGGGGTGACGGCACCACGTCATCCTCGGATGGGCAGCGCTTTCGGGCGGGCGGCAAAGGCGAGAGCACCGGCCATGTCAATCCGAAGTACGGCCACGAGCCGGGCAGATTGTTTTACACCCACATTTCGGACCAGTACGCACCGTTCAGCACAAAGGTGGTCAACGTCGGTGTGCGCGATTCTACCTATGTACTCGATGGCCTGCTGTACCACGAATCGGACTTGCGGATTGAGGAACACTACACCGACACGGCCGGCTTCACCGATCATGTCTTTGCATTGATGCACCTGCTGGGGTTCCGTTTTGCACCGCGCATTCGTGACCTGAAGGACACCAAGCTGTATGTACCAAAGACCGGACAGGACTACCCTGCACTGAACACGATGATTGGCGGCACGCTGAATATCAAGCACGTTCGCGCCCATTGGGATGAGATTTTACGGCTGGCGGCGTCGATCAAGCAGGGTACGGTGACCGCCTCATTGATGCTGCGAAAACTCGGCAGCTACCCACGCCAGAATGGCTTGGCGGTTGCGCTGCGCGAACTGGGGCGGATCGAGCGCACACTGTTTATCCTGGACTGGCTGCAAAATGTCGAGTTGCGCCGCCGTGTCCATGCTGGCTTGAACAAGGGCGAGGCGCGGAACGCGCTGGCCAGGGCCGTGTTCTTCAACCGGCTGGGCGAAATACGCGACCGCAGTTTCGAGCAGCAGCGCTATCGCGCCAGTGGCCTCAATCTGGTGACAGCCGCCATCGTTTTGTGGAACACCGTCTATCTCGACCGGGCAACACAGGCGCTGCGCGAAACCGGCAAACCCATCAATGACGGACTGCTGCAATATCTGTCGCCACTTGGCTGGGAGCACATCAATCTGACCGGTGATTACGTCTGGCGGCAAAACCGGAAGGTTGAGGACGGCCAGTTTCGGCCGCTACGCAGCAGCGGAAAACCTTAGCGTACGATTTTTTCCGAATTCTGCGGCGACCCCATTTAGAGCTGCCCTGGTAGCGCGTCCACGTCCAGCGCGCCACAGATCTGACCGTCGCCCTTACGGATGACAACATCAAGTCTTGCGTGAACCCTGCACGGGCAAACTTGTTGTGGTTGTGCGCGAATGCCTCCAGTCGCCGGGTGAACGTGGCGAGCGTGCCGCGTTCGCGCTCTTGGTTCGCAATGCTGTACGCGAAGTAACGCAGTTGTTCGAACAAAATGCAGTGCCGCGAGTGTGGGAGGTCGTCCAGCTGCGGGCCCGTCTTCCAGGGCGAGACTTCCAGCTCCACATAGTCAGCCAGCTCGCCCAGATCGTAGACGTTGCTATGCAGTTCTGAGGTCGACCACCACGGATGGCCTGGAGTCTTGGCGACAGGGCCGCTGTGGTAATCAGGATCCGCGTTCAAACGCAGCGCGAAGGCGGTGTAAACCGCCTTCATATACTGGATCGGCTTGTCGCGCGCGTTCTCGGTCGTACAGACCGGAGGGATTGCGTAGTAGAGGTGAGAGTGGCCGTTGTTTCTGTTTCGCACGATCAGATTGGGCGGTGGAAGGCCCGCATCGTCCCAGGCAAGGGAGTTGGCATGATCGAGGTCGAAGATCAGCCACGACACCATCCCACTGCGGTTGATCTGCATGTAGGGATAGCGGATTGCGTAATCGCGCGGACGTACCAGCGTAGCGGTCTTGTTGTCGCTGCAACGTGCGAGATACGGCGCCTCGATGACGACGCGGTTAAGTGCCGTACCGTCTTGGGAGAAACGCGCCGAAGGCGTGTATGCCCCTGCAGTGGGTACGTCTAGCATTCGTTCGTCCAGCTGGGCGAACGTACATTGCTTTTTTGAGGTGGAATCCATTTTCCCCGCCGTTCGGCGGCAAACCTCTTAGGCCTAGCATTTTGCAACTTGCAAGAAGCCGCGGTGCTAGCCATAATCAGCTCACCTTGTCTGTGAACAGGTTTCAGCCCCGTCGAAAGAGCAACCTGTTCTCGTTTGTCCAAAAAGCCCGGTTACCAGCCGGGCTTTCTGGTTTCTGTAATATGGTTTACGTCACCAGCGTCCTCACGTTCATTTCCTTAGCCCAGCCGGGCGGTCTAACTCCAGCCTAAATTGCGGGTGCTCTTCACCTGCATCCAGCTCGTTTAGATACCTATAGATCGCCTCACGAAGCATCGCAGACGTGGTAGTCCCACGAGCCCTCATAGCAGCGTCGAAACGTCGCTTTATCGACTCGTCCACTTTCGTGGCCATGATGGAAGATGGCGCGCTTGTGGTCATGGGCATCCAGGTTAAACGGTTAAACTCAGTGCAAGGCTATTGGTTTAACCGTTATACGTCAAGATCCTTACTCACCCTGGCTAAAAGGCTCAAATTCGCCAGAACATTAGCACCCAAAATTTTGCCGAGCAATAAAAAAAGGCCGCGTTTTCTCGGCCTTTATGAATCGTGGAGTAATCCTGACTAACGCTGCAGGCCTCTAAAATCAAGGGCTCTGTGAAGCTCTTCACAAACGGTAAGCAACGTCAGTAAGTTACGCAATCACATTAACTTATGTTTGTTACATAAGTTATTTAACTTAAATACGTTACTCGTCTTGCGTAATTTCGTCGATAGGCTCTGCCCTACTCGCACGCTCAAGCAGCTCAAGCAACTCAGCCCTATCAAGGTTCTGCAATGCCGCAATCCCTGCACGAATCACATCTGAACGTGTGGCTCTGAAATTCCTGGGGGTGAGCGAAATCTTGTCGATTTGGCGGTTCACATCTTTAGAGAGAGAAAAGGTCGTTCGTACGAACGTTGAAGAAGTCTTCTTACGGCGACGCTTTGGTTCGGGGTTAGTGCCCACTGGCGCATCAGCTATGAATGCCTGCGCCGCAGCTTCGACGTTCATTTCAGGCGTGTTCTCAGTCACCCTGGACGGTCGAGAAAGATTTTTTAGGCCCATTTTGTGCTCCCCCATAGCTCAGACGCTAGGGATTCAATTTCTTCTTTAGCCCGAGGATCAGACCCACTTTCCAATACGGAACACCCATCTTCATCAGCGTCGTCATAAACGTTTCGCGCAGTGGTGATCGCATTCAAAGGAATGATTTCGAAGGACAGGCAAGCTTCTTTTGCGTCCAGAATTCTTTGGACTTGGCTTGGCAACGCTGGGCATTGCGTAATAACGGCCCGTATGGTCAGGTCAGGATTAACCGCGATGGCCAGCCGTGCCAAGTTTTCAACCTTAGGAAGTGTCTTCAGGTCTCTCCGCTTAGGTCGAAATGGGATGAGCATATGAGTCGCTACGGTCATTGCCGATCGCAGTGCTTCTGAGTCAGCTCCACCTGCATCCACTACAATTTGTCTGTATCTACCGCGCAGGTCGAGCAGGGTTTGACGAATGTTTCCATGAGCTTGCACAACCGGTATCGGCGGTAGGTCTCCCTGGTCATTCCGCTCAGCAGCCCAATCAGCCGTAGTACCTTGAGGGTCTGCATCGAGCAGCAAGACATCACCACCCCGGGCTTTAATCCAGACTGCTAAGTTTTGAGCCAAGCAGGATTTCCCACTGCCCCCTTTTTCCCCGCCCAATAGCAAAATCATGCTGCTCCGCACCTCGAATAGGTAATTTAGAGTAACTTACATAAGTTACATCTATTACGCAACTTATATTCTTTACATAATCGCGCGGAAATCTGCTGATGTGAAAACAGGTGCACCGGGGTGCCTGCGGCTCCCAGAGCAGAAATGGGGTTCGCTAGGCATCCTGAGTGCCTTTGCCGAAGGGGTCGGTGAGCGGTCGATGAACATCGAGCTCTGAACGACTCTGCAGGGCCTCAGAGAGAATCTCCATCTGCACCATCAGGGTTTTGCCCGGCAGCTCCCTAACCGGGGGCTGCGAAGTAATCCCAGTCACGGGTACCAGCATCATGATGTAACCAGCCAATACCGCCACGGCCAGGTCTATGGCCGCCTGAATTAGACATTTTTTGTTCATTGGTTGCCCTACCTCCTATTCGAGGGCAACCGTATTTATAACGTCACGACCCTGGTCCCTACACAAGGGGTTTGCATGATTTTCCCACGGGAAAAGGGCACCCAGCACATACGCGCTGAGCCACGCGTAGCTGAGTGGCCCACGGTATCGCCGGTTGGGATTTGCCAAGTTCAGGTTTGCTAAAGCTAGGTTATATTAGCGGCGGGCAATCAGCCCATCACCGCCAAGCCACGCCAGTGGCAAGGCAAAACCCACAAGCTTTGGATTATATGCCATGAGCCTGCAAATGATTGATCGGAGAGTTTTTTATGAGCACAGCGGTAAAGCAGCACGAAAACGATGTAGTTAAACAAGTTGTAGATACGCTGAAAAAGTATCCAGAACTGGTACGGCAGATTCCTGAAGGTACGGTGTTGCACCGTATCCAAGGCTCTAAGCATGACGCCAATCCCATCAACTATAAGCCTGATTCAGATACGCGCTATGCAGATCCTGAACAGCAGGTTGGGGTGTACTACGTGGGTTTCAGCCAGGAAGTCGCGGTTGCTGAGTCTTTTCAGCCCGGCCAAGGGGTTGATGACCAACCTGTACGCTACTCGAAGCTGGCGCAGAGTTCTCTGCATCAGCTGAAAGCGGCCCGTATCCTGAATGTTGTGGACGTAGCCGGTCTCACAAACCGAGCTACACACCACAAGATTCGGGATATCGTTCAAGCAAAAGGGCAAGGTAAAGAAGGGTATGCGCTCACCCGGCAAATCAGCCAGGCGTGCATGCTGCAGGGTAAGGAAATTGATGGTCTCCTTTACCAATCTGCTGTCTACACGGTAACCGGCTCTATGGATGGATGTAATCTGGTTCTGTTCGCAGAACGCGATACCCAAGTTGAACCGATCGACTATAAGCCTGTGACAGAGGTCAAATTGTCGAACGGCGAAACGCCTGCAGAGTTTTTGGATAGTCTAGGGGTTGCCCTGGAGTGAAGTAAAACCGGGCCTCCCACCGGAGGCTCGGTTTACTGTCCTGGCTCAAACGCATTTATAAAGTCACGTTTGATAATTTCAACTGCGGCGTCGTTATCTAGAAGCTCATAACGCGGTACCACATTCTCGGGCTCGCCAGGACTTGAGTAATCCATTTTGCTGACCAGATGCTGAACCAAAAAATTCATGGCTTCTGTATCAACAGGATCAATATTTAGTTCACTTATCAGTTTTGCAATCACCGGTCTTGGCTTGTTATTTTTAAATTGGAACGAAGGGTAGTATTTACGGCGGTTGCTTGTGTTTGTATACGCCAACACGAAGCCAGCTTTAGCTCTTTGGCTCAGCGCCTGTTTAGTGATGCCAAGAATATTGTGGGCTTCTTGGGAAGAAAGCAATTCACAACGGCTATCAACTCGTTCGAACGCACGAGCCCGCATATTAGCTACTGCCGTTTGATTGCGTGCTTCGATACTTAGCTCCTTATCAGCGTCCACTTTGGATACTGTAGTAAAAGCTTTTTCATCAGGAAGAGTAACAGCCTTCAATACAATGGCTTCCGAAGCTAGCTCGAGTATTTTCTCAAAGCGTCTGCGCAGGTCGGCCTTGGCGGCTTCGATTTTGGCTGTGGACTGAGTTCTCTCGGGGGTTGCAACTGACATGGTTCCTCCTCACGGGCTAGCAATAACCCTGTGAGACCTAGGCTAGCGAAAGGTGACACGTATGTCAACTTGTCAACCTGTCCATTCGTCAAGAAAGCCGATTTCGTTTTCCGTATGAATGCTCAAAGAAAGCTAAAATATGGTGATAAAATAGGTTATCACCAATTTTAACCGCTAATCGGTTCTAGAATCAGCGGGCGCATTTGATGTTGAATTTGTGACTAGAGCCGAGACAGATGATCGCGAGGAATTCAATTATGAGACCGATATGCAGGAACTGACGAAAGCCCAGCCGAACGATCAGCGCAGGCTGACGGCGGTCGAATTTCAGGATTTGGCGCGGGTACCCGCTGCAGTCGAGTGGTTTGCCAACCTGGACAACCCTCGAACACGACGCGCCTACCAGAATGACCTGGAAGACTTCTGCGGTTTTGTCGGGTTGGCTTCGGCCGAGGAATTTCGCGTGGTGACCCGATCACATGTTCTGGCCTGGCGCGCCCAGCTCGAGCATCGCGGTCTGGCCGGAGCTACGATCCGGCGCAAGTTGGCGGCACTGGCCAGCCTGTTTGATCACCTCCTGGAGAGCAATGCAATCGCCGGCGGCAATCCCGTGCATGGGGTGAAACGACCGAAGATGGAAAGCAACGAAGGGAAGACGCCGGCATTGGGCGATCACCAGGCCAAAGCGCTGCTCGAAGCCCCGGATGAAACGACCCTTAAAGGGCTGCGCGACCGGGCGATATTGGCTGTGCTTCTTTATCACGGGCTGCGCCGCGAAGAAGCTGCGCTGCTGCAGGTGAGCGACATGCAGGATCGCCGCGGGATTCAGCATTTGAAAGTGCATGGCAAGGGCGGCAAAGTGCGCTACCTGCCGTTGCACCCCGTGGCGGCCGGACGCATTCACCAATACTTGGAAAGCTCAGGGCACCATTTGGCGGCCAGGAAGGTGCCGCTGTTCATCCCGCTACGAGGCAAGCTGACCGGTGCTGGCATCACGGCCAACGGCATCTACACCGTGGTAGCGGCCTACGCAAAGAAGGCAGGGATTGAGGTCGACGGCCTGGGCGTCCATGGACTCAGGGCAACCGCAGCCACCAATGCTCTGGAGCATGAAGCCGATATCGCCAAGGTCCAGGCATGGTTGGGTCATGCCAACATCAGCACGACCAAGATTTATGATCGGCGTGAAAACCGGCCTGAGGACTCACCGACGTACAAGGTGAAGTATTAATAGAGGGAATTCAGCCTGATCGACCTCTCACGCTCAAACCTCGATGAGGATATGGTGAGACCCACCCCATGAATGACGCCGGATCGTGCTCAACTGAAGTCCCGGCATAAATCGGTCACGGAGTTGACATGAAAACCCACGTCAAAAATGGACTGTTAGAAGGTTCCTGTCACTGTGGAAAAGTGCGCGTGTTCATCCCGCATCCACCAATTCATGCCATCAAATGTAATTGCTCTATTTGCCGGAGACTCGGGGCGCTTTGGGGGCGCTTTGGGCTCGCTATGAAGCTGGTGCAGTAAAGTTCGAGGGACACCCTCAAAACACCTCCTCTTACGTTTGGGGGCAAGAAACCCTGAGGACGATCCGATGTAGTAATTGTGGATGTGTCACCCACTGGGAAGCGATCCTGCCAGGGGCAGGCGCTGGTGTTGGTGTTGGTGTGAATATGAACAATTTCGACCAGCAATTGGTCGGGGCAACACCTGTGCGCCTTTTCGACGGTGCCGATAGCTGGGCATATCTTGACTAGCCCAGGCAAGGTGCATTGGCCGGACGCTTAACGTTTGGGTTCCTGATCTCTACCAGAGCATGCTTCGGCGTGACAGCTCTTTTACCGTCCTCCAATGCTTCAGCACCTACAAGTCAGGCAAAGAGCAATGCGAACAGCACACTATCGGGGCGCCTCATTGCCATTTAAATTCGTGCTCTTTGGATCGCGCTTGCGATGCATCATGTCGGATCGAGGCGCGATGAGCACCGGTTTGTCGTATACTCAACCTCCGCATTACCCCTTGAGCTACAGGAACACCAGCATGACTGTACTCCAAACGATTTACTGGCAGCCTACGCCGCCTTAGCGCTACGCCCCCTCGCAACACCTTGCATCCGCTAGCTTTGCTCGCGGGCGCGCACTGCTGTACGCCTGGTTTCCCACCTTAAGCACACAGCAAAATCCTCAGAACTTGAATTTGCATCCACCTGCCCGCCTTCCCTTTGGCGTGCGCGATGCTTTGCCCTGGATAATTTCTATGCTGCAAAAACTAAGACAAACATGGCTCTCCAACGTCCGTGGAGATGTGCTCGCGGGTATCGTCGTCGCCTTGGCGCTGATCCCTGAAGCCATCGCCTTTTCAATCATCGCAGGCCTTGATCCCAAGGTTGGCCTCTACGCTTCTTTTTGTATCTGTGCAGTCATCGCCTTTGTCGGCGGACGCCCTGGGATGATCTCGGCAGCCACTGGCGCGATGGCACTGCTCATGGTTACGCTGGTTAAGGATCATGGACTTCAATACCTGCTTGCAGCGACGTTGCTGTGTGGGGTGCTTCAGATCCTTGCTGGGTATCTCAAGCTAGGCTCACTAATGCGCTTTGTCTCGCGTTCCGTAGTGACCGGATTCGTGAACGCTCTGGCAATCCTGATCTTCATGGCGCAGCTGCCTGAACTCACCAATGTCACCTGGCACGTATATGCCATGACTGCAGCCGGCCTTGGGATCATCTACCTGTTCCCGTATGTACCGAAGATCGGCAAGCTGCTTCCATCTCCCCTGGTATGCATCCTTGCCCTGACCGTAATCGCCATTTATCTGGGACTGGACATCCGCACCGTGGGTGATATGGGACAGCTGCCTGACACTCTGCCCATCTTCCTGTGGCCCGACGTACCGCTGAATTTTGAAACCCTGCGCATCATCTTCCCGTACTCCGCCGCGCTCGCCGTCGTGGGTCTGCTCGAATCCATGATGACGGCGACAATCGTCGATGACCTGACCGATACCACGAGCAATAAAAACCGCGAGTGCAAGGGTCAGGGAATCGCGAATATCGCGTCTGGCTTGCTGGGTGGCATGGCAGGTTGCGCCATGATTGGTCAGTCGATCATAAACGTGAAGTCCGGCGGCCGTACCCGCCTCTCAACATTGTGTGCCGGTATCTTCCTACTGCTGATGGTGGTCTTCCTCGGCGAATGGCTAGCGAAGATACCCATGGCCGCACTGGTGGCAGTCATGATCATGGTGTCTATTGGCACCTTCAGTTGGGACTCACTGCGCAACCTGAAAGAGCATCCGCTGTCGACAAACCTAGTCATGATCGCCACCGTCGTGGTCGTCGTGGCCACGCACAATTTGGCGTATGGCGTGCTGGTGGGCGTGCTGCTGGCTTCCCTGTTCTTCGCAAACAAGGTTGGTCACTACCTCGACATCAAGAGCAGCCTGCAACAGGCGGAATTGCATCGAACCTACCGCGTCGTAGGCCAAGTGTTCTTCAGTTCTGCTGACAAGTTCACGGGTGTGTTTGACTTCAAGGAAGCAGTCAAGAAAGTCACCATCGACCTGACTCAAGCCCACTTCTGGGATATCACCGCGGTCGCTGCGCTGGACAAGGTCGTGATCAAGTTCCGTCGTGAAGGCGCTGACGTTGAAGTGTTGGGCCTCAACGAAGCCAGTGCGACCATCGTTGACCGCTTCGGGGTCCATGACAAACCCGGTGCCATCGACAAACTCATGAGCCACTAAGGAGATCGACAATGACCTACGTAATGGCCTGCATTGATAACTCACCCTCGACACTAGCAGTTTGTGACTACGCAGCATGGGCGTCGCTGCGACTCAGCGCTCCACTGACCCTGCTTCATGTGCTGGACGAAGATAGATATCCTGTTTCTGCTGATCTGAGCGGCAACATTGGTCTTGGTAGCCGAGAACATTTGTTGAAAGATCTGGCTGCACTGGATGCGCAGCGCGCAAAGCTGGCTCTTGAGCATGGGCAGCATATGCTTGAAACGGCTCGCGACCGCACGGTCCTTTCGGGTGCGGCTTTGCCTGATCTGAAACAGCGTCATGGTGATCTTGTCGATACTTTGACTGATCTCAACGAAGACATCCGCTTGTTAGTCATCGGAAGGGCCGGTGGGAGAAGCGCGCGGGATCCGCATGCGCTTGGAGGTCAAGTTGAGTCGGTTATCCGCGCGTTCCACCAGCCCATCTTGATTGCGAACAACGGCTTCAAGAAACCGGAAAAGATCATGCTCGCGTTCGACGGCAGTGCCACATCGCACAACACAGTAAAGGCCCTCGCCTCGAGCCCGATTTTTACGGGCCTTTCACTTCACGTAGTCATGGTCGGCAAAGACTCAGCAGACAATCAATCTAAATTGGCCAAGGCACGTAGCACGCTTGCCGCATCTGGATTGGAGGTTAATGCCGAGCTGATTGAAGGCGATGTCGAGACAGTTCTGCAGGCGTATCAAACCGAGCAAGACATCGATCTCCTTGTCATGGGCGCTTATGGGCACTCTCGCATCAGGAATCTTCTAGTAGGCAGCACCACCACCACGATGTTGCAGACTACAGCCCTACCGGTGCTGTTGCTCCGCTGAGCAGTTGTCGGTGGCCATCGCTCCCATCTTTGAGGGTTGCGGTGGCCAGTTTTGGTAAGGATTAACTGATCGACCTGTAGCGAGACCACATGCAACTCATCACTGAAATTGTTCACCCACAGCTCGTGTCCACCCAGGGCCGAGTATTTCGTCGTCATGCTGCGCGGGGCATCGTTTTGCGAGGTGACCAGATCCTGTTGCTGTTTACCGAACGCTACAACGACTTCAGTTTTCCCGGGGGCGGCCTAAATGCTGACGAGGAAATCGTCGCGGGTCTGAAGCGTGAGCTAGAAGAAGAAACGGGAGCTCGTGAAATACAGGTTCTACGGCACTACGGCTACATTGAGGAGTACAGGCCCCACCTGAAGCCTGGCTATGACCTGATGCACATGACCTCGCACTTTTATCTATGCGAGATAGGCCCTATCTTGGAGCCGGTAAGAATGGATAGTCACGAAATCGCTAATGGTATGCGCCCTGTCTGGATCAATCTGGCTGCCGCTATCAGCCACAACGAAGCCGTCATGCAACGACAAGAATCTTCGATGGGCCAATCTATTCAGCGCGAGACCTTCATGCTTAGGAAAATAGCCTCGGAAATGTCGCAGTGAGCTTGGGTTTCCACACCGTAGGAAGTCAGGGACCGCGACCCGCTTGGCACCTCTGACGCCGTCGATATCTACGACGCATCAATTATCGATCGCTACTTACCAGTGCAAGAAATACGTTATCACCACTTTTAGACAGGATGCTCTTATGGCCCCGAAACAACCTCGACGCACCCCACGCATCGCTACCGGGTTCGACCAAAGCTATCGCTGCAAAAATGAAGACTGCGAAAATCACGTCCTGGACGTGCTGGACGCCGAAACGCAATTGGATGAGCGCACTTGGACATGCGAAGAATGCGGTGAGCCGGTGCTGATCGAAATGACCGATGGCGGCGGACGGACGGTGTACGTGTACCGCTGTGAAGCTAAGGACGTGGTTAAGGGCAACATGCTCTACCTGGATCACGATATCAGCCACGCCTACCGCGTGCTGGAGTCGAAAAAAGGCGAAGGCAAAACCAATGGCAGTAAATGGCGATTGGCGTTAGAAAAATACACTGCCCTCTATTTTGCGCCTGATCAGTACGTCAACCGCATATAGCCATGAAAAACCTCATCGAACTGCCAGTCGATACGGCCAGTCGGCTTAAAGTCACCCATGAGCGCCGACTGACCGCCGCCGAATTCCAGCAACTCGCCAGCGTGCCGGCAGCGGTGGAATGGTTCGCCAATATCGATAACCCACGCACACGTCGCGCCTATCAAATTGACCTGGCCGACTTCTGCAGTTTCGTTGGCCTCAACGGCGCCGAGGAATTCCGTGTCGTCACCCGGGCGCACGTGCTGGCCTGGCGCGCCCAATTGGAAACCCGGGGCCTGGCCGGAGCCACCATCCGCCGCAAACTGGCGGCGTTGGCCAGCCTGTTCGATCATCTGCTGGAGCTCAACGCCGTCGCTGGCGGCAACCCGGTGCACGGTGTGAAGCGACCCAGGATCGAAACCAACGAAGGTAAGACTCCGGCTCTCGGTGATCACCAGGCCAAGGCGCTGCTCGATGCGCCGGATCCGAACACTCTAAAAGGCCAACGCGATCGGGCCATTCTCGCTGTGCTGCTGTATCACGGACTGCGTCGCGAGGAGGCCGCTCAGTTGATGATCAGCGATATTAAAGATCGCCGGGGCATTAAGCACCTGCAGATCCATGGCAAGGGGGGAAAGCTGCGGTATCTTCCATTGCACCCTATTGCCGCCGAGCGTATCTACGCATACCTGGAACGCTCGGGGCATTACCAGCAGAAGCCTAATGCACCGCTATTCGTGCCGCTGCGTGGTCGCCAGACCGGCGCAGGCATAACCGCCAACGGCATCTACGCAATGGTCGGAAGCTATGCCAAGGCGGCAGGAATCAATGTCGCTGGGTTGGGGGTGCATGGCCTGCGTGCCACGGCGGCGACCAATGCTCTGGAGCACGAAGCCGATATTGCTAAGGTTCAGGCCTGGCTTGGACATGCCAATATAAGCACGACCCGGATCTATGATCGCCGTCAGCTGCGACCGGAGGACTCACCAACCTTCAAAGTCCGCTACTGAGATCAAACCAGCATCAATCCAAGACAGATTTTCTGAAAATTTCAGGGAATGGTTAGCGAATCTCAGGCCCCTCTTCCCACACCCTACACCCTACAGCACGGTGAGCACATACAGCACGACAGAGCACTTGAGCACGTAGAGCACCGCAAAAATAAATAAATCTCTTATTTTTCATATATATATAAGCTTTTCGTGCGTGATATCACGCATCTCATGAGTACCTTCAATCATTTAGTCGTGCGTTTAACTAATCCCTATCGTATATTCAGGTACCTTTGAAAGCAGGGTATTGCGTCAAACTATGGTTTGCTCTTGTCTCGCGATACCTGCAAACTTGGCTCAACAGAAACGGATTAGGGGATAAGGCATGGCCAACGGCAAACAATCAGCGAAGCGCCGCTTGACGATGTCGGAACGCGCTCAACAATTGATGCTGGTGCACTTTCCAACCATTGCCGACGCTTGGAAATGGACACGCAAAACCAACGATGGGTTTTGCACTATCCCCCGTACCCTCCCAATTGCAATGCAGGTTGTCGACGCTCAATCAAAAGGACAGCCAGCCGGACATGTGCTTTTTTGCCTATGGGCCCGATCACCAGATCATCCGGTCATCACTATCGAAAACCCCAGCACTTTTGCGGCTGAAGCGGGCTTTATTGGTGAGCGCGCTGTGGACACATGGCGCCGACGGATGAGGAAACTTCGTGAGCTGCAGTTTATTGCTACCAAGCCAGGGGCTTCAGGTGAGTTTCATTACGTGATGCTCACAAACCCTAACGCTGCAGTTGAATGGATGCGTACTCACAATTTGATTCAGGATGGTCTCTACAGCCGTTTCATTGAGCGACTTCCCGAGATCGGGGCCTATGGAGATCTTGAGGCGATCCGCATTCATTGGGCTGCAGAACACGCTGCGGCTGAAGCAGCAAAACAGGCTTCAAGCAACTCAATACCTGCACCACCGCCACCGCCACCGCTACCACCACTGCAGGCAGTACCAGCAGTACCAGCAGTACCAGCAGCCAAACCTCAGAGGATCAAAAGGACGAAAGCAAAATGAATAGAAGAGTAAAGGGCATCGAGTGCCAATCCACCCACCTCGGTGCCCTCAAAAACAAAGCCCTGGACCAACTGAGGGTCGAGTCTTGACTGGTCAGGGCTGTGGTGGTGCAACGTTTAGCTGACAACCGATACGACCTAGAGGAGGCCGAAAATGCAATTACTGAGGAGAAGAGCCATGGGCATCGAGTGCCAATCCACCCACCTCGGTGCCCTCAAAAACAAAGCCCTGGACCAACTGAGGGTCGAGTCTTGACTGGTCAGGGCTGTGGTGGTGCAACGTTTAGCTGACAACCGATACGACCTAGAGGAGGCCGAAAATGCAGTTACTGAGGAGAAGAGCCACGGGCATCGAGTGCCAATCCACCCACTTCGATGCCCGCAAAAGTAAAGCCCTGGACCAGCTGAGGGTCGAGTCTTGACTGGTCAGGGCTGTGGTGGTGCAACGCTAGGGATGCTAGACATCGGCAAGAAGTCTAGCATCCCTCTATCTAAGCGAAAAGCAGCGGCAGGCAATCAGAGCCCGCTACGTTGCGCGCTTTTTTGGGATACGAAAACTTGATCGCGTCGGCCCGATGAAGGAATACCTGGCTTTTCCATAGGACCGGCCAAGCGAAATGTTTCGTCATTCCCCCTCCTTGAGTCTGAATTTACTTGTTTGGATCGAATTGCTGCCAAGACTCAGGCATGCCTGTGCCGAAGCCACAATTCAGGCAATCCAGCCCTTTCTCATCAACTGATCGATTGAAAGCAAATGTCTTGCCTTTAAGATCAGTCAAAAGCAGTTTTTCGCCTTTGCTTTTTGCCTCCCAGGTTTGTTCACTCAGGACTTTTTTCTGAAAAGGATCGACCTTCACTACTGTGGCCTTACTGCCTTGAATATCGATGGCTACCAGTGGTCCTATTACGCCTTGCATGGCTCGATAGCTACCCTCAAACGGATTGCCACAACCACTCAGGCCGACACACAGCCCGATGAGGCAACCAAATTTTTTCCACATCTAACTATTCTCCTGAAAAATTGACCTTAGCGGTCATCCTCTACGGTCTCACTGCGTGACAGAAGCCTTTAAAGGCTGATCGCTTGGATTCCTCAGCTGGACAATTAATTGCTCGAGCCCCAGTTCTGTCAGAAAGACCGCCAGCTTGTCTAGACTCTTAAAAGTCCGCTCACCGCCGCGCTGGCGGCGCAGTGACACACACTCAGACCCCAATTGAATACGCAGCGACCATCCGTCGCGGGTGTGCAAGACCGAGATGTCATGCGCTAGGCCGGCAGCAAGGTATCGCCGTAGATCTGCTTCGAAAATTAAGGACATAGACCACGCATCAGAAATGGAGCAGGGGGGCAGCCCGTAGGTCTGCCCCCCTATCACCAGCAGCAGAGTTTATTGGATTTTACCCTTCTACTACCCTGAAGCGCTGCGGCCATGATGATATCAGTGTGGTGTAAATTATCAATAAGCAATTATTGATACGTCATAAATTGATTACTGATAGAGCGCGCTGAAATGCTTCAGGAAGATCCGTCTCTCTTTCACCTACGAGGCTGACAGTTCCTAACCCCCCACAGCTCCCTCTCGAGCAATGGAGACGACCTTCCAGTCCCAACCATCCTTGAGAAAGAACTGCCTGGCTTCCCCCCGTAAAGTCGAGAGTGAGAGTCAGAAAAGTGGATGAATACTTGAAGGGGTAAGCGTTCAGGATTCCTTGGTGCATCGCATCGTACGAGTACATTTTCCCATGTCCTGATCTGTCGATCTTGAGCACTTTATAACCAGTACTCAATCCGCCGTCGCTGATGTAGTACCCACTCACTTCTGAAGAAATCAGTTCTGGGATTTTTTCCCAAGGGGTCAATACCAAGCCACAACAAGCGGCCACACAAAGTACCTTCCACCGTTGTTTCAAAGGGTGCTCCTTTTTCATCAATACCAAGTCCAGAGAAATGCGACCACGATCCCCCACAACACCCAGCAGAAACGCTTTCTAAGCGTGCACTGGTGGGTACGATGCGTTGCGTATATTGCTGATATGGTCGCGATGATCAGAAGTGCCAGATAAGCTCTGTGGGCAGTGCCATAGGACGCCTGAGGGAGCAATGCAACAGACATCGGAAGTAACGCGATCGCGGAGATCACCCACGCAACGACAATCCGGTGATAGGTCATTTTTCAAGCTCTCCCTACGTAAGGCACCGTCGCAACTGGCAGCTCATTGATCAAATGTTGAAGCTGTACCTCATGGATTTCCGCCATTCGGTCATCAAAGCCGTTTCGTCTATTTAGCTCTGCAGTCACCAGATACCAGGTCAAAGCGTCCAGTGATGGCGTCTCAAAAAGCCGAATCTCAATGGGGGTCGTTTCATCCCACTCATAAGCGCCTATTCCGCTCAGTTGGGGCGACAGAAAATACTGATCCCCACGCATGACCCATACCAATCCCGGCCAAGGGGCGAGGCCATCAAACAGGTACCTGAGGTCGACCGGGTTGTCCCAGTTTTCGCAGTACGTAGCCGTTAGGTAATAATCGAACGTAAGGCTCATTTGGGTGGACTCAAGCAGGGGCGAGTCTGCATCGAAGCATGAGAACTCGCGTGCCAGAACCACGTCCACAACGACGCTGCGTGTGCTTCGCACTACTGATTGTCCGGAGGGTTGAGCGGCGACCGACGCTTTTCGGCACGCTCGCCACGAGTGGTCCGGTTTTTCTGCTGACCTTCTGATCGATCGGCAGAGCTTGGCCGAGAAAGACGTTGACCGGCAGACTCGCGGCTTTGTCGTGAAGGCGGCGGCGTATCAGCCGTGCTAGGGGAGCCACCTGGTGACGACCCAGGCGAGCCCAAGGTTTTTTGTGCTTGTTGGATCTTTGCGCGGAGTAGCTCTTGCTTTAGACCGGCGCTCTTGATTGCCGACATCTTAGAGAGTCCGCCGACTACTGAGCCCGCGACAGATGCAGCGATACTTCCTAATTGGGTGAAGCTGGCAGCACTGTCTGTTTTTGGTAGCGATTGAACTCTCAAAAGCGCTGCAGCAGCCCATGTCGCGACCAGAATAACGAATCCGGCACCACCGGCTAAAACTCCGCGCATGCCATTAATCTCCATTGGCGTACCGGAGCTATTAATAGCAGTTGCAGCTTGTATAAAACTAATGCTGGCTAATTGGCTAGCAACTAAATAAAGAATACCTTCAGCAAAAAACAATGATAGATATGTAAATACAAGCAGCCGTATCCAATAGAGCAATATCTCAATACCAAAGACACATGCCAAAAGCGCTACCAGCGGGAATATGTGAATAAGAGCGGCTTGGCCCATTGCTGTTAAATAGACAAACCATGGAAGCTTTGCCGCTAGATCTAAAGTTGCAAGTGCACCGTTTGCTTCATTGAGTGCCCCAATCGCCTCAGATGCATTTTCGCGAACTTTTGAACCAAAAGACGAGCCATCAGAACCGGAATAAATAGATCCTAGGCTTTTATTGACAACATCTGACCAAGCTCTAACCCCTGCGACAACAGATGGCTCTGTATCAGGTGCTAAATTAGAAGGTCGAATTCGGTCTCCCACTGCCCTATATCCCTCTTCAGCACCTGCTTGCGCAGCCTGATAAGCCTCATAGCAGTTTTCCGGAACGAAATATCTGTTATTTACACCTGATGGCTCTGCTAACAACGCCGGATCAGAAAGCGAACCATCGGCAACTTCCCAAGGGTTCAGGTAGCCTGCCGGCTCGTCAACGCCGCCTGATAATCTAGACTTCCATCCTGGCTCATTAGGTAGCAAGTATCTTTTTCCAGCGGGCCACTTATCACTACTTAACTTTTCCAGCGCAGCTTTTCCTGCGGACCTCCGTTCGCCTGCCTTATAAGTATCAATTAAAGTTAGAGCTTGTCTAATTTGTGGAAACCACGAAAAAGTCAAACCTGACACTTTATCGGCAGTGGCACTACTAAGTATAGAAACTTGAGAATCCGGTACTCCGAGCGCACCACCACCACGAAGCCCTATAGCTTGCCAAGTAGTTTCTGGAACGCTACTGTCATCGTTAGGACTTGGCTCGCAATATACTTTGTAATCCTTCATGAGCTTAGCCAAATCACTTCCCATGAAAGGGCTAGTTTCCCGCTCGGTGAGATCGGCAATCATTAGCGCTGATTGTTCGTTATCTTTAGTTCGATACACCTGCACGAGCTTTTCATATGTAGGGAGAATTACTTTAAGGGTAAATGATTGTCCTTTTGTCATTTCCATGCTGGCACGACCAGGGAAGGTCACGGTTTCAGGCTGCAAAGCGATAAATACGAACAGCGATGTGATAAAAACCCCGAAAGGCATACTGGTGGGCCTGCCTCGCACCAGATTCCAGATAATCCAAGATAATGAAATGTAAGGCACAGCTCTGGCGAGCTGGCGAACTATTTCAGCAAGCTCAGCATTCTTTGCTCCCATCGATATTAACGATGAAATCATTGCGTCAAGACCGCTTTGAAATAACCACCCAAAATTACCAAACTCGCCCATGCGTCAGGCCTCGATACTTGAGAATATCTTTTTAGGTATGGTAATAAAAATCGCTACGGTTCCAATCACGAAAACAAGTGCTGCCCATATGGGGCCAGCGGCTGTATATACATAATTTTCCAGCACCGTGAATACCACAACCAAAATTACTAACGTCACTAGCCTGGATGGACTCATCTCAGTATTAAGCACCTTCACGATAACTCCTCACCTGTCCTTAAGGAGTTTCACTCTGAAGTAAAATTCGAAAACCTCAAAGTCAAAACAGGCCATCAAAATTCAGTCCCACTGCTAGCCAGCGATCAGTCAACAATCGTTCATGGAATGCGGTGTCATCAAAATCTCAGTTCGTTCAGCTTAGGCTGAACGTGCAGCGCTTTACGCGCTGCTGCGTGCGAAGCACGCGGCTCTGTCAGGGTGATTCGCTACGCTCAACACCATGTACAGAGCCGCGTCACGCGTTCAAAAGCGAAATCGATGTGACACTCAAGCTTCTGCGTTGACACCTCTACCCCCGGCCTTTCAAAATGAAATCGCACCCCGAGTTCACCATGAACTCAACCCGCTTGCTGACGTGCATTTCATGTAGGCAAGAGGTCTTAGGCTACAGCTATTTCTGTAGTCCTGGACCATGGGAGGCGCCGGGAATGAGCAGCTAATGCTGCCCATAACCGCGTAAACGACCAAACACTTGTTTGGTCGAAACCAATACAGGCGGGCCATCTGTTGCGGTTACTGCAAAGGCCTGATTGAGAGACCGCTTCGCCTTTCAATTAGAAACAAACCACTGTCTAACTCCTGACATAAAACTGAGTTGTAACCAGGGCGCGTAACCCAGGCGAGGTCTACTGACTTCGAAACTCAGTCGAGTTTGGCAGTGAGAAGCAAACAGTGAGAGTGCTTTCGAGCGCATCGTTGCAACGATAAATTATCGTTTGTCAACTGATAAGTCCGACTGAAAAACGGGGCTAGGCATTCATTGAATGTCGGAACCACCAAGCAGGAAGTTTCGAGCGCCCTTTTTGAGGTGCAGCTCAACGTCCAACATGCTTTAGTGGTTGCTGTAACTTACAACATAAGCACCAGCTATGAACGAAAAACTGTCTCCTTTCCGCGATGCTATTTTCTACCGTTATCGCCAACGCTATACACTAGAAATGATCAAGCTGTGGCTACGTGAAGTCCACAAGCTATCGGTCTGCATAAGCGCGATCGCTCGCTGTATAAATAAAAGTATGACAAATGTTTCTTGCTTTGATCGAGTTGAGCCTGACTGTGAATACAGTTATTACAGGTCAATGGCATCTGCACGACGACAAGCTAGAAATTACAAGCGCCATTTAAGTCGATCACTAGGGCTTATAGAGCATTATCGATATGAATATAATTACACCGCCCGTGAGATACATAAACTCCTAACAAACGCAGGAGTTACCACATCACTTAGCTCAATTCATAGGGCAATTAGGTTAATTAATGAAAGAAAAAAATCCGCCATTAGCGAAAAAGAAAGTACAGAGGACGTTTGCGAAACCGACATCTCAAGCAAAAGCGTTGAGCAAAGCCATGTACAACGCAAATCAAATATCAGGGTTGGGCACGTCCCACAGCTATGAAGCTAGTCTAAAACTTGCTGCTCAATGGTTAAAAAGCAATGGCCGAGGCTCACTTTATGAAATGTCGCCTAAAGCTGCAAAGCAGTACCTTAATGAACGTGCTAAAGAAGTTGGACAAAAAACTTTAGATCGTGATCGCCAGGCACTGCAGGCTGTACTTAGAGCCACAGGAAGATTCAATCCGAAAGGACGGATTTCTGTGATACAAGCCAAAAAACAGCAGGTACTCAAGAGTCGAAACTATACCGACCAGCAATGGCGACTTATAGCAGAGCACCAAACGCCGCGTAATGCATTGAGCACCGAGATAGTAGCTGTATCAGGATTAAGAGCTCACGAACTGCTGACGCTACGGCCAGCAGTCGAACAGCCTATGAGTCAGCGTCCGGCAGATCCAGCCAAGTTTAGGTCTGGAGTTCGCTATACGGTGGTCGGCAAGGGAGGACTTATTCGAGAAATAACCATGCCACATGAACTTGCTAAACGTCTTGAGACATATCGACGGGATGAAGCTGTTACCCGAATTGATGGCGGCCGCAAAAACTGAGTGCAACACCTGACCTTTCCGGTACGG
>MCNG01000110.1_pt1 | contig 27064 bp, 22 predicted proteins | sample 778231 | NCBI WGS metagenome assembly MCNG01 (sample SAMN04296815, study PRJNA304217) | bioreactor metagenome | isolation source: sea sediment enriched with benzalkonium chloride | place: Turkey: polluted region of the Marmara Sea
ATCGCGGGCGTGCCCGACCGCCACGAGCCGGACCTGGGAGAGCTGAACTATCCCTATCTGCTCGAGCAGATCGATGCGCTGGGCTATGCGGGCTGGATCGGCTGCGAATACCGGCCGCGAGCCGGCACCTCCGCCGGGCTGGGCTGGGCCAGGCCTTACCTGACACACACGGGGCATACCGCGACATGAAGATACTCATCACCGGCGGCGCCGGCTTCCTGAGACAGCGCCTGGCCCGCAAGCTGCTGGAGCGCGGCACGCTGGCGCTTGATGGCGGCAAGCCCGAAGCCATCACGCAAATCGATCTGTTGGACGTGGTTCAAGCACCAGGCCCGGACGATCCCCGCATACGTGCGCAGGTCGGCGACATCGCCGATTCCGCCGTGCTGCGGCAAGCCATAGCCACGGATACCCGCGCCATCTTTCACCTGGCCGCCATCGTCAGCGGACAGGCGGAAGCCGATTTCGATCTGGGCATGCGCATCAACCTGGACGCATCGCGCGCGCTGCTGGAGACCTGCCGCGCCCTGGGCCACAAGCCGCGGGTGATCTTCACCAGTTCGGTCGCGGTGTACGGCGGCGCGCTGCCCGACACCGTGCGCGACGATACCGCGCTCAATCCGCAATCATCCTACGGCACGCAGAAGGCCATCGCCGAACTGCTGCTGGCGGACTACACGCGGCGCGGCTACGTGGACGGGCGCGTGCTGCGCCTGCCCACCATCAGCGTGCGTCCGGGGCGGCCCAATGCGGCGGCTTCCTCGTTCGCCAGCGGCATCATCCGTGAACCGTTGAACGGCATCGACTCGGCATGCCCGGTGAGCGCCGATACGCGCCTGTGGCTGCTGTCGCCGCGCGGCGCGATCCAGGCCCTGATCGCAGGCTGCGAACTGGAAGCGGCCGCCGTTGCGGACCGTGCGCCGATCAATCTGCCCGGCGTGTCGGTCACGGCAAGCGAGATGGTGCAGGCGCTGCGCGAGGTCGCGGGCGACGAGGTTGCCGGCCGTGTCGGCTGGCAGCCCGACGAACGCGTCGAGCGCATCGTGGGCAGTTGGCCTGGCCGCTGGGACACCGCTCGGGCCGAACGCCTGGGTTTGCGCGGCGACGCCAGTTTCGCCGACATCATCCGCGCCTACATGGCCGACGACCTGACGCGCTGAGCGCGGGCCGCATTTCATTTCCACCGTAGCCGGACCGCCAACGATATGAGCAATCCTCAAACACCCTCCCGCCGCGTCGGCGTCATCGGCCTGGGGGCCATGGGCGCGGGCATCGCGCAAAGCCTGCGCCGGGCCGGCCACGACGTGCACGTATACGACATCCGCAAGGAGGCGGGCGCGGCATTCGCGGCGCAGGGAGGCGTGGCCTGCGCCACCCTGGCCGAAATGGCGGCCGCCTGTGACATTGTCATCAGCGTGGTCGTCAACGCCCAGCAGACCGAGGAGGTCCTGTATGGGGCGGGCGGCCTTGCCGCCGCGCTGCGCCCCGGGGCGGTGTTCGTGATGTGTTCCACCGTGGATCCCAATTGGTCGATCGCGCTGGAGGCAAGGCTCCAGGAACAGGGCATCCTGTACTTGGACGCGCCTATCTCGGGCGGCGCCGCGCGCGCGGCCTCGGGCGAGATGACCATGATGACCGCCGGCCGCGCGGCCGCCTACGATGCCTGCGGCGCGGTGCTGGAATCCATGGCCGGCAAGGTCTACCGCCTGGGCGACCGCGCTGGCGCGGGCAGCAAGGTCAAGATCATCAACCAGCTGCTGGCGGGCGTGCACATTGCTGCCGCGGCGGAGGCCATGGCGCTGGGCCTGCGCGAAGGCGTGGACGCGGATGCCCTGTATGAAGTGATCACGCACAGCGCGGGCAATAGCTGGATGTTCGAGAACCGCATGGCCCACGTGCTGGCGGGCGACTACACGCCGTTTTCCGCAGTCGACATCTTCGTCAAGGACCTGGGGCTGGTGCTGGACACCGCCCGGCATACCCGCTTTCCCTTGCCGCTGGCCTCCACCGCGCATCAGATGTTCATGCAGGCCTCCAGCGCTGGCCACGGCCGCGAGGACGACAGCGCGGTGATCAAGATATTCCCGGGCATCGACCTGCCGGAGGCCAAATGAGCATCAAACTGGGCTGCATCGCCGATGACTTCACCGGCGCCACCGACCTGGCCAACAACCTCGTGCGCGCCGGCATGCGCACGGTGCAGACCATGGGCATACCGGACGAACCGCTGCGCGGCGAGACGGACGCGGTGGTGGTCGCGCTGAAGACCCGCACGCTGCCCGCGGCGGAGGCCGTGGCGCAGTCGCTGGCGGCGCTGGAGTGGCTGCAGGCGCAGGGCGCGGAACAGATCTACTTCAAGTACTGCTCCACTTTCGACAGCACGCCCGAGGGCAACATCGGGCCGGTCGCCGATGCGCTGATGACACGGCTGGGCACGGATTTCACCATCGCCACGCCGGCCTTTCCGGACAACAAGCGCACGGTGTTCAAGGGCTATCTGTTCGCAGGCGACGTGCTGCTGAACGAATCGGGCATGCAGCACCATCCGCTGACGCCCATGACCGATCCCAACCTGGTGCGCGTGTTGTCCGCCCAGACCTCGCGCCGCGTCGGCCTGATCGACTATGGCGTGGTGGCGCGCGGCAGCGAGACCATCCGCGCCCGCATCCGGGAATTGCAGGCGCAGGGGGTCGAGATCGCCATCGTGGATGCGGTGTCCAATGATGACCTGCTGGCATTGGGGCCGGCGCTTGCCGGCATGCCGCTGGTGACGGCGGGCTCGGGCGTGGCGATCGGACTGCCGGGCAACTGGGGCTTGACGGCGGCGTCCGCGCAAACGCGGCAAGCGCGCGCGCCAGGCATGCAGGCGGTGGTGGCGGGCAGTTGCTCGGCGGCTACCAATGGCCAGGTGGCCGCGTTCATTGAAAGCGGCCGGCCGGCCCTGGCGTTGGACCCGTTGCGGCTGGCGGCCGGCGATGATGTCGTGGGAGAGGCGCTGGCCTGGGCCGAGGCGCGCATCGACGACGGTCCCGTGCTGGTCTACTCCACCGCGCAGCCAGAGCAGGTGCGGCAGGCGCAGGGCGAGCTGGGCGCCGCCCGCGCAGGCGCCATGATCGAGGAGGCCATCGCGCGCGTCGCGGTGGGGCTGGTTGAACGCGGCGTGCGGCAACTGATCGTGGCGGGCGGCGAGACTTCCGGGGCGGTGGTGCAGGCGTTGGGACTGCGGCAGATCGCCATCGGCGAGCAGATCGATCCCGGCGTGCCCTGGTGCTCGGGCCATGCTTCCGCGGCGCACGTCGACATCCACATCGCGCTGAAGTCGGGCAACTTCGGCACGCGGGATTTCTTCATCAAGGCATTCGGCTAGGCGCCTATCCGCGCCCGCCAGGCTCAGCGGTGCGCCTGGCTCAGCCGCTTGGCCGCATTCACCATGTGTATGCGCGCGGCCTCGCGGGCGCCATCCACATCCTTGCCGCGTATGGCTTCGACGATGGCGATGTGTTCCTGCAGCACGGCGCGCATGAGGCTGGCGTGGCGGGCCTCGTTGGCGCGCGTGACGCGCGTGGCCGCTTCCAGGAACTGGCTGACGAAGGCCAGGGTCGTCAGGAAATAGGGGTTGCCGGTGGCGCGGGCGATGCTGCGATGGAAGGCCACGTCTTCCTGCACGCCGTCGCCGCCGTTTGCCACCGCCTGCGAAATGGCGGCCAGCGCGGCGTCGATCTCCACCATGTCCTGCTTCTTGCGTACCGCCGCCGCCTGCGCCGCGATCTCGGTTTCCAGCGCGCGCCGCAGGTCGACGATATGCAGCACGGCATCCAGCGAGGATAGATCGGCGGCATCGATGCGCAGGGCGCGGTTGCCGGACTGGCCGGTAACGTACACGCCGCTGCCTTGCCGGGCTTCCACGACGCCGTCCTGCCGCAGGCGCGACACCGCTTCGCGGATGACCGTGCGGCTGACGCCGAACTGCTCCGCCAATGCGCTTTCCGTGGGTAATTTTTCTCCGGGCGGCACGCGGCCCTCGTCGATTTCGGCGAGCAGGCGCTTGGCGACCGTGTCGGTCAGCGTGGGAGGGGTGGGGAGCCGGGGAAATACCATCGCCGTATGATACTGCGGGCCCTCGTGACGCGGACGTGGCGGCGTGTCCTTGGCTCTGCACGCACCCGCCCAGCGGGGCGCTAGGCGATGCCGTCGCGCGTGTCCAGATACTGCAGGAAACTCTGGTCTGCGGGGCTCAGCCCGCCCTGTTCGTGGCGGACCAGATAGACGGGCAAGATGACTGGCGCAAGAGGCAGTTCGGCCAGGCTGGCGTCTCCTGCGGCCAGGCGGCGCGGCAGCGCCCCGATGCCGGTGCCGGCGCGCACCAGAGCGGCCAGCGCTTCGCCGTCCGGCGCTTCCGCCACGGTCGGACCTTCCAGGCCGGCGCGGATGCGATGCATGGAGAGCGCGGCCAGCGGCGAACCCGCTTGCTCGCCTTCATAGCCTAGCACCGGTGCGGCGCGCAGGTCATCGGCGGGCGCGGGAGCGCGGACGTAGTGGCTCATTTCCTGGTCGAACAGTTTGCGCTGCACCAGCACCGGACGGGCGTCGTGCGCGGACACCACGCCCAGCGCGGCGTTCTTCTGCGCGAGCTGGCCGAGGATGTCGTCGCAGGTGCCGCGCCTGAAGCGGAACCGCACCAGCGGATAGTCCTGCCGGTAGGCGGCGATCAAACCGGGCAGTTCCGGCCAGTGGACATGGCCGCTGAGGTGCAGGGTGACGATGCCCTGGATTTCGGCATGGGCCGCGTCCAGCGCGTTGGGCAGGGCCGTGACGACGCCGTAGATGTCGGCGCAATGGCGGTACAGTACTTCCCCCGCGGGGGTGGGCTGGAAAGCGGCAGCGCCGCCGCGTTCGATCAGGCGCCGCTCCAGGCGTTCTTCCAGGCGACGCAATGCCGCGCTGACAGAAGGCTGCGTCACTGACAGGCGGTGGGCGGCCAGCGTGATGCTGCGTTCCTGCACGATCACCATGAAGGTGCGCAGCAGGTTCCAGTCGAGCTGGTTGGCGAACTTGTCCAAGAGAGCGGTCATGCCGGGCGACTCATATCAGCTGCATTTTTACCATCTTGCGCCATGCCTTGCCGCCCGCGGTCACGCTGGCGCATAGAGGTGGCAACGCACCTCGTGCGCATGGCCGGTGGCGTACAGGGCGGGCTGAGCGGCGCCGCAAAGGCCGGCGATGGCCTTGCCGCAACGCGAGGCGAAGGCGCAGCCGCGCGGCAGGTCGATGGGCGAGGGAATGTCGCCTTGCAGCGTGATGCGGCGCGCGGGCTGGCGGCCTTCGGGAACGGGGATCGCGTCGATCAGCGCCTCGGCGTAGGGGTGACGTGGTTGGACGAAGACGTCTTCGGTGGGCCCCTGCTCGACGATGCGGCCCAGGTACATGACCGCCACCCGCGGGCATAGCGCTCGGATCACGGCCAGGTTGTGCGAGATGAACAGGTAGGAAAGGTTGAAGCGCGACTGCAGTTCCTTCAGGAACGACAGGATCTGCGCCTGCACTGAAACGTCCAGCGCCGAGGTCGGTTCGTCCAGAACCAGCAGCTTGGGCTTGAGCGCGATGGCGCGGGCGATGCATACGCGCTGCTTCTGGCCGCCGGAAAGTTCGTGCGGGTAGCGGCTGAGGAACTGGGCAGGCAGCCCAACCATCTCCATCAATTCGGCCGCCTGCGCGCGCAACCTGGCGCCACGCAAGTCCGTATGCAGGATCAGCGGCTCCGACACGCTGCGCTGGATGGTCATGCGCGGGTTCAATGCGGAATGCGGATCCTGGAAGATGAATTGCACCGAACGCCGCAAGGCGCGCAGGTCGCGCGGACTTAGCTGGGTGACGTCGCGGCCATCAAAGTGGACGCTGCCGAGGGATGGGTCCAGGGCGCGCGCGCACAACCGGCCCAGGGTGGACTTGCCGCAGCCTGATTCGCCCACCAGGCCGAGCGCCTGGCCCGGCTCGATCGCCAGGTTCACGTCGCTGACCGCGTGCAGCACGCGCCCGTCGTTCAGGCGGAAATCACGGGAAACGGAGCGCAGTTCAAGCAGCATGGGTGGCAGTGCCGTAGGCGTGGTCTTGCGCCAGCAGGAGACAGGCGGCGGTGTGGCGGGGAGCTAGCGTCAGAGTGGGCGGCCGTTGCTGCGCGCAGGCGGGCACGGCTTGCGCGCAGCGCGCCTGGTAGCGGCAGCCCGTGGGCGGATGCAGCAGATTGGGTACCGTGCCGGGTATGCCAGCCAGGGCTTGCGCCGGTCTGCGCGGATGCGGCACCGAGGCCAGCAGGCCGCGCGTATAGGGATGGCGCGGGTTGTCGAACAGGTCTTCCACGGGCGCCGTTTCGACGACGGTGCCCGCGTACATGACGGCCACTCTGTCGCACACCCGCGAGATCACGCCCAGATCGTGCGAGATCAAAAGGATGGCCAGACCCAGGTCGCGCCGCAGTTCGTCCAGCAAATCCAGGATCTGCGCCTGGATGGTGACGTCTAGCGCCGTCGTGGGCTCGTCGGCGATCAGCAGCGACGGCGATCCCGACAGGGCCATGGCGATGAGCACGCGCTGGCGCTGTCCACCCGATAGTTGGTGCGGATAACGTTCCAGCTGCGTGTCCGGATTGGGCAGATGCACGCGTTCCAGCATCTCGGCAGCGAGCCGCCGGCGCTGGCTGCCGGAGCGCCGTTGGCTGCGCGGCTGGCCTGCGTCGTGCGCCGCGATCACCGCCGACATCTGGTCGCCGATGGTGAAAAGCGGGTTCAAGTAGGTCATCGGATCCTGGAAAATCATGGAGATCTCCACGCCACGGATCCGGCGCATGGCGGCTTCGCCGATGCCCAGCAGGCTCTGGCCGCGGTAGCGCAGGTCGCCGCTGACGATGCGTGCGGGCGGACTGGGAACCAGGCCCAACACGCTTTTCGCAGTTACGGACTTGCCGCAGCCGGTTTCGCCCACGATGCCCAGGCTTTCGCCGGCGGCGATGCTGAGCGTGACGCCGTCCAGCGCCTGGTAGCTGCCGTCGAAGGTATCGAAGTGCAGGCGGAAATCGTCGAATTCCAACAGGGGAGCATTCATGCCCTCAGCTCCTTTGCTTGGGATCGAGCACATCGCGCAGCCCGTCGCCGATCAGGTTGAAGCCCAACACCGTAAGGTAGATGGCCAGCCCTGGGAAAGCCGAGTACCACCACCATTGCGGCAGGTAGTTGCGGCCCACCGAGATCATGGCGCCCCACTCGGGCGAGGGCGGCTGAGCGCCCAAGCCCAGGAAACCCAGGCTGGCCGCGCTGAGGATGGCCATGCCCATGTCCATGGACGCCTTGATGACGATGGGCGACACGCAGTTGGGCAGAATGTGGACGAACACGATGCGCAAGGGGCCCGCGCCCATCATGCGGGCCGCGTCGATATAGACCTCGCCCTTCAGGGACAGGGTCTTGGCCTGCACCAGCCGCACATAACCCGGCCACCACACCAGCGACAGCGCGATCATGGCGTTCAGGATGCCAGGGCCCAGCGCGCCCACGATGGCGATGGCCAGCACCAGGCCCGGCACCGACAGGAAGATGTCGGTGACGCGCATGATCAGTTCCTGCACCCGGCCGCCGAAGTAGCCGGCGATGACGCCCAGCGGCACGCCGATGAGCGCGGCGATGCAAGTGATGGTGAGGCCGATCTGCAGCGAGGTGCGGGCGCCGAGAATGACGCGCGACAGCACGTCGTTGCCCATTTCGTCGGTGCCGAACCAGTGGGTGGAACTGGGCGGCAGCAGCTTCTGCGCCAGCTTGACGGAGCCGGCGGCGTCTTCGGGATAGGGCGCGAGCCAGGGGGCGAACAGCGCCACCAGCAGGAATGCGATCACGATGACCAGGCCCAGCATGGCGGACTTGTTGCGCGCGAAGGTGGCCGCGTACAGGCGCAGTTGTCTGGACAGGCCGTGCTGCGTGCGCGGCGGCGGGGAGATGGCCGTGGTGGACATAGGACTCTAGCCTTGATGACGGACCCTCGGGTCCAGCATGCCGTAGATGATGTCGATGATGAAGTTGATCAGCATGAAGCTTGCGCCCAGCACCAGCGTGACACCCATGATGGGCTGGAAATCGGAGTTCATGGTGGCTTGCACCGCATACAGGCCGATGCCGGGCCAGTCGAACACCGATTCGATCAGCACGGTGCCGCCCAGCATCCAGCCGAAGCGCAGGCCTATCATGGCCAGCGTGGGCAACATGGCGTTGCGCAGCGCGTACTTGGCGATCACGCGCCAGGGCGCTACCCCGTGCGCCCGCGCCGCCACGATGTAGTCTTGCCTCAGCACTTCCAGCATTTCCGCGCGGTTCACCCGGATGATGGAGGCTAGCGCGGGAAACGCCAGCGCCAGCGCCGGCAGGATCATGTAGCTGAGCGCGGAAACAAAGGTCTCGAAGTCGCCGCGCAGCAGGCTGTCGATGGTGTAGAAGCCCGTGAAGGGATCCGGCGGACTCGCCAGCATGTCCAGTCGGCCCCCCAGCGGCAGCCATTCCATGTGCTGCGCGAACAGGTATTTCAGCAGCAGGCCCAGGGAGAACATCGGAAATGCCACGCCGGAGGTCGATAGCAGCCGGATCAGATGGTCCGGCCAGCGGTTCTGCGTCGCCGCCGCGATGGTGCCCAGCGTCACGCCGCCGACGATGGATAGCAGGATCGCGAAGCTCACCAGTTCCAGCGTGGCGGGGAAGTAGCGCAGCAGATCCTGAAACACTGGCCGCGTGGTGGTGATGGAACGTCCCAGGTCCCCATGCAGCACGCCGCCCAGGTAGTTGCCGAATTGCACCAGCACCGGCCGGTCCATGCCGTATTCGGCGCGGATGGTCTGCACCATCGCCTCGGTGGCGTTGGGGCCGGCCGCCAGGCGCGCGGGATCGCCCGGCGCCACGTGCGAGATCGTGAAGGTGATGGCCAGCAGCCCGGCCAGCATCAGCAGCATGAAGGCCGAACGTTTGAGTATGAAGCGCAGCATGACGCCTGTATTTCCTAGCGGCCGATGTACAGCGGGTAGAGATCGAACTCGCTGGCCATGCGGATCGGCGAATCCAGCAGGCCCTGCACGTAGTCGCGGGAGGCCGTGGTGCGGTCGCGGATCATGCCAAAGATCTCGGGCTGGTCGGCGACGATGCGACGCTGGATCTCTTCGTACAGCGGCTGGCGCTGCGGCCAGGCCGACAGCGTGCGGGCGCGGTCGATCAGCGCGAACAGTTCGGGGTCATCCAGGAAGTGCGTGCCGTAGTACTGGCCCCAGGAACCCTTGTGATACATGTAGGCCACGGATTCCGGATCGATCGACATCACCGAGGTGAATGACGCGAAGATGTCCGGCGAGGTCTCGACCTTGGCGCCGCGCGCCACCATGTTGGGCCAGGTCAGCGGCACCATGCGGATCGTGATGCCCAAGGGCTTGAGATTGTCGATCAGCAGCAGACCCATCTGGCGTTCTTCTTCCAGGCCTTGCACGTACACGTACTCGAGCTCGATGCCGCCTTGCGGCCACTTCGACTTGCCCATGTAGGCGCGCGCCTTGTCCATGTCGCGGCGAGGCATGTCCGGCACCGCGATATGGCCCTGCACCGACGGCGGGAACGGGCTGTCCATCAAGCGGGCCTTGCCGTTATAGATCTTCAGCAGCGAGTCGTAGTCGAAGGCGTAGGCCAGGGCGCGCCGCAGGTTCAGGTCGGAGGTGTATTTGCCCTGCGTATTGAACTTGAGACCGAAGCCGCCCATGCCGGGCTTGCGGCCGATCTTGACGCCCTTGACCGTGGCGAGCTGGTCGATGTCTTCCGGCGACAGGCTGCCGGCGATGTCGATCTCGCCACGCGCCAGCGCGGCGCGGCGGCTGGAGTTCTCGGTGATGACGCGGTAGATGATGCCGCCCAGGCGCGCTTTCTCGGGTTGGGGCCAGCCCTTCCAGTAGTCGTTCCAGGTTTCCAGCTCGTAGAGCGAGTTCGGTTCCACGCGCTTGACGCGGAACGGGCCGGAGCCGGCGGTGTGCTCGGTCAGCCATTGCTGGCCATAATCGCCGTTCTGCTCGTGCGCCATCGCTTCCTTGACGTTGACCACGTACCACCAGGGCACCAGTCCCAGGAATGCCGCATAGGGTCGGGTCAGCTTGAAGCGGATGGTCTGGGGATCGTCGACCACGATGTTCTCAGCCTTGAGGAAGTCCGAGAACATCCAGGCGGGGCCCTTGTTCAGCTTCAGCGTGCGCTCGAACGAGGCTTTTACCGCGGCCGCATCCACGGGATCGCCATTCTGGAACTTGGCGCGCGGATCGAGCTTGAAGGTCCACTCGGTGGCGTCCTCGTTGGCAGACCACGAGGTGGCGAGCCAGGGCTTGAGCTCCGGCGGGTCGCCCTCGTACTTCAGCAAGGCGTCATACGTGGCTTGCTGGATGGTGCGGATGGACAGGTCGTACTTCTGGGCCGGGTCCATCACGGACACGGCCTGCTGGCCGCCGATGACCAGTATGCGCTTGCCGTTCGAGGTCTCGAACGCATGCGAGGCCGCCGGCGCGCAGGCGATGGCCGCTGCCAGTAGGAAGTTGCTCAGGCGTTGCCGCATTGGTATTTCCCCTTGTATATCGCTCGCCGGTTGGTGCCGGAAACCGTGGCCTGATATTTGCAGATGCACCACCCGGCGGCAAATAAATACGAAGAATGCGGCACATAGGTTCAACACATGCAGGGCGCATGATTTGGGTCTATGCGCGTCATGCGCATATTCAATTTGCCCGGCCTCTTTCTCGCGAAGTAAGGTTTGCTTCCCATCCCGGTTCCCTTCAGAACACATCGAACCATGCTATCTGTAGCCGCAAGCACAACCACCGGAACGCGCGTCGTATCCGCCGAAGAGATGGAAGCCCTGGCCGTGGGCGCCTGGATTCTGGGCACTGGCGGCGGCGGCGATCCCTACCAGAAACTGCTGAACATGCGACAGCTCTACAAGAAGGGCTATCGCGCGTCGCTGTTGGACCCCATGTACCTGAACGACGACGACCGTGTTGCGGTGGTGTCGGGCATGGGTGCGCCGCTGGTCGGACAGGAGCGCCTGGCCGATCCGCATTTCGCGGTCAAGCCGGTGCGCATGATGGAGGAGTATTGCGGAGCGCGCTTCCGCGCGATCATGGCCTTGGAAATCGGCGGCGGAAACGGCCTGCAACCCTTCATGGTGGCAGCGCTCATGGGGCTGCCGGTGGTGGACGCGGACAGCATGGGCCGCGCCTATCCCGAAGCGCAGATGACCAGCTTCGCCGCCAACGGCTTGCCCATGTATCCGCTGGCCGTGGCCGACATCCGCGACAACGAAGTTATCGTCACGCGCGCGGCCTCGGCCACATGGGTGGAGCGCCTGAGCCGCAAGGTGGTGGTGGAAATGGGTTCCACCGCTGCCACCTGCAAGACGCCGCGCAGCGGCAGCGAAGTGAAAGACCACGGCATTCTCTATACCGTCAGCAAGGCGATTCGCCTGGGCGAGGTGGTGCTGCGCGCGCGGCGCCAGCATGACGACGTGATCGGCGCCGTGCTGCAGGAAACCGCTGGCAAGCGCATGTTCACCGGCAAGGTGGTGGACGTGGAGCGCCGCACCACCGCAGGCTTTCTGCGCGGCTGCGCCATCCTGGAGGGCTTGGGAGATGACCGCGGTTCGCGCTACGCGCTGCATTTCCAGAACGAATTTTCGGTGGGTGAGCGCGACGGCGTGCCCGAGGTGATGACGCCGGACCTTATCTGCGTGCTGGATTCGGTCAGTGGCGACGGCATCGGCACCGATGTGCTGCGCTTCGGCCAGCGCGTCAGCGTGCTGGCCTTGCCCGCGCCGTCCGTGTTTACCACGCCGCGCGGCCTGGAATTGGTGGGGCCGCGGGCTTTCGGCTTCGACTTCGACTATCGCTCGGTCTTCGCATAGAAACTTGATATGAAACACATCGGCATCGACGTAGGCGGCACCAACACGGACGCCGTATTTGTGCGGGACGACCAGGTCCTGGGCGCCGTCAAGTCACCCACCACCGCGGACGTGACCACGGGCGTGCGCCGCGCCCTGGCGGCGCTGATCCAGGCCTGCCCCGAGGCTGGAAACCCGGACGCGGTGATGATCGGCACCACGCACTTCACCAACGCGGTGGTGCAACGGCGCGATCTGGAGCCGGCAGCGGCGCTGCGCGTCTGCCTGCCGGCGGCGGCCTCTTTGCTGCCGTTTTGCGACTGGCCCGAGGATCTGGCGCAGAAGGTCAATGGTGGCACCTACCTGGTGCAGGGCGGCCACGAATTCGACGGCCGCGAGCTCATGCCGCTGGACGAGGCGGCCGTGCGCGACGCGGCCCGCGCCATTCGCGCGTCGGGCGTCTCCACCGTCGCTATCAGCGGCGTGTTCTCGCCCTTGATCGGCACGGCCGAACTGCGCGCGGGCGAGATCCTGCTGCAGGAACACCCGGACTGCCGCATTACTTACTCGCACCAGTTGGGCCGCATCGGCCTGCTGGGCCGCGAGAACGTGGCACTGCTGAACGCGACCCTGATCGATCTGGCGCACAAGACCACAGACGCCTTCGTCCAGGCGCTGGCAGACAGCGGCATCCGCGCGCCGCTATTCCTGACACAGAACGACGGCACCGTCACGCTGGCGGAGAACGCACGCGACTTCCCTGTGCATTCGTTTGCCTCCGGCCCCACCAACTCGATGCGCGGCGCGGTCTTTCTGGCCTCGATCAACGATGCCGTAGTGTGCGACGTGGGCGGCACCACCGCGGACGTCGGTTGCGTGCAGAACGGCTTTCCGCGCCAGGCCAACAATATGGTCGAGGTGGGCGGGGTGCGCACCGCGTTCCGCATGCCTGACCTGCTGTCCATCGGCGTGGGCGGCGGCACGCTGGTCGACCCGCGGACCTTGCAGGTCGGTCCCGTCAGCGTGGGTCACCGGCTGTTGGAAGAGGCGCTGGTGTTTGGCGGCAAGCAACTCACCTGCACCGACATAGCCGTGGCCGCGGGTCTGGCCGATATCGGCGACCGTTCACGCGTGGCCCATCTGGATGCTGCGATGGTGCGTGGCGCGCTGGCGCGTATCCACGAGGCCATTTCCGAGGCCTGCGATCGCATGAAGAGCGACGCGCGTGACGTGCCGCTCATTGCGGTGGGCGGCGGTTCGGTGCTGATCCCCGACCAGGTGCCGGGATTCTCGGAAGTGGTCCGGGTGGCGAACCACGCTGTCGCCAACGCGGTCGGCGCAGCCATCGCCCAGGTGTCCGGGGAAGTGGACCAGATCTTCACCAACATGGGCCGCGAAGAACTGCTGGAGCGCGCGCGCTCCATCGCGGTGGAGCGCGCGGTTGCGGCGGGCGCGGACGCGCAGACTGTCACCGTCATCGAGCAGGAAGACATCCCCTTGGCCTATCTGCCAGGCAATGCCGTGCGGGCGCGGGTGAGGGTGGTGGGCGAGATCGCGGGCCGGACGCACTAGTCCGCCGCGGGCTCCTGCCCGCGCAGCAACCAAGGCGGCCGGCTGGCCGCCCGACATCCGGCCGGCAGTGGCGTTCACTGCTGGCCTTTTTGCATTTTTGCGCATGGAGAAGGCGAGGCTACCGGCAATCTGTCTTCCCTAGAATTCGAAATGTTATATCATTCGTTAATTATTTGGTACGTTATAACATTTGAAAGAGGGCGATGATGAATGGCAAGAAACTGGGGTGGCGGGGCAAGCGCGGCGGCCGGGCTGCCTTGCGGGCGGGGCGCCGGGGCGCGCTGAAACCCCTGGTCTGCGCGCTGATGCTGGCCGCGCCCGCGGCGCAGGCCGAGGAAGCCGCGGCGGACCGCGCGGCCGCCAAGACGCTGGCGCCGATCACGGTATCCGCCAACCCGTTGGGACTGGACCTGAACAGCACCACCTTGCCGGCCTCGGTGCTGGAAGGCGACGCGCTGATCGAGCAGCGCAACGGCACCCTTGGCGACACGCTGAAGAACCTGCCCGGCGTCAATAGCGACACCTTCGGCGGCGGCGCCAGCCGCCCCGTGATCCGCGGCCAGACGGCGCCGCGCGTGAAGGTGCTGTCCGACGGTTCCGAGGTGATGGACGCGTCCAGCATTTCTCCGGACCATGCGGTGACGGTGGAGCCGCTGCTGGCCGAACGCATCGAAGTGCTGCGGGGGCCGGCCACGCTGCTGTATGGCGGCGGCGCGATCGGCGGCGTGGTCAATGTGGTGGATAAGAAGATCCCGACGGCGGTGCCGGAAAAAGGCATAGAGGCCGAGGCCGAGCTGCGCGGCGCCACCGGCACCAAGGAGCGCGCGGGCGCGGTGGGTATCACCGCGGGCGAAGGACAGTTCGCGGTGCGCGTGGAGGGCCTGAAGCGCCGCACCAGCGACTACGACGTGCCGGATTGGCCGGGCGGCAAGCTGGAAGGCTCGTACAGCGAGTCGACGCAGGGCACGGTGGGCATGTCCTGGATCACGCCGCGCGGCTATGTCGGCCTGGCGTTCACGCATCTGGAAAGCAAATACGGCCTGCCCGGACACAACCACGAATACGAAGGCTGCCACCCGCACGGCACCCATCTGCATTGCGGCGGCCATGACCATGACCACGACGAAGCAGGCCACGATCACGACCATGAGCACGAACATGGCGGCGTGCCTTACGTGAAGCTGCGCAGCAATCGTCTCGATCTGCGCGCCGAGTACCAGGACCCGTTCGCGGGCTTCGAGAAGATCCGCGTGCGCGGTGGACTGACCGACTACCAGCACGACGAGATCGAAGGCGGCGAGGTCGGTACCCGCTTCAAGAACAAGGGCTACGACCTGCGCGTGGAAATGCAGCACAAGCCCATCGCAGGCTGGCGCGGCGTGGTGGGCGTGCAGAATGCCTACAGCGATTTCCGCGCCGATGGCGAAGAGGCGTTCCTGCCGCGCAGCAAGACGCGCTCCTACGGCTTGTTCGTGCTGGAGGAATACCAGCTGAACGACTGGCGCTTCGAATTGGGCGCACGGCAGGACTGGCAGCGCATCTCGCCTACCGGCGGCGCGCAACGCAGCAGCCTGTCGGGCACGTCCTTGTCGGCCGCGGCCATCTGGGACTTCGCGCCGCAGTATTCCGTGGCCCTGTCGCTGTCGCGCTCGCAGCGCCTGCCGACCGCGCAAGAACTGTATGCGGACGGTGTGCACCTGGCCACCAACACCTACGAGCTGGGCAATCCGGACCTGGGCCGCGAGACCTCGCACAACATCGACCTGACCTTGCGCAAGCACTCGGGCGACACGACGTTCTCGGCCAGCGTGTTCCACAACCGCGTGAAGAACTACATCTATGCCAACACGCTGGACCGCTACGAGGATTTCCGCCTGATCGAGTACACCCAGCGCGACGCGGAGTTCACGGGCGTGGAAGGCGAACTGCGCCACCAGTTCACCCCGGTGTTTTCGGCTGCGGTGTTCGGCGACTACGTGCGCGGCAAGCTGACGGGCGGCGATGGCAACCTGCCGCGCATCCCCGCAGGCCGTGCCGGCGTGCGCGCCGACATGAAATGGCAGCAATGGTCGGGCGGCGTGGAGTACGCCCGCGTGTTCGCCCAGAAGGACATTGCCGCCTACGAGGAAAGCACGCCCGGCTACAACATGGTCAATGCGGTGGTGGCCTATCGCGGCCAGTATGGCGCCACGGGCTACGAGGTCTACCTGCGCGGCACCAACTTGCTGAATAAGCTGGCGTACAACCACGCGTCCTTCATTTCGACGGTGGCGCCGCTGCCGGGGCGCAGCGTGCTGCTGGGTGTGCGCATGACGTACTGAGGCAGGGAAATACGCGGCAGCAGCGGAGACGGACACCCCGTCTCCGCTTTTTTTTGCACGAACGCCGATGCCGGGGCTGGCGCCATGGCGCCCGCTCAGGGCTGGCGCTTGCTCAGGTGGTTCACGAAGAGCTTGGCGGCAGTGGGCAGTGCGTCGAAGGAGCGCACGCAGATCTGGATCTGGCGCCGCGCCCAGGGTTCGGTCAGAGGAATGATGCGGATGTCGAACATGGCCGAGTAGCGGCGCGCGATGTCCAGCGGCAGCACGCCTATGCCCAGCCCCGAATTCACCATGAAGCACAGCGCGTCGAAACCGGTGACCTGCACCTTGAGCTGTATGTTGCGCTTCTCGTCGCTGGCGGCGTTGGACAGGATGCGGTTGATGGCGCTGCCGCGGTGCAAGCCGACGAAGTCGTGTTCCAGCGCGTCGGCGAAGCGAAAGCCCGGCTTGTCCTGCAGGGGATGGTCGGCGGGCACCACCAGTGCCAGCGTGTCCTCGCGGTAGGGGTGGATCTCCACGTCGTGGTCCGGCGCAGTGCCCGAAAAGATGCCTACGTCGGCTGCGTTTTCGGCGACCGACTTGATGATGGTCGAGGTGATTTTCTCTTCCAGGTCGACCTGCACGTTGGGGTAGTCGTTCAGGAAGAGCTTGATGTCCTGGGGCAGGAACTGCGTGATCGCGGAAATATTGGCGTGCACCCGGATGAAGCCGCGCAGGCCGCGCGAGTAGTCGCGCATGTGCACCGAGATTTCATCGAGTTCATGCAGGGCGCGCCGCGCCATGGTGGACAACGCGATGCCGGCCGGCGTGGGGCGGATGCCCTTGTTGGTGCGGATGAGCAGCCGGATCTTGAGGTTCTCTTCCAGCTCGCTGATCCGCTTGCTGATGGCGGCCGCGGCGATGTGCTCGTGCTCGGCCGCCGCGGCGATGGTGCCTTGCTCGACCACGCTGATGAAGAGCTTGAGGGAGGTGGGATCGAGACGCATGGGGGACGGACGGGAAAGCGGACGAGACGGTCCATTGTAGCCACGGACGGGCTTGTCATCGCGGATGGTGATGGCGGCATCGCTAATGACTGCTGTTGCGCAGGCCGGCGCCAGGGCTATCCTCCCCAAAAAATTTCGCCCGGCCCCATAGCGCGGACCGTGCGGAGCATGACGGATGGAGCGCGAGACAAATGAATCTGCAGAATAGCCAGCTGCTACGGCAGCAGGCCTACATCGGCGGCGCCTGGTGCGACGCCGACAACGGCGCCACCATCACGGTGCGCAATCCCTTTGACGCCAGCGCGCTGGGCACGGTGCCCAATCTGGGCCAAGCCGAGACGGCCCGCGCCATCGCGGCGGCCGATGACGCCCTGCCGGCCTGGCGGGCCAGGACGGGCAAGGAGCGTGGCGCCATCCTGCGCAAATGGCATGCCTTGATCGAGGCGCACGCCGACGACCTGGCGCTGCTGCTGACGCTGGAGCAGGGCAAGCCGCTGGCCGAAGCCCGCGGCGAACTGAATTACGCCTTGTCCTTCGTCGAATGGTTCGCCGAAGAGGCCAAGCGCGTCTATGGCGACGTGTTGCCCCATACCCGCGGCGACCAGCGCATGCTGGCCGTCCGGCAGCCCGTGGGCGTGTGCGCGGCCATCATTGCCTGGAACTTTCCCTCGGCCCTGGTCACGCGCAAGGTCAGCCCGGCGCTGGCCGCCGGTTGCACGGTGGTGCTCAAGCCGTCCGAACTGACGCCTTTCACCGCGCTGGCACTGGCCTGGCTGGGCGAGCAGGCCGGCATCCCGCCCGGCGTGCTCAACGTGGTCATCGGCGACCCCGCGCCCATCGGCACGGAGCTGACGCAGAACCCCACGGTGCGCAAGCTGACCTTCACCGGTTCCACCCAGACGGGCCGGCTGCTGATGCAGCAAAGCGCTTCCAACATCAAGAAGCTGTCGCTGGAACTGGGCGGCAACGCGCCCTTCATCGTGTTCGAGGACGCCGACCTGGACGAGGCCGTGCAAGGCCTGGTGCTCTCCAAGTTCCGCAACGCCGGCCAGACCTGCGTCTGCGCCAACCGCGTCTACGTCCATGCCAGCGTCGCCGACGCCTTCAACGACAAGCTGCTGGCGGAAATCCGCCGCATGAAGGTGGGCGGCGGCCTGGAAGAAGGAGTCACGCAAGGGCCGCTGATCGACCAGCGCGCCGTGGACAAGGTGGCCCGCCTGGTGGATGACGCCACCGCGCGCGGCGCGCGCCTGTTGGCGGGCGGCAAGCTGCGCGCACACGGCACCCTGCTGTATGAGCCGACCCTGCTTGCCGGCATCACCGACGCCATGGAACTGGCGCACGAGGAAATCTTCGGCCCGGTGGTGGGCATCAGCACCTTCGAATCCGAAGCCGCGGTGCTGGCGCGAGCCAACGACAGCGCCTCGGGTCTGGCCGCCTATTTCTATACCGCCAACCTGGAACGGGTCTGGCGCATGATGGAAGGGCTGGAGTATGGCATCGTCGGCGTGAACACCGGCGCCGTTTCCAACGAGGTCGGTCCCTTCGGCGGCATCAAGGAGTCGGGCGTGGGCCGAGAGGGCTCCAAGTACGGCATCGAAGAGTTCCTGGAAATCAAGTACGTCTGCCTTGCCGGCAAGTCGTTCAACGCGATTCCCTGACGTACGCGGATCCAGACATGAGCCAAGCACAGCCTTCTCTCCGCGACGCGGATCAGTTCGACTATGTGATCGTGGGATCCGGCGCGGCCGGTTCCATCCTGGCCAACCGCCTGAGCGCGGACGGCTCCACGGTCTGCGTGCTGGAGGCCGGCCCGCCGGACCGCAGCCCCTATCTGCACATTCCCGCCGGCTTTATCAAGGCGGTGTTCAACAAGAAGTACGCCTGGCAGTTTTCCAGTGAGGGCACTGCGCAGACCAACGGCCGGCGCGTGCCGATTCCGCAGGGCCGTACCCTGGGCGGTTCGACCTCCATCAACGGTCTGGTCTACAACCGCGGCCAGGCGGCCGACTTCGATCATTGGGCCGCGCTGGGCAACACCGGCTGGTCCTATGACGAGGTGCTGCCGTACTTCAAGTCCATGGAGCGGCGCGTGGGCGGCGACGACCGCTACCGCGGCCGCCAGGGCGAGCTGCCGGTCACGGACATAGACTGGATCCACCCCCTGTGCGAGGCCTTCATCGCCGGCGCGGTGGAGCAGGGAATCCCGCGCAATCCCGACTACAACGGCGCGGATCAGGCCGGCGTGGGCTACTTTCAGCGCACCATCGACCGTGGCTGGCGCATGAGCACGGCCAAGTGCTTCCTCAAGCCCGCCATGGGCCGCAAGAACCTGGAAGTGCGCACCTACGCGCAGGCGACGCGCATCCTGTTCGACGACGGCAAGGCCGCCGGCGTGGCCTATTGCCATCCGGCTCATCCCTCGCAGGTCCGCGCGGCGCGCGCGCGCCGCGAGGTGATCGTGTCCTGCGGCGCAATCAACACGCCCAAGCTGCTGCAGCTATCGGGCCTGGGGCCGGCGGAGCTGCTGCGCCGGCACAACATCGACGTGGTGTGCGACCTGCCGGGCGTGGGCGAAAACCTGAGCGACCACTATTCGGTGCGGGTCGTGGCGCGCGTGAAGAACAGCCAGACCATGAACCAGCTGGTCAAGGGCCTGAGCCTGGCCGGCCAGATCAGTCGCTGGATGATGAAGCGGCCCAGCATCATGGCCCTGAGCCCGTCGCTGCTGCATTACTTCTGGAAGTCCACGCCCGACCTCGCCTTGCCGGACCTGCAGGGCGTGTTCACGCCGGCCAGCTACAAGGAAGGCTATGTGGGCATGTTGGATGACTTCCCCGGCATGACCGCGGGTGTCTGGCAGCACCGCCCCGAGAGCCGCGGCCAGGTGCGCATCCGTTCGGCGGATCCGCTGCAGGACCCCGTGATCCTGGCCAACTACCTCGAAAACGAGCGCGACCAGATGACGCTGGTGCGCGGCATCCGCCTGGCGCGGCAGCTGCTGCGTTCGCAGGCGCTTTCGCAGTATTTCGACAGCGAAGTGCTGCCCGGTCCGCTGTGCGAATCCGATTCCGAATTGCTGGACTTCGCGCGCCGCTATGGCGTGTCGTCGTATCACGTCAACGGCACGGCCCGCATGGGCCAGGCCGACGACAAGTACGCAGTGGTCGACCCGCAGCTGCGGGTGCACGGCGTGGGCAATCTGCGCGTCATCGATTCCTCGGTGATGCCGGCCATGCCGTCGGCCAACATCTGCGCGGCCACCATGATGATCGGCAACAAGGCCGCCGACCTCATCAAACAATCCTGAATTGCCAATCAGCGGTCACCAGAGTGATCCAGAAGGAGACAAGATGTACTTCAAACATTTCCCCAAGACCATGAAATCCCTGCTGCTGGCGGCAGCGCTGGCGGGCGCCAGCGGCGCGGCGCTGGCCGACGACATCAAGATCGGCTTCAACAGCGACATGTCGGCCACCGGCTCGGCGGACTTTGGCATTTCCGCGCTGGCCGGCGCGCGCCAGGCCGCCGACGAGCTGAACGCAGCCGGCGGCGTGCTGGGCAAGAAGGTCGTCATCGTCGAGCGCGACGACGTGGGCGCGCCGCCCAAGGCCATCCAGAACACCAACGAACTGGTCGATAACGTCAAGGTCAACGCCATGCTGGGCGGGGTCAACTCCGGCAACATGCTGGCCTGGCTGCATCTGGTGCAGCAGAAGAAGATTCCGACGATCTCGCCGGTGGCCACCGCCACCGACATCACCGGCCGCTACGCCAAGTCGCCCGCCAACTACGTGTTCCGCGTGTCCATGCGCGACCGCGACCAGATCGCGCTGCTGGCGGCCTATGCGGCCCGCGCCAGCAAGAACGGCAAGGTTGCCATCATTGCCGACACCACCGGCTACGGCCAGCAAGGCGCCAAGGACGCGGTCGAGATCCTGGCCCTGCACAAGATCACGCCCGTGGCCAACGAGAAGTTCGGTCCCAAGGACACGGACATGTCGTCGCAGCTGAACAAGATCAAGAGTTCGGGCGCCGACACGCTGATCGTCTACGCGCTGGCGGATTCCAACGCGCACGTCATGCGCAGCCTGGAGAAGATCAGCTACTTCCCGACCACGCTGGCCTCCTGGGCCAACCTGAGCTCGCCGTTCCTGCGCATCGCCGGCCCCGAGCTGGCCAGCAAGATGATCTTCACGGCGTCGATCACCGAAGACTCCTCGCCCGAGTCCAAGGCGCTGTACGACACGCTGATGAAGCGCGACGGCCGCGTGCCGACCTACGTCATGGCCGCGCAGGCCTATGACTCGGTCAAGCTCATCGCCGCCGCCATGGAGCAGGCCAAGTCGACCGAAGGCGAAGCCGTGCAGGCCGCGCTGCAGAACCTGACGCAGGCCAAGGGCGTCATCAAGACCTACGAGAAGCCGTTCACCGCGGAAAACCACGAAGCCCTGTCGGTGAAGGACTTCCGTCTGGTGCGTTGGATCGACGGCAAAGTGGTGTCGGTGGATGACGAATACACCCGCGCCATCAAGCCGGAAGACCTGAGGCTGTAAGAAGGCGCGGCAACGAGAAAGATCTCTCCCCGGTGCGCCGAGGCTCGCCGGGGAGTCGTCAATAGGGGGGGCATCCAGCATGCAAATACTACAAGCCATCTTGAGCGGGCTGGCCATGGGCAGCGTCTATGCCCTGGTCGCGTTCGGGTTCAGCATCACGTACACCACGACCAAGACCTTCAACTTCGGACAGGGCGCGTTCCTGGCGCTGGCCGGCCTGATCGGCATCAGCGCCATCCTTCTGGTCAGCCAGGGCAAGCTGATCGGGTTTCCGAATCCGGAGGACGTGACCTGGGGCACGTTCCTGTTCGCCCTGCTGGCCGCCATGCTGGTCCTGAGCCTGCTGGGCTACGTGCTCTACATCACCGCCATCCGCCACTTCGTGGGCGAGGCGGGCCTGTCCTGGGTGATGAGCACCATCGGCTTTGGCATCATCATCCAGAACCTGGCGTTGCTGGTCTGGGGCCCGGCGCCCATCGCGGTGGCTTCGCCGCTGGGCGAGGGCATCATCACGGTCCTGGGGACCGGCGTGCGGCCGCAGGAGATCCTGGTGTTCGGCACCACGCTGGTGCTGATGATCGTGTTCGACTGGGCCTTGCACAAGACCAAGATGGGCAAGGCGGTGCGCGCGGTGGCGTTCAGCAAGACCGCCGCCAGCCTGATGGGCATCAACGCCAACGCGGTGGCGATCGCCGTGTTCGCCATCAGTTCTGCGCTGGCCGCGATCGCCGGCGTGATGGTGGCGCCGATTGCAACCGCTTCGGTATTCGTGGGCACGCTGCTGTCGCTCAAGGCCTTTTCGGCCGCGATCCTGGGCGGGCTGGAGAATCCGCGCGGCTGCATTTTTGGCGGCTTTCTGATCGGGCTGCTGGAATCGCTGATCGGCCTTTGGTATTCGAACCTGCGCGAGATCGCGGTGTTCGCGCTGATCATCGTGGTGCTGTATTTCCGTCCGGCCGGCATCCTCGGTCGCGTGCATGCGGAGAAAGTATGAAGCTCTCCAAGATCCTCATTCCGCTGGTCATCGCGGCGCTCGCCATCGGCTACGCCTATTCGGGCCTGAATGACTTCTATCTGCTGATCCTGTTCAACATCGGGGTCTATTACATCGCCGCCACCGGCTTCAACATCCTGGTCGGCCAGACCGGCCAGAAGTCGCTGGGCCACGCCGGCCTGTTCGGCGTGGGCGCCTATACGGTCGCGCTCTTGACCGTGAATTACCAGGTCGATCCCTGGCTGGCGCTGGGCTGCGCCGCGGTGGTGTCCGCGGTCTTCGGCGTGGTGATCGCCATTCCTGCGCTGAAGGTCAAGGGGCCGAGCCTCGCGATGGTGACCATCGCCTTTGGCCTTCTGATCGAAAAGATCGTGTCCGAATGGACCGACGTGTTCAAGGGCCAGGAAGGTTTCTACGGCATCACCGGCCTGACCTTCGGCGGCGCGCCGCTGGACAGCCGGCAGTGGGTGGTGGTGGTCGTGGTGCTGGGCCTGGCGCTGCACGCCATGACCTCGCTGTTGTTGAACGGCCGATTCGGCCGCGGCTTCGCCGCGGTGCGCACGTCAGAGATTGCGGCCGAGAGCGTGGGCATCAGCGTCTACCGCTTCAAGATCCTGGCTTTCGCCATCAGCGCCATCACTTGCGGCATCGCGGGCGGCCTGGTGGCTCAGCAGAACCAGTACATCAACTCGGATTTCGTCAATTTCAACCTGTCGGTGTTCTTTCTGGTGCTGGTGCTGTTCGGCGGCCGTACGCCGGCGGGCTCGTTCCTGGGCGCGGTGGTGCTGACGGTGATCGACGCCATGCTGGCGCGCTGGCCGGAAGTGCAGCATTTCGCCTACGGCCTGATCCTGCTGTTCGCGCTGTACGCCATGCCGGACGGACTGGCCGGCCTGTTGGCGAAGGTGCTGCCCAAGCGCGGCCAGCGCGAGGCGCTGGCGGCCGCAGCGGGCGATGCAGACTGGGCCCCGGCGCCTCCGGCAAACCGCGGCGGCGCGGCGTCCGGCTTCCTGGAAGTGAAGGACCTGTACAAGGCCTTCGGCGGCGTGGTGCCTACCAACAAGGTGTCGTTCATGCTGGAGCAGGGCTCCGTCGTGTCGCTGATCGGCCCCAATGGCGCGGGCAAGACCACGACCCTGAACCTGCTGTCGGGCCTGGTGGTGCCGGACGCCGGCAGCATCCGCTTCAAGAACCGCCAGATGGTGGGCCTGTCGCCCAATGAGATCGCTGCGTCTGGCATCGGCCGCACGTTCCAGAACCTGAAGCTGTTCGACGGGCTGAGCGCGCTGGAGAACGTGATGGTGGGCTTCTACCGGGTGCAGAAGTCGAGCTTCTTCTCCAATCTGCTGGGCCTGCCGGGCAGCCTGGCCGAAGAGCGGCGTATCCGCCGCCAGGCCTATGCCATCCTCAAGTTCTTCGAACTGGACCGCTACGCGGATGATGCGGCCAACAGCCTGCCCTATGGCCTGCAGCGCCGCCTGGAAATCGCCCGCGCGGTGGCGGCCATGCCGGACCTGCTGTTGCTGGACGAGCCTGCCGCAGGCCTGAATCCCGCGGAAACCGACCAGCTTACGGACCTGATCGTGAAGCTCAAGAACATGGGCCTGACCATCCTGCTGATCGAGCACCACATGGATCTGGTCATGGCCATTTCCGACCATATCGTGGTGCTGGACTACGGCGTGAAGATCGCCTCGGGCCTGCCGAACCACATCCAGGAGAATCCGAAAGTCATCGAAGCCTACCTGGGCGCGCCGGCATAGGAGACCGTAATGAGCCGTTTACTGGACATCAAGAACCTGGCGGTCAGCTATGGCGCCGTCAATGCCCTGAAGCAGGTGTCGCTGCATGTGGACACGAACGAGATCGTGACCATCATCGGCGGCAACGGCGCGGGCAAGAGCACCATGATGCGCGCGCTGTCGGGCATCGAAAAATCCACCGGCGACATCGCGTTCGCCGGGCAGGACCTGGGCGCGATCAGCGCGCACAAGCGGGTAGGGCTGGGCATCGCCCACGTGCCGGAAGGGCGCCAGGTGTTCCCTGACCAGACCGTCCACGACAACCTGATGCTGGGCGCGTTCCTGCGCAAGGAACCGCCCGCTGAACTGGCTGCGGAGATCGAGCAGTGCTTCGCGATGTTCCCGCGTTTGAAAGAGCGCCGCGCGCAGTACGCGGGCACGCTTTCCGGCGGGGAACAGCAGATGCTGGCGATCTGCCGCGCGCTGATGAGCAAGCCGCGCATCCTGATGCTGGACGAGCCCTCGCTCGGACTGGCGCCGCTGATCGTGGCCGAGATCTTCAAGATCATCAAGTCGCTGAAAGAGCGCGGCATGACGATCCTGCTGGTCGAACAGATGGCCAACCAGGCGTTGGCGATCTCCGACCGCGCATATGTCCTGGAAGTGGGCTCCATCGTGATGGAGGGCACGGGCCAGGAGTTGTTGGCCAGCGAGCGCGTGCGCGAGGCCTATCTGGGCAAACACAAGAGCTGACGAGGCAATCATGTCATCCAAACCATTGAGCGGGATCCGAGTGCTGGAGTTGGGCCAGCTGATCGCCGGACCGTTCGCCGCCAAGATGCTGGGCGAATTCGGCGCCGAAGTCATCAAGATCGAACCGCCCGGCAAGGGCGATCCGCTGCGCAACTGGCGCCTGATCCACGACGGCACTTCCGTCTGGTGGCAAGTGCAGTCGCGCAACAAGAAGTCGGTCAGCCTGGACCTGCGCAAGCCCGAGGCGCAGGATCTGATCCGGGCCCTGATCAAGGACATCGACGTGGTGGTCGAGAACTTCAAGCCCGGCACCATGGAAGGTTGGGGCCTGGGCTGGGAAGAACTGCGCGCCATCAATCCGCGTCTGGTGATGCTGCGCGTGTCGGGCTACGGCCAGACGGGTCCCTACCGCGACCTGCCGGGCTTCGGCGCCATAGGCGAAGCCATGGGCGGCTTGCGCCATCTGAGCGGCGAGCCGGATCGCACCCCGGTGCGCGTGGGCGTGTCCATCGGCGATTCGCTGTCGGCGCTGCATGGCGTCATCGGCATCCTGCTGGCGCTGCGCGCGCGCGACCAGAACGGCACGGGCCAGATGATCGACGTGGCGCTGTACGAATCCGTCTTCAACATGATGGAAAGCCTGCTGCCCGAGTACTCCGTGTTCGGCGAGATCCGCCAGCCCGCCGGCAGCAGCCTGCCGGGCATTGCGCCCAGCAACGCCTATCGCTGCCAGGACAACAAGTACGTGTTGATCGCCGGCAACGGCGACAGCATCTTCAAGCGCCTGATGGGCGTGATCGGCCGGCCCGACCTGGCCGAGGCGCCGGAACTGGCGAACAACGCCGGGCGCGTGCGGCACGTGGTCATGCTGGACGACGCGATTTCGCAATGGACCGGACAGCATCCGCTGGACCTGGTGCTGGAGCGCCTGAACGACGGACAGATTCCTGCCGGCAAGATCTATGACGTGGCCGACATCGCCGCGGACCCGCATTACCGGGCGCGCGGCATGATCCTGGACGGCGCCTTGGCCGACGGCACGCCGGTGCAGGTGCCGGGCATCGTGCCCAAGCTGTCGGCAACGCCGGGCGAGGTGCGCAGCCCGGCGCCCGCCCTGGGCCAGGACACCGACGAGGTGCTGGCCGGCCTGGGCATCGGCGAGGCGCAGCGCCAGGACTGGCGCGCGCGCGGCATCATCTGAGGATAGCGGCCATGAATGTGAGCAAGCCCGGAACCACTGCCAGCCGTCCACGGCTGTACATCCAGGAAGTCGCGCCGCGCGACGGCTTCCAGAACGAAAAGCAGTTCATTGAAACGCAGGACAAGATTGCCTTCATCAACCGGCTGTCCGCCAGCGGGTTCGCCAAGATCGAGGCGACGTCCTTCACCTCGCCCAAGGCCATCCCGGCCTTGCGCGACGCCGAGATCGTGATGCACGAGATCGAGCGCAATCCGGACGTCGTCTACACGGTGCTGGTGCCCAACGTGCGCGGCGCGCAGCGGGCGCTGGAGTGCAAGGTGGACGAGGTCAACCTGGTGATGTCGGTCAGCGAGACCCATAACCGCGCCAACCTGCGCATGACGCGCGAACAATCGTTCGAGCAACTGAGCGACGTGGTCAACGCGGTACGCGGCAGCCGGGTCGCCATCAACGTGTCGCTGTCCACCGTGTTCGGCTGCCCGATGGAAGGCGACATCAATGCCTTCGAGGTATTCGAGCTGGTGGGACGCTTCGCGGCGCTGGGCGTGGACGGCGTGACGCTGTGCGACACCACCGGCATGGCCTATCCCACCCAGGTCGGCAAGATCGGCCGCGAGGTCCGCAAGCTGTTCCCTGGGTTGGCCACCACCATGCATTTCCACAACACGCGCGGCATGGCGCTGGCCAATACCCTGACGGCCATCGAGGCCGGCATCGACCGCTTCGACGCCTCGCTCGGCGGCCTGGGCGGTTGCCCGTATGCGCCGGGCGCCAGCGGCAACGTGTGCACGGAAGAACTGGTGCACATGCTGGAACTGATGGGCTACGACACTGGCGTGGACCTGGACGCCATACTCGGCGCGTCGGCGACCTTGCCCGCGCTGGTGGGGCACGACATTCCCAGCCAACTGCTCAAGGCGGGACCGCGCCTGACCTTGCATCCGGCGCCCGACTTCGGCGCCTAGCGCTGCGGAGCAGGCGGGGCGGGCGGTTGTGCTAATTTCCATG
>MCNG01000114.1_pt1 | contig 25972 bp, 24 predicted proteins | sample 778231 | NCBI WGS metagenome assembly MCNG01 (sample SAMN04296815, study PRJNA304217) | bioreactor metagenome | isolation source: sea sediment enriched with benzalkonium chloride | place: Turkey: polluted region of the Marmara Sea
AGGCTGGCGCCTGGAAACTATCTGATCGACAGTTCCAGGATGTCGTCGCCGGCCTCATCGCGTTCGCCGGTGGGCGTCCACCCCAAGTGGCGGTAGAAGCCATGGGAACGCACGGCGGGATCGCTGGCGCAGGCCAGGAACAGGCGCTTGTGTCCCAGGCTTGCCAGATGCCGGACCATCAGTTGCAGCAGCGTCCTGCCCGCGCCCTGGTTCTCGCTCTCGGGCAGCAGGGCCAGCACCACGATTTCACCGCTATCGCGGTCGCCGAAGCAGTAGCCCGTCACCCGGCCATGCGCGCAGGCGACAAAGCCGGGCAGGTCGCCCGCGCGCACGCCGGCGGCCCAGCTGTCCGCGGTGATGCCCAGCGCGCGCAATGCCTCCACGGAAAATGCGTTCTCTCTCGTCTGGCCCCGGATCGTCAGGCAGGCAGGAACGTCGTCGGCGGTGGCGGGGCGGTATGTCAGTGTGTTCATGGCCGTATATTGACACCCTGTGCGCAATCGTGGCGAGCGGTAACACTCCGTGCGTCCCGGCGGCATTAACATCGTCCGCTTCAATCCGCGCACTGCAGGGTGTAGGCATGCTCGAGTCCGTACTCGCGCCATGGGCGCTCACCGGCCGGCTGTGGCTGCGGTTCTGGCCGCAATTGATGGCGCTGGTGCTGGCAGGCACGCTGGCCCGCGATGTGCTGCTGTGGGTGGCGGCGCAGACCGGCTTCGCCAACCATCTGGCCGGCCTGGCCGTGCTTACGCTGGTGGCGCTGGCGCAGCTGGTCACTACCGTCGCGATGTTCCTCGTGCTGTTGCCGGGCCTGCCAGCCCTGTGCGGCGCGCAGGAAGCGGCGCGCGCCGGGCAGGCCGAGACTGGCGGAAGCAGAGGGCGGCTGGGGCAGGCGTTGACGGTGGCCTTGCTGCCGTTCTTTGCCTACTACGCGGCCTGGGGCTTTCTGGGCGACATCGTGCGGCAGTACTCGCGCCTGGCCTATGGGCTGGATCCGCTGGGCGAGCACGGCAATGTGCTGGATGCGCTGGATTCCCGCTGGCTGCTGGTCTCGGTGGCGATCTCCTGGCTGGTGCGCAAGGCGGCGGTGACGGCGCGCGACCGCACGGGCAAGGGCCGCTGGCAATGGCTGGTGGTGCTGTGCGAAACCAACTGGGTGTTGATCGGCCTGTACGTCATCAGCCGTTGGAAGGACCAGGCGTGGCAGTGGCTGGCCGACCGGCGCGGCTTGGAGGCGCTGCTGCAGTCGCTCATGAACATGCTGACGCCCGTTTCGAATGCCTGGGCGGCGGGCATGACGCCCGTGGAGGCGCAAGGGCCCAGTCTGGGCGCGGCGCTGCTCAGCCTGTTCTTCTATGCCTTGCTGCCGGTGATATGGCTGGTGATGGCGGCGCTGGTCTATGGCTACGACGTGCGCGACGACGCCGAACTCAGGCGCTATGAACGGCTGCAAAGGCTGGGCGACCGCTACCGCGCCGTGCCGCGCTTTCTGCGCGATTTCGTCGAACATTTCGTGGCCGGCTACCGCAAACGCTATCTGCCGCTGGCCAGCGGCGTGCGCCTGGCCTTTCACAGCAGCGCCTTGCTGCTGGTCACGCTCATCGTGGGCTACCGCCTGATCGACTGGGGCGCGGCGTGGCTGTGGTACGGCGCGGCGCGCCTGATCGGCCCGCACGACCTGGATACCTGGCAGGTGCTGGCGCATGGCGTTTCGCTGCTCTTTGGCAGTCCTTTCCGCGATTCTTCCACGGGCCTGCTGATCGAACCCGTGCGCATCTGCTTTCTGGCTGCCGTGCTGGAATGCGCCTACGCACCCTGGAAGATGCGCAGTGCGGCGCCCGCGCCAGCGGCATGAGTCAGCCGGCAGGCTCCGGCGGCGCGAAGCGCAGGTAGGCGGGCCGTTCGGCATCGATGGACACGGTGATCGACCAGGGCGCGGCTGCATCGGCAGGCACCATGAAGGCTTCCATGATTTCGACGCTGGCGCCGGGGGCGGCGCCGCTGTGGGCCGCAGCCACGCAACCGCGCGCCGTGCCGCGCGGCAGGCGCAGCGCCGGGGCGATGGCGGGCAGCCAGGTGCGCCCCTGCGCGTCGTGCAGCGCAATGCGGCAGCCGCGCCAGCGCGTGGGCAGATCGGCGGATTGCACCTGCACGGAGAAGGCGGCCAGCGCGGCGCGCGAGCCGGGCTGCCAGCCCCTGCCGGCCGGCGGCTCCAGCACCGCGAATTGCCGCAGCTGCCATTGCGCGCCGCCCAGCGGCGCCTGCGCGCCGGCCGCGATGTCGCGCGGCTGCAATTCGCGGCCTGCGAGCCAGCGGGCCACGCTGTCGCGGCCGCTCCAGTACAGCGTCAGCGCCAGCAGCACGGGCAGCAGCCACAGGCTGCGGCGGCTCCAGCGCCGTTCGCTCGCGGCCGCATCGTTCATGGGGCGGCCTCCTGTTCCAGATCGTAGCTGGCGGCGGCGATGGGCCGGCCGGAGGTGTCCAGCGGGACGTCGTCCAGCGCAATGCGCACCTGCGAATCCAGGCGCGGGTCATAGCGCGCGGACAGCAGCAGCGTGGCATCGCGGGCCTGATCCGGCCGGATCTCGAACACCAGCCGCACGGTGCGCGGCAGGCCCGGTTCCAAGGCGTGGGGCGGTTGATTGCGCGCAAGCACAAGGCGGTCCGTGTGGCGGTAGGCCAGGCCGCCGGGTCCGAGCCAGGCGGCTTCGCCGACAGTGGCCGACGTGTCCCGGGCCGCCAGGCGCAGCCAGACGATGGCCCAGACGCCGCCCGTCGTGCGCGTCTGCGTAGCGCTCAGGCTCTTGTAGTTCAGTTGCTGAGCGAACTGCACGCGCTCCACGGTGACGTCGAATTGCCTGGCGCTTACTGTCTGTCCCATGGCGCCGCTTGCCGTGATGGGACCGGTCAGCGCCATGTAGCGGGGCGTGCTGCGCTGCATGGCGTACAGGGCCAGCGCGGCGGCCAGCACCAGCAGCAGGGTACCCAGCCGCACGCTCATGGCGCGGACTCCTGTACGCCGTCCGGGGCTATCGGCAACTCGATCCGACCCACGTTCGCGGGATTGAACCAGCCTGGCGCGCCATACAGATTGTCCACCGGCTTGTAGATCTTGCTCTGCACGGCAAGCGCGGTGCGCGCCGGAGCCGCCGCCGCGGGAGGCAGCATCCAGACAAAGGCCATGCGCTCGGGCAGGCCGGGCTGCAGGTAAGGCATTTGCTGCGAGTCGCGCAGCCCGACCGCCATGGGTTTGCCTGCAGCCGCTCCCAGCGGCGCATTCCAACGCAGCAGTCCGAGATAGTCGGCGCTCGATTCGGCGGTGCGGTTGGTGAGGTCGGCCTCGACCACCAGCGCCGTGGCGCCGGGCTTGAGCGGCACGCCGTAGACCTTGGGGGCGGAAGCGGTCCAGGCGCGGCGCGGCACCACCTGCCACTGGCCGGTCTGGATCGAGACATCGGCGCCATATACGGGTTCGGACGCGCGGTTGAGCTTGCCGTAGGCGCCGTAAATCGCGACGCTGGCCGCGGCGAGCAGAGAGCCTATGCCTGCCAGACTGGCGGCGACACGGGCTCTGAGCGAGTGCAGTACGCGCATCCGGACTCCAGGCGCGCAGGCCGCGCGCATCGGGAATCCCAGATCGTAGGCGCGCCGCTCCTGGCGGGCTTTGTCCTTATGTTTCCATGCATGTCGCGCACAGCGTTGCCGCGTGCGCCGGCCAAGTTTTGAAACAATTCGCCGGGCGCGTTGCGCAGTCCTTGGCGCTTCAGAACAGGTTCAGCGCCCGCGCCACCCACCAGCCCAAGCCGATCGCGACGCCGAAAAGCAGCGTCCTGCGCAGGCCGCCGCCCTTGGCCGGCACGGCGCCCGGCGGCAGGCCCGCGTTCGGGGGCGATTGGACGGATGCCGCCGAAGCGCGGGCCTGCGCCGGATCATCGGTCTCGATCACGAATTCCGGCTTGGCATCCCGCGGCTTCAATTCCGGCGCGAGATTGTCCACGTCCACGCCGGCATTGCGCAGCATGTCCCACAGGCCGCCGTCTCCCTGGCCGGCGCGCAATGCCTCGATGCGCTCGCGTTCGGCGCGCGGCACTGCGTCCAGGCTGTCGTACTTGCGGCCATTGACCGTGACCGCGCCATTCTTGATCTCGACCTTGAAGGACTCGCCGTTTTCGATGCCGGCATAGCTCCAGGTTTCGCTGACCGTGGCGCCGTCCATCCCGCCGTCCAGCAGTGCTTCGATGTTGGCGCGCTGCTCGGGCGTCAGGTCCTTCGCGGCGCTCCAGCTGCGCGTCGTCGTGGTGCTGCGCCAGGTCTTGGTTTTTTCGTTCATGCGTGGGTCCGTTGACATGCGGGTCTAGTGCAAAGCCTCTTACTTTGTCCTTAATGCAAAACTTATTTTCATGTCAAGAAAATCGATCTGATATGGTCGATCGAGCGTATCAGATGGCCTAAAAAGCGCATAATGTGCGCACCCTTTCCCAAGCTCCATGTCGTGGGGAGCGGGTCGATTTTCTGCAAGCGAAGAGCGTGTTGTCACTAGCTCGGCGGTTCGTGTTCCCAGGTTCATGTTCGGTGGCTAGGACAACTTGGAGTATTCACGGAGATGTCTATGACAGAAGACGCAAAGCCGCGCAGGCGGTTCCTGCAGGCGTTGGCCATCGTGCCGGCGTCGACGCTGGCGGTGGGCGCAATGACCACCGGCTGTACCAACGAGCCGGACGGCGCCGCGGCGCGCGCGGCCAAGCCCTACGAACCCACCTACTTCACCAAGGCCGAATGGGCCTTCATCGTGGCCGCGGTGGATCATCTGATTCCCGCCGACCAGTACGGTCCCGGCGCCATCGAGGCCGGCGTGCCGGAGTTCATCGATCGCCAGATGGAAACTCCGTTCGGCCATGGCAAGCTCTGGTACATGCAGGGGCCGTTCCACACCGACCAGGTGCCGGAACTGGGCTACCAGCTGAACCAGAATCCCCGCGAGGTCTACCGCCACGGCATCGAGGCCTGTGACGCCTGGTGCGTGAAGACGCACGGCAAGGCCTATGCCGAACTGGACAAGGCGCTGCAGGAGCAGATCCTCAAGGACTTGCAAGGCGGCAAGATCGAATTCGAGAGCGTGCCCGCCAGGACGTTCTTCAGTTTCCTGCTCTCCAACACCAAGGAAGGCTTCTTCGCCGATCCGATGTATGGCGGCAACAAGAACATGGTGGGTTGGAAGATGGTGGGTTTCCCGGGCGCGCGCGCGGATTTCATGGACTGGGCCGACCAGCCCAACGCGAAGTATCCCTACGGCCCCGTGTCGATCTCTGGGGAGAAGGGTTAAGCCATGGCGATCAAAAAAGACAAAGTCGATGCGGTGCTGGTCGGATTCGGCTGGACTGGCGCGATCCTCGGCCAGGAACTGACCGAGGCCGGGCTGCACGTGCTGGCGCTGGAGCGCGGCGCGATGCAGGACACGCCCAAGGACGCCGAATACCCCAAGGTGGCGGACGAGCTGGCGTACTCCGTGCGCGGCAAGCTGTTCCAGGACCTGTCCAAGGAAACCGTGACCATCCGCCACGGCGTGGACGACGTGGCCGTGCCGTACCGGCAGAACGGTTCGTTCCTGCTGGGCACGGGCGTGGGCGGCGCGGGCTTCCACTGGAATGGCATGCACTACCGCGTGCTGCCCGAAGAGCTGGAGCTGCGTACCCGCTACGAAACGCGCTACGGCAAGAGCTTCATCCCGGAAGGCATGACGATCCAGGATTTCGGCGTGACCTACGACGAGCTGGAGCCGTACTTCAGCAAGTTCGAGTACGTGTGCGGCACCTCGGGCAAGGCCGGCAACCTGAACGGCCAGATCGTGGCAGGCGGCAATCCGCTGGAAGGCAAGCGCAGCAAGGAATTCCCGCTGCCGCCCCTGACCACCACCTACGGCGCCCAGCTGTTCGACAAGGCGGCGCGCGAGGTCGGCTTCCATCCCTATCCGGCGCCCGCGGCCAATGCCTCGGGTCCGTACACCAATCCCTATGGCGTGCGCTTGGGACCCTGTAATTTCTGCGGTTTCTGCGAGAACTACGGCTGCTACATGTATTCGAAGGCCTCGCCGCAGACCACCATCCTGCCGGTGCTGCTGAAGAAGCCCAACTTCGAACTGTGCACGCAATCGCATGTGATCAAGGTCAACCTGGACTCGAGCGGCAAGAAGGCCGTGGGCGTGACCTACATAGACGCGCAAGGCCGCGAGGTGGATCAGCCGGCCGACCTGGTGATCCTGTCGGCCTACCAGATGCACAACGTGCGGCTGCTGCTTCTGTCCGGCATCGGCAAGCCCTACGATCCCAAGACCAATGAAGGCGTGGTGGGCAAGAACTACGCCTACCAGATGAACGGCGGCGTCAGCGTGCTGCTGCCCAAGGGCACCCAGCTCAACCCCTTCGTGGGCACGGGCGCGGGCGGCGTGGGCATGGACGACCTGAACGGCGATCAGTTCGACCACGGTCCCCTGGGTTTCCTGGGCGGCGCCAGCATCCGCCACGTGCGCTACGGCGGCCGTCCGATCAAGCAGACGCCCACCATGCCGGGCACGCCCAGCTGGGGCACGGGCTGGAAGGCCGGGGTGCAGGACGCCTACCAGCGCCACATGACCATAGGCATTTCCGGTTCGGTGATGTCGTACCGCGACGCCTATCTGTCGCTGGACCCCACCTACAAGGACAGCTTCGGCCAGCCTCTGCTGCGCATGACCTTCGACTGGCATGACAACGAATTCGACATGCTGGGCTACATGGGCAAGCGCATGGAGGAAGTGGCCAAGGCCATGAAACCGGAAAAGTACGCGGTGGGGGTGCGCAAGAAAGGTGCGCGCTACGACACCCGGGTCTACCAGAGCACGCACAACACCGGCGGCGCCATCATGGGCGCGAACCCCAAGGAAAGCGTGGTCAACAAGTACCTGCAAAGCTGGGACGTGCCCAACCTGTTCGTGATGGGGGCCTGCGTGTTTCCGCAGAACATGGGCTACAACCCCACCGGCCTGGTCGGGGCGCTGGCCTACTGGTCGGCGCAGGCGATCCGCGACCTGTACCTGAAGAACCCCGGCCCGCTGGTCCAGGCTTAAGGAGACGGCACAATGATTAAGCAGACCATTGTTGCGGTCCTCTCCGCGCTGGCGGCCGGCGCCGCGTTCGCCGCGGACGGCACGCCGGCCGCCGCCGACGCCCAGATGATCAAGCAGGGCGAATACCTGTCGCGCGCCGGCGACTGCATCGCCTGCCACACGGCCAAGGACGGCAAGCCGTTTGCGGGCGGCCTGGGCATCGATTCGCCGCTGGGCATGATCTATTCCACCAACATCACGCCGGACATGGACACCGGCATCGGCGGCTATTCCTACGAGGACTTCGACCGGGCCGTGCGCCACGGCGTGGCCAAGGACGGGCACTCGCTGTATCCGGCGATGCCATACACCGCCTACGCCAAGGTCACGCCCGAGGACGTCAAGGCCCTGTACGCCTACTTCATGCACGGCGTGGAGCCGGTCAAGCAGGAGAACAAGGACACCGACATCATCTGGCCCTTGTCCATGCGCTGGCCGCTGGGCGTATGGCGCTGGATGTTTGCGCCCGACGTGGCCACGGCCCCCGTGACCGCCGACACCCAGGCGCCGACCGCGCCGCGCTCCTGCGCGGCCAGTACCTGGTCGAAGGCCTGGGCCATTGCAGCACCTGCCACACGCCGCGCGGCGTCGCCTTGCAGGAAAAGGCGCTGACCGAGGCGGACGGCTCGGCCTTCCTGTCGGGCGGCGTGGTCGAAGGCTGGCTGGCCAAGAACCTGCGCGGCGACACCACCGACGGCCTGGGCAGCTGGAGCCAGGCGGACATCGTGGCCTTCCTGAAGTCCGGCCGCAACGGCCATTCCGCGGCCTTTGGCGGCATGGCGCAGGTGGTGGGCGACAGCACGCAGCATCTGTCCGATGCCGACCTGAATGCCATCGCGGCCTATCTGAAGAGCCTGCCGCCGGTGAACAAGGACGCTACCAAGCCGCTGGCCTACAACGAGTCCGTGGCGCAGGCGCTGCGCACAGGTCACGACAAGGGCGACGGCGCCATGGCCTTCCTCAACAACTGCGCGGCCTGCCACCGCAGCACCGGCAAGGGCTATGCGGAAACCTTCCCGCAGCTGGCGTTGAGCTCGACGGTGAACTCGGCGGATCCCGCATCCCTGATCCACATTGTGCTCAAGGGCGCGCAGATGCCGGCCACCACGGCGGCGCCGACCGCCTACGCGATGCCGGGCTTTGACTGGCGCATGACCGACAAGGAAGTCGCCGACGTGGTGACGTTCGTGCGATCCAGCTGGGGCAACCAGGGGACGGCCGTCACCGCCGCCGACGTGGCCAAGGTGCGCAAGGACGTGGGGGCGGCGCCGCAGCCGGCGCGCTGACGCCTAGCGGTGATCGCGGCGCCGGCAAGCCTTCGCGGCTGCCGGCGCCGTGTCTTTCATTGGGGGCGATTTGACAAGCGCCCGATGCCGGGCGCAAGCTACGCCACATGCATCGTCCCGCAACTTCCTTCGCGCTGATTATTACCACCATTGGGTCCATGGTGGGTTAGCGCGCGTCGGTACATCGCTACACAAACCCGCCAGAGGCGGGTTTTTTGTTGGCCCGCCTCCTGCAGCAGTTTCTTCCAGGAGAGCACTTCATGATGTCCACAGAACCTTCCACCACGGCCACGCCCATGCTGCACTTTCTGTGCGGCAAGATCGGCGCCGGCAAATCGACGCTGGCGCAGGCCTTGGCCGCGCGGCCAGGCACCATCCTGCTCAGCGAGGACAACTGGCTGGCGGCGCTGTATCCCGGGGAGATCGTGGATCTGACCGACTACGCCCGCTGCGCCAGCCGCCTGCGCAATGCCATGGGCAGCCACGTGGCGGCGCTGGTCAGGGCCGGTTTGTCGGTGGTGCTGGACTTCCCGGCCAACACGCGGCGCAGCCGCGCATGGCTACGCCAGGTGGCGCAAGAGGCAGGCTGCGCCCATCGGCTGCATTACCTGGATCTGCCCGACGAGGTCTGCAAGGCCAGGCTGCGCGCGCGCAACGCGTCGGGCACGCACCCTTACACCACCACGGACGAACAATACGACGCGATCACGGCGTACTTCGTCGAGCCGGACGAGGACGAAGGATTCGACCTGATCCGCCACGGGCAGGACTGAAGCGAGGGACGCCGGCCGGGCGCGCCTGCTATGATTGCTGGATAAATATCCAGTTATCCGGCCCGGCCGATGTTTCCCGCCTACCGCTACTACTATCTGCACAACTTCCAGCGCGCCTTGACCTGGGTGGGCGAGCGCTACGCCGACCTGCTGGACGACGCCGAGCGCCGTTTCATGGCGGAGTTCCCGGCCTTGCCGCTGGCCTCGCAGGCGCTGATGGTGCGCATGCTGATGCGGCGCGGCCCGTGGTTCCGGGCCAGCCGATTGGCGTACGAGGAGATCGGCGCGTCTCAGGCGGCCGCGGGGCCGCTGCTGGAATTGGGCTGGCTGGATGCGCAGGCGCCGATGACGCTGGACGAACTGTTCGGCCTGCACACCAAACCGGAGCTGAATCGCATGTTTGCGCACGTGGCGGTCAAGTCCGCTACGCGCAAGGGCGATCTGCTGGAGGCCGCGCGCGTAGCGGGCGCGGAGCCGCGGCCTTATGCGGACTGGCATCCCGCGGCGGACGAGCCGGTCTGGCGCGTCACCGTATCGGACATCTGCGAGCGTTTCCGCCTGATGTTCTTTGGCAATCTGCACCAGGACTGGTCGGAGTTCGTGCTGGCCGACCTGGGCGTGTTCCAGTACGAGACCGTGCCGTTCGACGCCTCGTCGCGCGCCTTCCAGATGCGCGAAGACGTGGACTGCTACCTGGCGCTGCACGCCTGTCGCGTCGCGCTGGACGAGGGAGGCGATGCCGATGCGCTGATGCAGGCCGTGCAGGCCTGCGCCAGTGCCAACCCCTGGCTGGAAAAGCGCCGCGCCAAGGTCCTGCTGCGCATCGGACAGGCCTGCGAGCGGTCGCGGGACTGGGACACCGCGCAGCGCGTGTACGAGGCCTGCGCGTATCCCGGCGCGCGCCACCGCCGCATCCGGGTGTATGAACGCATGGCGCGGCACGGCGATGCATTGGCCCTGGCGCTGCAGGCGCAGGCCGAGCCCGAAAGCGAAGAGGAAAGCCAGCGCCTGGCGCGCATGCTGCCGCGGCTGTATCGCGGCGTAGGGCAGGGCGCCCCGGCGCGCGAGCCGGCGCCCGCCTTGCTGCGCACCGACCTGACGCTGGCGCGCCCGGCGGAGCCCGCCTCGGTGGAATTCGTCACGCGCGACCACCTGCAGCGGGACGACGCGCCCGTGCACTACGTGGAAAACGCGCTGATCAATTCGCTGTTCGGGCTGCTGTGCTGGCCCGCGGTGTTCGCGCCCTTGCCGGGCGCATTCTTCCACCCGTTCCAGCGCGGTCCGGCGGACCTGGACGCGCCGGACTTCCATCAGCGCCGTGCGGCGCTGTTTGCGCAGTGTTTGGCGCAGCTGGACACGCCGGGCTACCGCGACCTGATCCTGCAACGCTACGTTGAAAAGTCCGGCCTGCAATCGCCCTTCGTGTTCTGGGGCTCGCTGTCCGAGGACCTGCTGACGCAGGCGCTGGACTGCCTGCCCGCCGCGCACCTGAAGCTCTACTTCGAACGCCTGCTGCGCGACGTCAAGACCAACCGCTCCGGCCTGCCGGACCTGATCCGCTTCTGGCCGGCTGAGCGCCGCTATGAACTGATCGAGGTCAAGGGGCCGGGCGACAAGCTGCAGGACAACCAGATCCGCTGGCTGCGGTACTGCGTGTCGCACGGCATGCCGGTGCGGGTGTGCCACGTCAGCTGGCGCGAGGACGATGCATGAGCTACGCCGTGGCGGTGCGCGCCCTGTGCGAATTCACGGTGCGGGCAGGGGATCTGGACCTGCGCTTCACGCCCGCGCCCACCGGCCTGGAGGGCATGGCGGGTCACGCGGCCGTGACGGCCCGCCGCGGGCCGGATTACGAGACCGAGGTGGCGCTGTCCGGTCTGCATGAAAACCTGCTGGTGCGCGGCCGCGCCGATGGCTACGACCCCGTGGCCAACCAGCTCGAAGAAATCAAGACCTACCGCGGCCAGCTCGACAGTGTGCGCGACAACCACCGCGCCGTGCATTGGGCGCAGGCCAAGGTGTACGGGCATCTGCTGTGCCAGGCGCGCGGACTCGCCAGCCTGCGGGTGGCGCTGGTGTACTACAACGTGGTCACCGAGGAAGAGACGGTGCTAGTGGAAACGCACGAGGCCGCCGCGCTGGCGGCGTTCTTCCGCGAGCAATGCGGACGTTTCCTGGCCTGGGCGGCAACCGAGCTTGCGCACCGCCAGTCGCGCGACGCGGCGCTGGAGGCGCTGAAGTTTCCGCATGGCGAGTTCCGCGCGGGGCAGCGCGAGCTCGCCGTGGCCGCGTACCGCACCGCGCGCGACGGCGGCTGCCTGATGGCGCAGGCGCCCACCGGCATAGGCAAGACGCTGGGCACGATCTTCCCGCTGCTCAAGGCCAGTCCGGGCGCGGGCCTGGACAAGATCTTCTTCCTGGCCGCCAAGAGCCCGGGCCGCGGCCTGGCGCTGGAGGCGCTGGACACGGTCAACGCGCAGCCGGCCGCGCCAGGCTTACGGGTGCTGGACCTGCAGGCGCGCGACAAGACCTGCGTGCATCCGGACCTGGCCTGCCACGGCGAATCCTGCCCGTTGGCCCAGGGCTTCTACGACCGCTTGCCGCAGGCGCGCGCGGCAGCGCTGGCGCATGCGCGGCTGGATGCCGCCACGGTGGCCGCGGCTGCGCGCGAGCACCAGGTCTGCCCGTACTACCTGTCGCAGGAGCTGATCCGCTGGAGCGACGTGGTGGTGGGCGACTACAACTACTACTACGACGCCACGGCGATGCTGTACGCCATGACGCAGGTGTACCAATGGAAGGTGGCGGTGCTGGTGGACGAGGCCCACAACCTGGTCGACCGCGCCCGCCGCATGTACACGGGCGTACTCGACCAGGCCTCGCTGGCGGCGGCGCGCTACGCCGCGCCCAAGGGGTTGAAGAAGTCCCTGGATGGTCTGCAGCGCTCGTGGAACGCCCTCAACAAGAAGCAGGCGGAACGCTACCAGGCCTATGACGAGGTCGCGGCCGGGGTGCTGGCCGCGGTGCAGAAGGCGGTGGGCGCGATCATGGAGCACATGGCCGATACCCCGCTGCCGCAGGACGATCCCGTGCTGGGGTTCTACTTCGAGGCCTTGCAATTCATGCGGCTGGCCGAGCAGTTCGGCACGCACGCGCTGTTCGACGTGACCCTGTCGGACGCCAGCGCGGCCGGCGCCAAGACGCCGCCGTCGGTGCTGTGCGTGCGCAACGTGATCCCGGCGCCGTACCTGGCGGCGCGCTACGCGGCCGCGCACGCCACGGTGCTGTTTTCGGGCACGCTGAGCCCGCAGCAGTTCTACCGCGACACGCTGGGCCTGCCCGCGGCCACGCCCTGGCTGGACGTGGCCGCGCCGTTCCAGGCCGAGCAGCTGGCGGTGCGGGTGGTGGGCAACGTGTCCACCCGCTATCGCGACCGCGAGCGTTCGCTGTCGCCCATCGTCGATCTGATCGCGCGGCAGTACGCCGAGCGGCCAGGCAACTACCTGGGTTTTCTCAGCAGCTTCGACTATCTGCGCCAGGTGTCGGACCTGATGCGCGAGCGCCATCCCGCGGTGCCGATCTGGCTGCAGACGCCGGGCATGGACGAGGCCGGCCGGGCCGCGTTCCTGGCGCGCTTTACCGAAGCTGGGCAGGGCGTGGGCTTCGCGGTGCTGGGCGGCGCTTTTTCCGAAGGCGTGGACCTGCCCGGCAAGCGGCTGATCGGCGCGTTCATCGCCACGCTGGGGCTGCCGCAGGTGAATCCCGTGAACGAGAACATGAAGCGCGCCATGGACCAGCGCTATGGCGTGGAGAACGGCTACGACTACACCTATCTCTATCCCGGCATGCAGAAGGTGGTGCAGGCGGCGGGCCGCGTCATCCGCACCGAGCACGACGTGGGCACGGTGCACCTGATCGACGACCGCTACCGACGCGCCAAGGTGCGCGGACTGCTGCCCGGCTGGTGGCGGGTGGAGTGATCAGGCCGGACGCAGCTCGGTCAGCGGCTGGCTGGGATCGCGGCTGAGCTGGTAGCCGTACCACAGGCTGCGCGCCATGCGCCTGGCCATTTCCTGCGCCGCGTCGGCCAGGGCGCGGTTGGGCAGGGCGTCGGTAGTCTCCTGCCACAGCGCCAGCCAGCGCTCGAACAGTTCCGCGCTGAGATGCGGCATGGCGGCATGCTTGGGCATGGGCATGCCGGTGAAGCGGCGCGTGCCCAACAGCACGGCGGACCAGAAATCGGACAAGGTGGCCAGATGCTCGTCCCAGTCATGCACCTGGCTGTTGAAGACCGGGCCCAGCTGCGCGTCGGCGCGCGCCTTGCCGTAGAAGGTGTGCACCAGGTCGCGGATTTCGGCTTCCGTGCAGATGTCTTCGTCTGAGGTCAAGGTCGTCTCTTTGGGGGGGCGGAAGGCGATCTTAGGGCGGGCGAGTCCGTCTGCGGTTTGATCTGGCGCAAGCTTTTTAGCCAGCATCGGCAGCCGGGGCCGCGAGCGCGGCGCCCGGGGTTTGCGTAGTATTGTCTGCCTGCGCGGCCGGCGTCCGGCCCGCGCAACCAATATGAACAGAGGCGCCCCGAGCCGAAGGCGCGCCGCAAGGAGACCCGCATGACCATTGCCGCCCCGGCCGCCGCCGCCCCATTGAATGACATCGTGGCCATGCCCGCCCACGCGCTGTCCGAGGCGATCCGGCGGCGCCAGGTGTCCTGCCGCGAGGTCATGGCGGCCTATCTGGCGCACATCGACCGGGTCAATCCCAAGCTCAATGCCATCGTCGCCCGGCGCGACAGCGACGAGCTGCTGCGCGAGGCCGACGAGCGCGACGCCCAACTGGCGGCGGGCCAGTGGCTGGGTTGGCTGCATGGCATGCCGCAGGCGCCCAAGGACCTGACCGCGGTGCGCGGCATGGTCACGTCGATGGGCTCGCTGGTCTACAAGGACCAGGTCACGGCGCACGACTCCATCATCATCGAGCGCATGCGCGCGTCCGGCGCCATTTTCATCGGCCGCAGCAATGTGCCGGAGTTCGGCCTGGGCTCGCACACCTACAACCAGGTGTATGGCGCCACCGGCAACCCCTACGATCCGTCCCGGACCGCGGGCGGCAGCAGCGGCGGCGCGGCGGCGGCCTTGGCTGCCCGCATGCTGCCGGTGGCGGACGGCAGCGATTTCGGCGGTTCGTTGCGCAATCCCGCAGCGTTCTGCAACGTCTACGGCATGCGCCCGTCCGCCGGCCGCGTGCCCTACGGGCCGTCGACCGAGGTGTTCCTCAAACAGCTGGCCTATGAAGGGCCGATGGGCCGTACGCCGCGCGACGTGGCCATGCTGCTGTCGGTGATGGCTGGCCCGGACAAGCGCGCGCCGCTGTCCCTGACCGGCGACCCCGCCCAGTTCGCCCAGCCGCTGGACGCCGACCTGCGCGGCAAGCGCGTAGGCTGGCTGGGCGACTGGAACGGCTATCTGCCGATGGAGGCGGGCATCCTGGAACTCTGCGAGCAGGCCTTGGCCGGCCTGGCGCAGACCGGCTGCGAGGCGGTCGATTACCAGGTGCCATTCGCCGGCGAACGCCTCTGGCGGATCTGGCTGGCCCACCGCCATCTGATGGTGGGCGGACAGCTCCATCCCCTGGTCCATAACCCCGAAACGCGCAAGCTGGTGAAGCCGGCGGTGATCTGGGAGGTCGAGGGCCTGGAAGGCATGACGGCCCGGCAGGTCTATCAGGCCACCGAAGAGCGCAGCGCCTGGTACCAGACCGTGCAGCGCATGTTCGACGACGTGGACTACCTGGCGGTGCCGTCGGCCCAGGTGTTTCCGTTCGATGCGGCGCTGGACTGGCCCAAGGAGATCGCCGGGCGTCCCATGGACACCTACCACCGCTGGATGGAAACCGTCACGCCCTGGACGCTGGCGGGCTGCCCGGTGATCAGCGTGCCGGTGGGATTTAGCGCCGCCGGGCTGCCCATGGGCATGCAGTTGATCGGACCGCCGCAGGCCGACCTGGCCGTGCTGCAGCTGGCGCACGCCTACGGGCAGGCGCAAGACTGGGTGGAATCCCGGCCGCCCGCGGCGCTTTGGGGCGCAACAGCCTGAAAACGGGTCCGGTACGCATTGTTGCGGGAAAAGACAAGCCCTTGTAAGAGGGCTTTGCTTTTTTCCGACGCAAACTGCCATATTTCCCGCAAATTCAGCGTTTTCCGTGGCTCCGGGCGTTTGCCTTTGCAATAATTGTCAACCAACTCACAACATCCCGTAATAAATGGACAGCCTTGTGTCCCCGGTTCTGTTCCAGAATATTTCGGTTCAATCGACGAGTTGACTTTGCATAGAGGTTTCCCGGCATGAAGAATCTGACACTACGCCAGCGCATCCTGGCCAGCTTCCTGGCGATCCTGGCCATCATGGCGTTGATGGTGGTGATGGATTACCGGCGCCTGCTGGTCATCGAGTCGGAGGTCGAGCTGATCAACAACGATGCCGTGCCCGGCATCTACTACAGCACCTCGATCCGCGCCTCCTGGTTTGCCGGCTTCGTGCTGGTGCAGGACGCCTTCAACATGGAAACGGACCAGGAACGCAGCAGCGTCCTGGCGGGACTGCCCGAGACCGACAAGCTGTTGGCGGACCATACCGAGCAATATCGCCGCACCATCGCGCGCGAAGACGACCGCCAGATGTTCAATGAGTTCGAAAAGGAACTGCAGGACTACAAGCGCATCCGCGCCAATATTCTTGCGCCCGCCACGCTGGCGGACCCGGTGCGGGCGCAGGCGCTGATCAAGGCGGAACTGAGGCCGGCGTTCTACAAGGGCCGCGACATCCTGGCCAGGATGGTGCTGGAAAACAAGAAGCAGGCCGACGAAGCGGCTGTCGCCATCAAGCAATCGGTGAACAGCGCCGAAACGCGCATGCTGCTGTCGCTGGGCCTGGCGATCGTGGCCGCCATCATCTGCGGCATCCTGCTGATGCGCGCCATCGCCAACCCCATGCGCGCCATCGTCAAGACGCTGGAAGCCACCGGGGGCGGTGATCTGACGCGACGCCTGACGCTGGCGCGCAAGGACGAATTCAACGCCATCGAAACCGGCTTCAATGGCATGGTGGACGAGCTGACCGGTCTGGTTGGCAAGACGCAGCGCTCGGCGGTGCAGGTGGCGACTTCCGTGACCGAGATCGCGGCCACCTCCAAGCAGCAGCAGGCCACGGCCTCCGAAGTCGCCGCCACCACGACCGAGATCGGCGTGACTTCGCGCGAAATTTCCGCCACCTCGCGCGAGCTGGTGCGCACCATGGCCGAAGTTTCCGGCGCGGCGGAGCAGACCGCGGCGCTGGCGGGCAGCGGCCAGGTGGGCCTGGCGCGCATGGAGGACACCATGCGCAACGTGGTGGGCGCGGCAGGCTCGGTCAATGCCAAGCTGGCGATCCTGAACGAGAAGGCCGGCAACATCACACAGGTGGTTACCACGATCACGAAGGTGGCTGACCAAACCAACCTGTTGTCGTTGAACGCGGCGATAGAGGCCGAGAAGGCGGGCGAATACGGCCGCGGCTTCGTGGTGGTGGCCACCGAGATCCGCCGGCTGGCGGACCAGACCGCCGTCGCCACCTACGACATCGAGCAGATGGTGCGCGAGATCCAGTCGTCGGTGTCGGCCGGCGTCATGGGCATGGACAAGTTTTCCGAGGAAGTGCGGCGAGGCATGGCCGACATGCAGCAGGTGGGCGACCAGCTGTCGCAGATCATCCAGCAGGTGCAGACGCTGGCGCCGCGCGTGCAGATGGTCAACGAAGGCATGCAGGCGCAGGCCACCGGCGCCGAACAGATCAACCAGGCCCTGCAGCAGCTGAGCGACGCCGCCCAGCAGACCGTGGAATCGCTGCGCCAGTCCACGCTGGCGATCGAAGAGTTGACGCTGGTGGCCAACGACCTGCGCAGCGGCGTGTCGCGCTTCAAGGTGTGATGGCTGCCATGGCGGAGCGCGCTTCCTCTGCTGCGGCCGGACGCCGGCTGTATCTGCTGTTCCGCATCGGCGGCGACCGCTATGCGCTGGACGCAAGAGACATCGCCGAGGTGCTGGGCCTGCGCGAGTTCAAGCAGGTGCCGGGCGCGCCGGCCTGGGTGGCGGGCGTGATGGAGCGCCGCGGCGTGGCCATCCCCGTCATTGACATGTGCGCGCTGGCGGGCGGCGGCGCGGCCGCGGCCGTGACCAGCACCCGCCTGGCCCTGGTGCGCTACCGGGTGGGGCCGGACCGGCCCGAGCATTTGCTGGGGCTGATCCTGGAGCAGGCCACCGAAACCGTGCACTACGATCCCGCCGCGTTCCAGTCGGGCGGCCTGGACAATCCGGGCGCGCGTTATCTGGGCGCGGTGCTCGGCGATACCGGCGGCATGGTGCAGGCTGTCAATGTCGATGACCTGTTGCCCGCGCCGGTGCGGGCCTTGCTGTTTCCGGTGGATGCCGCAGGCGCGGCGAGCGAGGCGCGGCCATGATACTGATCGACGAGTTCAGCGCCCTGCTCAAGCGGCGCATGGGCCTGGACAGCGGCTCCATCGGCAAGGCCGCCGTGGAGCGCGCGGTGCGCCGCAGGATGGGCATGGCCGGCGTCGCCGACGAGCAGGACTATCTGTGGCAGGTGCAGGCCTCGCCCGCCGAGATGCAGCAGCTGATCGAAGCGGTCATCGTGCCGGAGACCTGGTTCTTCCGTTACCCCGAATCGCAGGCGGCCATGGCCGCGCTGGCGCGCGAGCGGCTCAATGGCGCGGCCGCGGAAGGCCGCGTGCTGCGCGTGCTGAGCGTGCCATGTTCCAGCGGCGAAGAGCCGTACTCCATCGCCATGGCCTTGCTGGACGCCGGCGTGCCCGCCGAACGCTTCCAGATCGACGCCTTCGACATCAGCGTGCGCATGGTCGAATTTGCCCGGCGCGCGCTGTACGGGCGCAATTCCTTCCGCGGCGATGACCTGGGCTATCGCGACCGCTATTTTTCCGAGAGCGCTGACGGCCATCAACTGGCCGCCCACGTGGCGGCGCGGGTGCGGTTCCAGCCGGGCAATCTGTTCGATCCCGATCTGCTGGCCGGGGTGGCGCCCTATGACTTCGTGTTCTGCCGCAACCTGCTCATCTACTTCGATGCGGCGACGCAGGCGCGCGCGGTGCAGGTGCTGCGCAGCTTCACCCGCGAGGACGGCGTGCTCTTCGTCGGCCCCGCCGAAACCACGTTGCTGACCGGCCGCAGGCTGCCCGCGGTGCCGATGGCGCGCTCGTTCGCCTTCCTGGCCAAGCCGCTGCCGCCGCCTGCCGCGCCGGCCGCGCCGCCGGCGGCGCGGCCCATCGTGCACAGCTGGACGCCGCCGAGGCGGCCGCTGGCCCAGGCGCCCGCGGCGGGGCTGCCCCTGCCGCATGCCCCCGCGCCCGCGGCGCCGGCCGGGCAGGGCGGCGTGGACGTCTCCTTGCGCCATATCGCCGCCCTGGCTGACCAAGGCCGGGTGCAGGACGCCATGGCGCAGTGCCGCGCGCATATCGACCGCCACGGCGCCAGCGCCGAGGCGCTGTATCTGCAAGGCCTGCTGCAGGACGCGGCGGGCGATGCGCGGCAGGCGCAGGCCGCCTACCGCAAGGCGCTGTACCTGGATCCGACCCACCGCGAAGCCTTGTTGCACCTCGCCGCGCTGGTGGCGTCGGACGGCGATCACGAAGCGGCCCGCCGCCTGCAGGCGCGCGCGGCGCGCGGGGAGGCGCAACGTGGATGAAGCGATGGGCGCGCTGTCCGACGTGGACGATTGCTGGAACCGCATCGGCATCCGCGGCGACAAGAGCTGCGCGCAGTTGGCCGATCACGTGCACTGCCGCAACTGTCCGGTGTACGCCGCGGCGGCCAAGCGCATTCTTGACCGTCTGCCGCCGCAAATGGAAGAGCGAGGGGATGCTGGCGCGGCTGCGGAGGATCGCGCCAACCTGTCGTCGCTGCTGGTGTTCCGCGTGAACCGTGAATGGCTGGGCCTGTCGACCCGGTCCCTGGACGAAGTGGCCGGCACCCGCAGTATCCTGAGCCTGCCGCACCGCCGCGATCCGGCGATGCTGGGCGTGACCAATGTGCGCGGCTCGCTGACGGTGTGCGTATCCTTGGCGCGCCTGCTCGGCCTGGAGGCTGCCATGGCGGATGCGCGCGAGCGCCCCGCCACGGCGCGCATGCTGATCGTGGGCGGCGCGGGCCGCGCGGTGGTGGTGCCGGTGGATGAAGTCGAAGGCATACACGCCGTGGACCTGGACAGGCTGGAGTCCCTGCCCGCGACCGTGGAGGGCGCCAGCCTCAAGTATTCGCGCGGCGTGGCCCGCTGCGGCGGCCGCGCGGTGGGCGTATTGGATGAAACCTTGCTGATGCAAGCCTTGGAACGGAGCCTGGCGTGAATCCGGAACAGATGCGCGACGCTTCGCTTCTGGAATTGTTCCAGCTCGAGACCCGCACCCAGGTGGAGGTGCTGAACAAGGGCCTGCTGGCGTTGGAGCACGATCCCACGTCCGCGCCCCAGCTCGAGGCCTGCATGCGGGCGGCGCATTCGCTCAAGGGCGCGGCCCGCATCGTCGACCTGCATCCCGCGGTGCGCATCGCGCATGCCATGGAAGATTGCCTGGTCGAAGCGCGCGAAGGGCGGCTGCGGCTGCAGGCGGCGGACATCGACGCCTTGCTGATGGGCGCCGACCTGTTGCAGCGCGTGGCGACGCCGGGCGCGGAGCTGGGCGGCGAGATCGACGAGCTGGTGGCGCGGCTGAGCAATGCGCCGCATGCGCCGCCGGCCGCCAAGCCCGCCGCCAAGCCCGCCGATTTCCTGCCGCCGATGCCCGTCATGGACGAGGCGCCGGCCCCCGCGCCGCAGCGGCGCAGCTCGGACGCCGGGCTGGGCGAGGGCGAGCGCGTGCTGCGCGTGACGGCCGACACGCTCAACAAATTGCTGGGCCTGTCCAGCGAGACGTTGGTGGAGTCCCACTGGATCGGGCCCTTCGGCGCATCCATGCTGCGCCTGAAGCGCACGCAGGCGGGCGCGCTCCAGGCGCTGGACGGCGTGCGCGCGGCCCTGGCCGGCCAGGCGCTGGACGCTCAGGCGCAGGCCGCGCTGGACGACGCCCTGCGCATCGTCGAGCAATGCCAGCAGGAACTGGCGCAACGCACCAGCGAGGTCGACGAATTCGGCTGGCGCATGGGCCATCTGGCCCAGCGCCTGTACGACACCGCGCTGGCCTGCCGCATGCGGCCCTTCGGCGACGGCGTGGGCGGCATGGCGCGCATGGTGCGCGACGTCGGCCGCGCCTTGGGCAAGCAGGTACGGTTGGAGATCGAGGGCGAGTCCACTCAGGTGGATCGCGACATCCTGGAAAAGCTGGATGCGCCGCTGATGCATCTGCTGCGCAACGCGGTGGACCATGGCATCGAGATGCCGCAGGACCGTCTGGCGGCCGGCAAGCCGGCTGAAGGCCGTATCCGGCTGTCGGCGCGCCATGCGGCCGGCATGCTGCTGATCGAACTCACGGACGACGGCGCCGGCATATCGCTGGACCGGCTGCGCGTGGAAGTGGTGCAGCGCAAGCTGGCCAGCGCGGAAACGGCGGCCCGGCTGACCGAGGCCGAGCTGCTGGAGTTCCTGTTCCTGTCGGGCTTCAGCACGCGCGGCGAGGTTACCGAGATCTCGGGGCGCGGCGTGGGGCTGGACGTGGTGCAGACCATGGTGCGTCAGTTGCGCGGCGCGGTGCGCATCCAGCAGCAGACGGGGCAGGGCACCCGTTTCATGCTGGAAATGCCCTTGTCGCTGTCGGTGGTGCGCAGCCTGCTGGTCGAGGTGCAGGAGGAGATCTACGCGTTTCCGCTGGCCTACGTCAACCATGCGCTGCAAGTGCGCGCCGAGGACATCGAGCAGCTCGAAGGGCACCAGCATTTCCGCTTCATGGACCGTCAGATCGGGCTCGTTTCCGCGCGCCAGATCCTGCGCGCGGGCGGCGCCGCGCCCGCGGCCGAGACGGTGTGCGTGGTGCTGGTGGGCGACCACGACCGGCTCTACGGCATCGCCGTGGACCGTTACGTGGGCGAGCGCACGCTGGTGGTGCAGCCGCTGGACCCGCGGCTGGGCAAGGTGCAGGACGTGATGGCGGGCGCCTTGATGGACGACGGCACGCCGCTATTGATCCTGGACGTGGAAGACATGCTGGTGTCGGTGCAGAAGCTCGTGCAAGGCGGCCAACTGACGCGGGTGGACGGCGCGGGCGCGGCCGAACAGGCCCGCCGCCGCAAGCGCGTGCTGGTGGTGGACGACTCGCTCACGGTGCGCGAGCTGGAGCGCAAGCTGCTGTTGAACCGCGGTTTCGACGTGGCCGTGGCGGTGGACGGCATGGACGGCTGGAACATGTTGCGCAGCGAGGCTTTCGACCTGGTCGTGACCGATGTGGACATGCCGCGCATGGACGGCATCGAGCTGGTGTCGCGCATCAAGGCCGATCCCAAGCTGCAGGGCCTGCCGGTGATGGTGGTGTCGTACAAGGATAGGGAAGAAGACCGCAGGCGCGGGCTGGACGCCGGCGCCGACTATTATCTGGCCAAGGGCAGCTTCCATGATGATGCGCTGCTCGACGCCGTGGAAGACCTGATCGGAAAGGCGCGCACGTGAGAGTCGGAATCGTCAACGACATGCCGATGGCGGTGGAAGTGCTGCGGCGCGCGATCGCGCTGGAGCCGGGGCTGGAGTTGGCCTGGACCGCGGCCAACGGCCAGGAGGCCGTGGACCAGTGCGCCCGCGACCGACCGGACGTGGTGCTGATGGACCTGATCATGCCGGTCATGGACGGGGTCGAAGCCACGCGCCGCATCATGGCGGAAACGCCTTGCGCGATCGTGGTGGTCACGTCGGATGTGGCGCGCCACACCTCGCGCGTGTTCGACGCCATGGGCCACGGGGCGCTGGACGCGGCCGATACGCCGGTGATCGGCGGCGCGGACATGCGGGCGGCGGCGGCGCCATTGCTGCGCAAGATACGCAACGTCGGCTGGCTGATCGGCCGCTACGGCAAGCGGCCCGCGCTTACGCCGGTGGCCCGGCCCATGCAGCAGGCCGACGCCAAGCGCCTCCTGGTCATCGGCGCCTCGGCCGGCGGCCCGCCGGCCCTGGCGCAACTGCTGAAGGGCATACCGCCGGGATTCCCCGCCGGCATCGTGCTGGTGCAGCACGTCGACGCCTCGTTTGCCGCGGGCATGGCGGACTGGCTCAATGAACAGGCGCCGCTGCCCGTAAGACTGGTGCGCGAGGGCGAATGGCCCGAGCCCGGCCAGATACTGCTGGCCGGCACGGGCGACCACCTGCACATGCTGGCCGACGGCACGCTGCGCTACACCGAAACCCCCAAGGAAAGCCTGTACCGGCCTTCCATCGATGTTTTTTTCCATAGCGTGGCGCAGCACTGGCGCGGCTCGGCCGTCGGCGTGCTGCTGACGGGCATGGGCCAGGACGGCGCGCGCGGGCTGAAGGCGCTGCGCGAGCGCGGCTACCTGACAATCGCGCAGGACCAGGCCAGCAGCGCCGTCTACGGCATGCCCAAGGCCGCGGCGGCCATGCAGGCGGCCGTGGAAATCAGCCCATTGGACCAAATCGCTCCCCGCGTCATCCAGGCCTTTGCCTGAGCACGCGGACCTCGAAAGAATTCAAGGACTTACTATGCAACCTCCCATTGACAGCTCGGCTTCGGCGAACCTGAATTCGCATGCGGCCATGGTCTTGCTCGTCGACGACCAGGTGATGGTCGGCGAGGCCATCAGGCGGGCCTTGGCCACGGAAGGCAATATCGACTTCCACTATTGTTCGGATCCCGAAAAGGCGCTTGCCGTGGCGATCCAGACCCGGCCCACCGTCATCCTGCAGGACCTGGTGCTGCCGGGCGTGGACGGGTTGAGCCTGGTGCAGGAATACCGCGGCCATCCGGTGACGCGCGACATACCCATCATCGTGCTGTCCACCAAGGAGGACCCGGCGATCAAGAGCGCGGCCTTTGCGGCCGGCGCCAACGACTACCTGGTGAAGCTGCCCGACTCCATCGAACTGGTGGCGCGCATCCGCTACCACTCGCGCTCCTATCTGGCGCTGGTGCAGCGCGACGAGGCCTATCAGGCCCTGCGCCAGAGCCAGCAGCAGTTGCTGGAAAGCAATATGGAGCTGCGCCGGCTGACCAATTCCGACGGCCTCACCGGGCTGGGCAACCGCCGCTACTTCGACGAATACCTCAACGCCGAGTGGCAGCGCGCGCGCCGCGACGGGCGTGAAATCAGCATGCTCATGATCGACGTGGACCACTTCAAGGCCTACAACGACACCTACGGCCACATCGCCGGCGACGAGGCGCTCAAGCGCGTGGCCAACACCATCTTCGCCAGCTGCGATCGCTCCACCGACCTGGCGGCGCGCTTTGGCGGCGAGGAGTTCGCGTTGGTGTTGCCGGGCACGCCGGCCGGCAGCGCGCGGCTGGCCGCCGAGAAGCTGCGCCGCGCGGTGGAAGCCTTGCAGATTCCGCAGAAGGACAGCGGCGACGGCCCCTGGCTGACGGTCAGCATCGGCACGGCCACGGCAGTGCCCCAGGGCGACCAGCCCTGCACCGATCTGATCCAGGTGGCCGACCGCGGCCTCTATCAAGCCAAGCGGCAGGGCCGCAACCGCGTCGTTCCCGGCGTGATGTAGGCGTGCTGCCGCCGTCTTACAGGTGCAGCCGGGTGGACGACTTGACCTCGTGCATCGACAGCGTGCTCAGCAGTTCCTTGACGCCGGGCAGGGTGCGCAGGCGGCTACGCACGAATTCCGAATAGGCGTCGAAATCCCGCGCCACGATGTGCAGCAGATAATCGTGCTGCCCGGTGGTGTTGTGGCAGGCCAGGACCTCGGGCATGGCGAGCACGCTGGCCTCGAAGGCCTGGCAGGTCTTCTCCGTGTGGTTCTCCAGCGAGATGCTGACGAAGGCCACCACCCCGATCCCCAGCGCGCGGCGGTCCAGCACGGCCTGGTAGCCGCGGATGACCCCGGACGATTCCAGGCGCTTCAAGCGCTTCCAGCAGGGCGAGGCCGACAGCGCGACGCGCTCGGCCAGTTCGGCGTTGCTGAGCCGGCCATCTTCTTGAAGGATTTTCATGATTTTCCAATCGATCGCGTCAAGTTGATGTAACAAGGCAGTGTCTTTCATGAAGTGCGGCTCATGGGGAATGATCTTTCCCATTATCTCTGTATGGCGACGCAAATGGAAAGAAACTTGCCGCCGCCTGCCGCCATACTTCCAAGCAGCCCGGGGCGCGCGGCGCTATCGTTTTCGCATGCGTGACGCGCCTGCCCGGCGGCTCGTCCGGGCCCCGGAAACCAGACAGAGAGGCACACCATGAGTTACTCCAGCTATCACAAGAAGGACATCTTCGGCCGCCCGCTGCACGCGGAAACGCAGATGATGTCCTACGGCTTCGACCCTTTTCTGTCGGAGGGCGCGGTCAAGCCGCCGGTGTTCCTGACGTCCACCTTCGCGTTCCGCTCGGCCGAGGACGGCGCGGCGTTCTTCGACCTGGTCTCGGGCCGCAAGCCCCTGCCGCAGGGCGAGTCGGCGGGGCTGGTGTACAGCCGCTTCAACCATCCCAACCTGGAAATCGTCGAAGACCGCCTGGCGCTGCTGGATGGCTCGGAAGATGCCGCGGTGACGTCCAGCGGCATGTCGGCGATCAGTGCGGTGTTCCTGGCCTTTCTGCGGCCGGGCGATCAATTGGTGCAGTCGGTGCCGCTGTATGGCGGCACCGAGACCCTGATCTCCAAGATCTTTCCGGAATGGGGCATAGGCTCGCATGCCGTCGAGGACGGCCTGTCGGCCAAGAGCATGCGCGCGGCGCTGGAGGCTGCGGCGGCCCAGGGCCCGGTGCGCCTGTTTTTTGTTGAAACGCCCGCCAATCCGACCAATGCGCTGATCGATTTCGAGGCCATGAAGAATGAGCTGGACGCCTTCGAAACGCGTCACGGCTACCGCCCCGTGTCGGTGTGCGACAACACGCTGTTGGGGCCGATCTTCCAGAAGCCGGCCGAGCATGGCGTGGACCTGTGCGTGTATTCGCTGACCAAGTACGTGGGCGGCCACAGCGATCTGGTTGCGGGCGCCGTCACCGGCAGCAAGGCGCTGGTCAAGAAGGTGCGCGCCATCCGCAGCGCGTTCGGCTCGCAGCTGGACCCGCATTCCTGCTGGATGATCACGCGCTCGATGGAAACCGTGGTGCTGCGCATGAAGCAGGCGGCGCGCACGGCGACCAAGGTGGCCCAGTGGCTGTCCGGCAACCCGCATGAAAAGGTGCGGATCTTCCATCCGGAAATGATTGCCGATCGGGCCTACCAGGAAGTCTACAAGCGCCAGTGCACCGGCCCGGGCTCCACCTTCGCCTTCGTGCTGGAAGGCGGGCGCGCCAAGGCGTTCCGCTTCATCAACGCCCTGCACCTGTTCAAATCGGCCGTCAGCCTGGGGGGTACCGAGTCGCTGATCTGCCATCCGGCCTCCACCACGCACTCCGGCGTGCCCGCCGACGAGCGGGATGCAGCCGGCGTGTCCGAGGGGCTGGTGCGCGTGTCCATCGGGCTGGAGCACGAAGAAGACCTGATCGCGGACATGGACCACGCCTTCCGCACCTGCTGAGCCGGGGCCGGCATGGCCGGCCTGTCTCAGGCCGCCATGCGCCTGCGGTTGAACAGCACGAATCCCGCCGTGACCAGCAGCATCGCCGCCGCGGTGGC
>MCNG01000115.1_pt1 | contig 25952 bp, 20 predicted proteins | sample 778231 | NCBI WGS metagenome assembly MCNG01 (sample SAMN04296815, study PRJNA304217) | bioreactor metagenome | isolation source: sea sediment enriched with benzalkonium chloride | place: Turkey: polluted region of the Marmara Sea
TGCCTCTCTCTTCGCTTTGCCTCTCTCTTCGCTTTGCCTCTCTATTCCCTTTCCCTCTTTATTCTTTCAGGTCGATCCAGGCACGTGCTCTTGGGAAGTACAGGGCGGCGCGTGCAGTGCGGCCGTCCAGGGCCGTGACTTGGGCGCAGTAGCGCAGCAGTTGATCGCCGTGGCGTTGGCGCATGCGGGTGGCGAAGGCGGTGGGAGTTTCGCCAGGGTGCGGGCGGCCGGTCTTGTAGTCCACGATGAGCCAGCCGTCTTCGGTGCTGAGGGCCAGGTCGATCACGGATACCTTGCCGGCGGCGTCTATCAGGGGCCATTCGCGGCGGGCGCCGGATTGGGACAGCAGCCATAGGCCGCGTTCGTCGGCCAGGGTGGCTTGCAGGGTTTCGAGCACGGCTTCGGAGGCGGCGTCGGCCTGGCTGGCGGGAATGCCTGCGCGCGTCAGCTGGCGGCGCATGGCGGGCTGGCGTTGGGCCAGCGCGTCGGCGGACCAGGCGTGCACGCCGTCCTGGCCGATGCGCGCGAGCCAGGCATGCGACAAGGTGCCAATGGCGGCGTCGTAGCCGGCTTCCAGCTGCCAGGCGGGATGCTCGCCGCCATCGCCCCAGGAGCCGCGCGCCGTGGCGCCAAAGCCGGGGCTGACCGCCACGTCGGCCATGCCCGCCAATTGCGCCAGGCCGGCGCGGTCCACGCGCCGCAAGGGTTCGCCCTGCCACTCGGGGCCGTCGGCTTCCTGCGCCATGGTTTCGCCGTCAAGCGACGGCGGGGCCGGTATGGCCAGGCATGGCCACAAGCGTCCCAGCAGGCTGGCGGAGGACGGCGTCTTGACCTGGCCGCTGGCCTCATCCACCGACACGTGGCCCACCAGATGCAGGCGCTTGCGCGCCCGCGTCGCCGCCACGTACAACAGGCGGTCGATTTCGTAGGAGGCGCGGCGCGCCTCGCGTGCGCCCAGGTAGCGAGACAGGGGATCGGCCTCGGTTTCGGCGCGCGGCTTGACCGGGCCGAACAGCACGCGGCCGCCGCTCTGCTCGAAGCGCACCAGCGGCGCCTGGTCGCCGCGCGGCGCGCGGTGCAGGCCGTACAGGATGACGGTTTCGAACTGTAGGCCCTTGGACTTGTGCATGGTCATGATTTCGACCGCGCCCGTGTCTTCGTCCGCCGCGTCCGGCGCGGCGAACAAGCGCGCAATGCCGGCATCCAGCGCGGCGACGTCGATAGCGCCGTGCGGCGCCAGGCGTTCGACCAGTTGGAACAGGCTTTCCGCGTCGTTGGCGACAGACAGGCCAGCGTACAGCGCAGGGCCGCCCAGGCGGCGCCACAGCGACTCCACCCAAGCCGCGAAAGGCATGGCGCCCGAGGCGTTGCGCTTGTCGAGCAGGATGCCCGCCACCTGGCGCAAGCGCTCGAACTCGTCGGCGCCGAGCACGCTTTGCGCCGATGGCGTGTCCGGCGCAGCGGGCGCCGCGTCGAACAATGACCCCTGAGGCGCGCTGGCGGCGGCCGCAGGCGCGGTCTGCGGCGCGATGCGCAACGCGCGCTCCAGCAGCACCGGCACCGGCGTGATGTGATCGTCGCCGAACAAGCGCTGCAGGGACGTCAGCGTCAGGCCGCAATACGGCGCGCGCAGCACCGACAGCCAGGCCAAGCGGTCGCCGGGATGCGACAAGGCCCGCACCAGCTGCACCAGATCCGCCACCACCGGCCGCAGGGCCAGCGGCACCAGGTCCACCGCCCGGCAGCGTATGCCTTCCTGCGCCAGCCGGCGGGTCAGATTGCCCAGGTGGCTGCGCGCCCGCACCAGCACGGCAACGGGATGCTTGGCGCCCTTATGGTCGATCAGCGCCTGGCGCACCAAGGCCACCGCGATGTCCTCGGCCTGCGTTTCCGCGGGGGCCGCGCCTTCGCGCGACCACGCCGGATGGAAACGCACCGCGGGTTCCGGCAATGCTTCGTGGAAAGCGGTGGACGGGCTGTAGGCGATGGCTCCCGCCGCCGCGTCGCTGCGCCGGGGCAGCAGTTGCGCGAACGACTGGTTGACCCATTCGACGATGCCGGCCTGCGAGCGGAAATTGTCGGTAAGGTTGAGGAAGTCCGGCTGCAGCTCGCCCACGCCGATGTCGGCCACTTCCAGGAACAAGCCCACTTCGGCCTTGCGGAATCGGTAGATGGACTGCATCGGGTCGCCCACCAGGAACAGGCTGCGGCCGTCGCCCTGCTGCCAGCCCGAGGTCAGCGTGCGCAGCAGGTCGAGCTGGGTCTGGCTGGTGTCCTGGAACTCATCGATGAGAAGATGGCGGATCGAGGCGTCCAGCTTCAGCAGCAGTTCGCCCGGGTCGTCGGCGCTGCCCAGCGCGGCCGCGGCGCGCTGCGCGATTTCGATGAAATCCACCTCGCCCGTGTCGGCAAAGCGCAGCCGCAACTGCGCCACCGCCAACGCCAGCGTCATCAGCTGCGCGCCCAGCACTTCCCATTGCGCATCGGTGAAATGCGGCGCGGGCACGTCGCGCACCGCATGCAGGCGGCGCACCCAGACGGCATCCGGGTCGGCGGCTTCCAGCCACGCCACGAACGGTTCCTTGTGCGCGCATTTGGCGGGAAAGCCCTGGTTCTTGTTGACGGTCTTGCGCAAGGTGCCGGTGCCCGTCAACAGCAGGTGCGCCACGGCTTGCCAGAGCTCCAGCGCGTCGGCGTCGGGCGGCGGTTCTTCCGTCCAGTCCAGCAAGGCCAGCAACTTGTTTTCCGCCTCTCCATCTTGCAGATTGGCGGCAGCCAGCCGCGCCGGACCGCATAGCGCTTCGGCCCAGCCATAGGGCATGGCCTCGCTGAGCGCGTCCAGGTCCTCGCCGATGGCCTCGGCCAGCATGGCTTCCATGCCCTCGCGGTCCGAGCCGTGGCGCAGCAGCGGCAGCCACTGGTCGCGCTGCCCCAGCATGTCGGCGATGGCCTCCTTGGCCGCCTGCACATCCACGTCCAGGTGCTTGAGCAGGATGCGCACGGCCTCGTAGTCGTCGGCAAGATCCAGGGTGGCACGCGCGGCGGCCTCGTACTGGGCGCGCGCATCGTCCGTGATCTCGGGCATGCCGCCCAACTCGGACAGCCAGGGCATGCTGCGCACCAGGCCCGCGCAGAACGAGTCGATGGTGCGGATGGCCAGCCGCGCGGGATGGTCCAGCAGATGCCAGCCCTGTTCGTCGTTGCGCGCCAGCGCGGCGCGCGCGAGTTCCCAGCTGCGGCGCTCGTGCATGGCTTCAGGCGGCGCGTCCAGTCCGCGGCGCAGCTTGCTCAGCACGCGCGCATGCATTTCGGACGCGGCCTTGCGCGTGAAGGTGATGGCGACGATTTCTTCCGGACGGTTCACCGTGGCCAGCAGCGCCAGGATGCGGTCCGTCAGCAGCTCGGTCTTGCCGGAGCCGGCCGGCGCCTGCACCAGGAACGAACGTGCCGGGTCCAGCGCGTCGGCGCGCGCAACGTGGTCGTGCGGCAAGCGTTCTTGTTCAGCCATGGTCATGCGTCCTCATCATCCAGATGCAAACGCAGGAACGGCAATGCATCGCAGTATTTCAGATCGTCGCGGCGATACGCCACGTTGGCCGCGTAGCCCGCGGCATACTCGTCGGCCAGCGCTTCGATGGCCGTGCGCCAGCGCTGCCGGATCTCCAGCCAGGACAGCCCGTCGAAGTACTTGCTGTCGCTGGCCAGCGTGACGCCGGGCACGCCCAGGTCTTCGTCGGCCAGGCCCTGCGCGGCGACCTGCCGCGCGTGGATCTGCGCCAGCACCAGGCCCGCCACTTCGCCGCCCGCGGCGTCCGCCAGCACCGATGCGTAGAACGGCAGCTGCACGTTCACGGGGCGGCTGCGCGACCAGTCCGGTTCGGGTTTGGCCGCCGCCACGCCGGTCTTGTAGTCCACGATGACGTTGCGCCCATCGCCCAGCGTGTCGATGCGGTCCAGCCGCAACTTCAGGTTGAGCGCGCCGCGCTGCCATTGATGGTTCTTTTCCACCTGCGCCACCGCAAAGGGCAGGCGCTGCGCTTCCATGTCCAGCCAGGATGCCAGCACGGCCTGGGCGCGCTGGCATTCCAGCGTGCGCAAGGCGGGCGCATAGGCTTTCAATTCCTCGTCCGCCGCCTGCGCCACCGCCTGCTCCAGCAAGGCAGGCAGGCGGCCCTCGGCCATGACCTCATGCAGCGCGTCCTGGTCGGGCATCATGCCCCACACCAGTTCCAGCGCCTTGTGCAGGAATTGGCCGCGCACGTTGACCGTCGCCGCATCGGCGTAAGGCGCCATTTCGCGGCCACCCAGGCGATGCCGCACAAAGGCCCACAGCGGATTGCGCGCCTGAGTGTCCAGCACGTCCAGGCCGCCGCCGCCGCGGTTGCCGGCGGCCAGCGCGGGCCCCTGCGCATCGTCCAGCGATTCCTGCGGCAAGGCGGGCAATGCTTCAGCTACAGCGGGCGTCCAGTCCGTCAGCGCGGCCGCCGCGATCAGCGGCGATGGGCGCAATTCGCGTTCGCCGTCCATGTGCGCGTGGCTGACGATGAGCTCGGGCGCGCAGCGGCACAGCGCGGCATACATGCCCTCGGCCCACTCGCGTTCGCGCTCGGGCGTGGCGCGCGGCGCCTTGGCCTGGCGCAGCACGGCCAGCGGCAGCAGCGGGTTGGGCTTGGGCGACGCGGGCAGCACGTCGTCGGTCAGGCCCAGCATCCAGACGCCGTCCCAATAACCGCCCTCGGCCTCCAGCAAACCCAGCACGTCCAGACGCGCCGAGGGGTCGCGCTGCGGCTGGAACGAGGCGGAGCGCGCCACGCTATCCAGCAGATTCACGGCGGCCACGCCGCCCAGCCGGCCGGCGGCCGGCGCCAGCGCCGAAAAGCTGCCCAGCGCATCGCCCAGCGCGCCCATCACCTGATAGCCGACGCTGTCCAGCACGCCTTCGCCGGGGAAACCCAGCGCCATCAGCGCGGCCTTCATGCGCAGCATCCACACGTCGCAAGTCGCCTGGCGGCCGCCCTGCGTCCAGATCTCCATGGCCTGGTTCCAGGCCTGCGCCAGCGCAGGCAGATCCGCCAGCAGCTTGCGCCAATCCTGCGGGCTGACATGCAGTTGCGCCTGGCGGCGCCAGCGCGCGTCGATCGAGGCCAGCCGCGCGCGGTCGCGCACATCGCCCGCGCAATGCCCGCCCGACAAAGCCGCGCCCAGCACCTCGACGCCGCAGCCCTTGCCCGGCGCGCATTCGGCCAGGGCGCGCAGCCATGCCAGCGCGGCGCGCGCCATGGGCCACTCGTTCAAGGGCCGGCCCACCGCCACGTTGAAGGCGTACGCGGCTTCGCCCCCGTGCCCGGCCAGGGCCTGGCTCAGCACCCGCCGCGCGAAAGGCGATTCCGCCTCCAGCTGGGGCGAGACGATGGCGTAGCGGCCATGGGGATGCGCCTTCAGGCGCTCGGCCGCCCAAGCCGCGGCGGCGCGCCATTCCGCGCCTTGATCCGCGGCTTCAAACCGCCGCGCCGCGGTTTCGATGCGCTGCGCATCGCGCCACTGCGAGACTTCGGCGCCTTGTGCTTCAAAGGCCTGCAGCAGCCGGCGGAATCGCGGCGACATGTCCGTGAACCCTGCCAGCACCAGTTGCCGCGGCACGGGCAGGCGCCCGTCCTCCAGCGCCCGCAGCACGCGCGCGTAGCCCTGGTTCGCGTCCTCGGCATCGATGCCGGCCAGCGCCTGGTGGTAGCGCGCACGCCATTTCGCAAAGCCGCGGTATTCATCGGTGTCCGCGCCCGACGGCACCTGCAGCTCCCACTCGTCCATCAGCAGGTCCGCATCCATCGACAAGCGCGCGGCCTGGCTCGCGTCCAGCAGCACGCGTTCGGCTTCTTCGGCGCGGATCGCCTCGGTCCACACCAGCTGCGTGGCGAAGCTGTCCAGCCGGTAGGCCGGCACGTCGTCATCGGCCTCGAACGCGAGTTCATTGGCGGCATCGGCCAGCCAGGCGGACAGCGGCAGGATGCGCGGCAATTCGCTGACCTGGCGCTCCTGGCGCAACAGGCCTGCCAGCTCCAGCGTGAGGCGGCGCGACAGGCGGTTGTTCACCGTCAGCACCAGCGTGTCGGCGGCAGGCATGCCGCCGATGTCCGGCAGCGATAGATCGGAATAGGAAGGCGATGAGTCCTGCATGGGTATCCGGAGCGCCCGCTCAAGAGCGCGCGCGATGAGGGAAGAAATACCGCCGTAGGATACCGCGAGGCCGAGCGGAAAACGCGTCTAGAAGCCGCAGAGCGCGGCCAGGTTTTCCCAGTGGATCTGCATTTCCGGCGTGGTGTAGCCCCAGAACGCCAGGCCCATGACGGCGACCAGGGCCAGCGCGCCCGCAACCCGCCAGCCGCGATGGCGGCGCGCGGCGGATGCGGAGGGAGTCGAAGATTTCATGGGCGGCCGCGTCTCAGGCCGCGGCCGGCTGGGCCACGGGTTGTTCGCGCACCGGCAGGCACAACAGCGCGGCAATGATGGCCAGCGCCACGCCCAGCCACCAGACAGCGTCGTAGTTGCCGGTCTTGGCGTAGGCGTATCCGCCCAGCCACACGCCGATGAAGCTGCCCAGTTGGTGGCCCAGGAAGACGATGCCGGACAGCGTGGCCGCATAGCGCAGCCCGTAGATCTGGCCGATCAGGCCCTGCGTGAGCGGCACGGTTCCGAGCCAGAACAAGCCCATCCACGCCGCGAAGGCATACAGCACCCATGGCGACAGCGGCATCCACAGCAGCAACAGGATGCCGAAGGCGCGCATGCCGTACACCACGGCCAGGAGACGCTTCTTGCTGTACTTGCCGCCCAGCTTGCCGGCATAGAACGAACCCAGCACGTTGAACAGGCCGATCAGCGCGATGGCGGTCGCGCCCTGCCCCGCGCTCAGGCCGCCGTCGGTGACGTAGGCCGGCAGGTGCAGCGTGATGAAGGCGGTATGGAAGCCGCAGACGAAATAGCTCCAGAACAGGAAGTGGAACGAGGGGTGGCGCACCGCCTGCTTGACCGCCGAGGCCAGCGATTGCTGCGGCCCGCTATGGGCTTGCGGACGTCCGCGCAGGAAATAGGCCAGGGGCGCGCCGCAAGCGACAAAGAGCGACAGCACCCACAAGGCGCCCGGCCAGTCCAGGCCGCTGATCAGCACCTGGCCCGTGGGCACCACGGCAAACTGGCCCAGGGAGCCGCCAGCGCTGGCGATGCCCATGGCCGTGCTGCGGTAGGCCGGCGGCACGGCGCGGGCCACCACGGGCAGGATCACGGGAAAGGTGGTGCCGGCCTGGCCCAGCCCGACCAGCACGCCGGCAGTCAGGTACAACGTGGCTTCGTCGGTGGCGAAGCGCGTGCCTATCATGCCCAGCATGTACAGCACCGCGCCCAGCGCGATGGTGCGGCCCGAGCCGTAGCGGTCGGCCAGGATGCCCATGAAGATACAGGCCACGCCCCACACCAGGTTCTGCAGCGCGAAGGCCATGGAGAACACTTCGCGCCCCCAGCCCTGCGCCAGGCCCATCGGCTGCATGAAGAGCCCAAAGGTGGCGCGTACCCCCATGGCGAGCAGCACGACCAGCGTGCCCACGATCAGGGTACGGGTGAAATTCGTATCGGTTTGGTTAGACATGAAACCCGTTTTTCGTTGTTTTGGTTCGCCGCCCCCTCCTCGGGACGGTCCGGCGCGCGGCGCAGGACTCGGACATCATATACAAATAGCCCGCGGGCTCCGGGAATAGCCACGTCGGGGGCCGGGTTCGCGGCGTCGGGCCGCGGGCACCGGATTTGGGGCTTGCGCCGCCTGCTGATAGACTTGCGTCCTGCGCCGAATCCCCTGTCCCCGGTGATAAACTCAGGACCGGAAGATTCGCAGCAATATCAAGGCCTTAGTGAGCAGGCGCGGTCTCTTCGACCGACCCTGCCGCCTGATCGGAAATAGTCTCGCCGTAGTTAAATGGATATAACCGGCCCCTCCTAAGGGTCAATTGGTGGTTCGATTCCACCCGGCGAGGCCATCCTTGGCGTCGGCTCCGACGCTTTCTTCCCCAGCATGTTTCCTATTCTCATGACGCCGCCGCACTTTTTATGAGTGCGTTTTGCCGTGGGCGCCCAGGACAAAAACCTCGCATTCAGCCGGATGAGGGTTAATCCGGGCTACGCTCACGCGCGGCGTACCGTTAGCTTCTCGGACTTGTCTTGTGACGAATTGAAGCCACGTCAATACGTCACTAATATTTTTTTGAACGATGATATCGAATCGCCTTGCGCGCAACTTGAAATTGCTGTTTAAATTCGACGCGTAAGCCTCTAATTCATCTGGACTTTTCCTGACCCGACGAAACGCCGGCTTAAGAAACATTTACTGACAGACTGACAAGCCAGCTCAAACCATGGCATTTCCCTGGAAACGTGCGATTGCGAACGCGATAGCGCCGGTGGCGCTGGCGGTGTGCGCGCTCCTGCCCCCCGCCGCGCAAGCCGCGAAGAATACGGACCCTTGCAAGACCAACGCCAAGTCGTCGGCCTGCAAGGCGCAACAAGCGAAGAAGGCTCCGGCCCCCAAGGCCAGCTCCGGCAAGAGCGCCTCGGGCAAACAAGCCGCCTCTTCCGCCAAAAAGGCTCCCCCAAAATCCTCCTCCGGCAAGAAAGCCGCCGCCCCCAAGGGCGGCAAGCAGGTCGCCCCCAAGGGCGGCAAGCAGGTCGCCGCCAAGGGCACGCCGCCCAAGAAGGGCGCGGCCGCCGGCAAGAACGGCAAGCCGAACAAGCCCTCTCGCGCGCAACGCGCCGCCGCCACCGCCGTGCTGGGTTCGGCCGCCATGCCGCCGCCCGCTGCGTCGATGCGCGCCGAAGTCGCCGCCCTGCGTTCCAGCACCGCCTACGTGCAGGACCTGGAAACGTCCACGGTCATCTTCGCCAAGAATGAAAACGTGGTGCGTCCCATCGCTTCCATCTCGAAGCTGATGACCGCCGTGGTCGTGGTCGACGCCAACCTGCCCATGGACGAAATGCTGGAGATCACCGACGACGACGTCGACGGCCTCAAGCACACCACGTCGCGCCTGCGCGTGGGCACCAAGCTGACGCGCGGCGACATGCTGCATTTGGCGCTGATGTCGTCCGAAAACCGCGCCGCCAACGCGCTGGGCCGCCACTATCCGGGCGGCCTGCCCGCTTTCGTGGCCGCCATGAACGCCAAGGCGCAGGCGCTGGGCATGACCAGCACCCGCTTCATCGAACCCACCGGCCTGTCCAGCGACAACGTCTCGTCGCCGCACGACCTGGCCCGCCTGCTACGCGCGGCCTCGCAACGCCCGCTGATCCACCGCTACTCCACCGATACCGAGTACGACGTCGAGGTCAACAACCGCACGCAGACCTTCCGCAACACCAACCTGCTGGTGCGCAAGCCCGACTGGGACATCAAGGTGTCCAAGACCGGCTACATCAACGAAGCGGGCGAATGCCTGGTCATGCTGGCCCGCATCAACGGCCGCGACCTGGCCATCGTGCTGCTGGATTCGCAAGGCAAGCTCTCGCGCATCGGCGATGCGGTGCGCATCCGCCGCATCGTGCAGAACGAAGTGGCGATGGCGTCGATCCAGTCTGGCGGCTGAACGCCGGCCGCGCTACGCTGCCACATGAACAAAGGGCCCGAAGATTCGGGCCCTTTGCTTTTTGGCGTCGCGGCAGCGACAGCCAGTGTGGCCGTTTATGCAGCCTTGCGTTTCGGCCGCAAAGGCTGGGCGTCGTACAGTGTGGGCGGCAGGCCTTCCAGCACGGCCTGCGGGTTGAGCGAACGGATCGGGACGGCTGCGTCCAGGGGAATGCGGCCCTCTGCCTGCAGCAGTTGGTAGCGCAGGCAGCACACGCGCAGGAACGAGGTGAAATTGGCGGCCTCGCCGCGGTACTCGATCAATTCGTCGTACAAGCGTTCGATCAGCTGCGTCACGCGCATGCCGTCGCGGCCGGCGATTTCTTCCAATACCTGCCAGAACAGCTGTTCCAGCCGCAGGCTGGTGGCCACGCCGTGCAGCCGCAGCGAACGGGTTTCCGGCGCGTAGGACTGCTCGCTGGCGCGGATGAAGATTTCACACATGGGAGCTCCTGGAACTCGGGACGGGACCTTGGGCCTGGGCCGGGAGGCCTAGCGCCGACTGTACGCCGTTTGCCGCGGCCCCGGCAAGACGCGGCGGCCGGCCTCTTTCTGCAACCACACGTTTCCGGCGTCAGCGGACAGCCCCTCCGTTGATATAAATCATGGCTGGGAAGGCGCCCACGTTCGAGCATAAGGAATCTTGATCAGACTTCGGAGGCAGTGATGGATAAAACCATGAAAGCGGCGGTTGCTCGAGCATTCGGCAAGCCCCTGGCAATCGAAGAGGTCGCGGTGCCGCGCCCGGGTCCGGGCGAATTGCTGGTGAAGATCGAAGCCTGCGGCGTGTGCCATACCGACCTGCACGCGGTCGAAGGCGACTGGCCCGTCAAACCCAACCCGCCCTTCATTCCCGGCCACGAAGGCGTCGGCCACGTGGTGGCGGTGGGCGCGGGCGTAACCCACGTGAAGGAAGGCGACCGCGTCGGCATTCCCTGGCTGTATTCCGCCTGCGGACACTGCGAGCACTGCCTGGGCGGTTGGGAAACGCTGTGCGAACAGCAGCAGAATGCCGGCTACTCGGTGAACGGCGGCTTCGCCGAATATGCGCTGGCCGCGGCCGACTACGTGGGCCTGCTGCCCAAGAACGTCAGCTTCGTCGACATTGCGCCGGTGCTGTGCGCCGGCGTCACCGTCTACAAGGGCCTGAAGATGACGGATACCCGTCCGGGCAACTGGGTGGTCATTTCCGGCATCGGCGGACTGGGCCACATGGCGGTGCAATACGCCAAGGCCATGGGCCTGAACGTCGCCGCGGTGGACATCGACGACGCCAAGCTGGACTTCGCCCGCCGCCTGGGCGCCGAGGTCACGGTCAACGCCAAAACCACCGATCCGGCCGCCTACCTGAAGCGCGAGATCGGCGGCGCTCACGGCGCGCTGATCACGGCGGTGTCGCCCAAGGCCTTCGAGCAGGCGCTGGGCATGGTGCGGCGCGGCGGCACCGTGGCGCTCAACGGGCTGCCGCCGGGCGACTTCCCGCTGTCGATCTTCGACATGGTGCTCAACGGCGTCACCGTGCGCGGCTCCATCGTGGGCTCGCGCCTGGACCTGCAGGAATCGCTGCAGTTCGCCGAAGAGGGCAAGGTGCACGCCACCGTCGCCACCGAAAGCCTGGAGAACATCAACAACGTGTTCGACCGCATGCGCCGAGGCCAGATCGAAGGCCGCATCGTGCTCGATTTCGCCTGATCGCCTAGCCACGCAAGGAAAAGCGCCAGGGCTGCACGCTTGCAGCCCTGGCGCTTTTTGGCCTTGGAGATCAGGGCGTGATCTTGGTGCCCAGCACCGCCAGGAATTGCGACATCCAGGCCGGATGCGCGGGCCAGGCCGGCGCCGTCACCAGATTGCCGTCGGTGTAGGCCTGGTCGATGCCAATCTCGGCATAGGTGCCGCCCGCCAGGCGCACTTCCGGCGCGCATGCGGGATAGGCGGAGCAGGTGCGGCCCTTCAGGATGCCCGCCGCGGCCAGCAATTGCGCGCCGTGGCACACCGCCGCGATGGGCTTGCCGGCCTTGTCGAAGGCACGCACGATGTCCAGCACCTTTTCGTTCAGGCGCAGGTATTCCGGCGCGCGGCCGCCCGGAATCACCAGGCCGTCGTAGGACGACGGCTCGACGCGATCGAAGTCGTAGTTCAGCGCGAAATTGTGGCCGCGTTTTTCCGTGTAGGTCTGCGCGCCCTCGAAATCGTGGATGGCGGTGGCGATGGTGTCGCCCGCCTTCTTGTCCGGGCATACCGCGTGCACCGTGTGCCCCACCGTCAGCAGGGTCTGATACGGCACCATGGTTTCGTAGTCCTCGGCGTAGTCGCCGACCAGCATCAACAGTCGCTTGCTCATGTTTGTCTCCCAGGGATGGCGGAAAGCCGGTTCAGCGCCCGTGGCCGGGCTCCGGTTCTTGATCTACGCCCCTATTGTGGCGCCGCCTTCGGCCGGGGTGGTGGTATGGGAATACCACGCGCGCGCAAGCGCCCTACTCCAGCGCGACCGACACGCCCTTGGCGCCCAGCAGCGTCACCAGCACCTTGGGGTCTATGCCGATCAGATAGCCGCGCCGCCCGCCGTTGATATAGACCACCGGGTAATCCAGCACTTCGGCCTCGACCCACACCGGCATCTTCTTGCGCGTGCCGAATGGCGAAGTGCCGCCTACCTGGTAGCCCGAATGGCGCTGCGCCACCTCGGGCTTGCAGGGCTCGACGCGCTTCAGTCCAGCCTGGCGCGCCAGGTTCTTGGTGGAGACTTCGCGGTCGCCGTGCATGACCACGATCAGGGGCTTGGCGGACTCGTCCTCCATCACCAGGGTCTTTACCACCGCATGCGGATCCAGGCCCAGCTGGCGCGCGGCTTCGCCCGCGCCGCCGTGGTCGACGTAGTCATAGGTGTGTTCCGTGTACGTCACCTTGTTCTGCTTGAGGAACTGGGTGGCGGGCGTTTCGGAAACGTGGCGGGCTTTGCTCATGGTTATGCGTGAAGAGAATTTTGAAACGGCGCGTGCCGGCTAGCCGCGGGGATGGTGCGCCGCGTGCAGCGCCTTCAGGCGTTCGCGCGCGACGTGCGTGTAGATCTGCGTGGTGGAGATGTCGGCGTGGCCCAGCAGCATCTGCACCACGCGCAGATCGGCGCCATGGTTCAGCAGGTGCGTGGCGAAGGCATGGCGCAGCACGTGCGGCGACAGCGGCGCGCGCACGTCCGCCAGCAGGGCGTATTTCTTCACCAGCTGCCAGAAAGCCTGGCGCGACATGGCTTCGGCCCGCCCTGTGATGAAGAGCGCGTCGCTCACGCGCCCGGCCGCCAATTCCGGTCGCCCGGACTTCAGGTAACGGTCGATCCAATGCGCGGCCTCCGCGCCCAGGGGCACCAGCCGGTCCTTGCCGCCCTTGCCCAGCACCACCCGCACCACGCCTTCGTTCAAGCTCACGTCCAGCGTGCGCACGCCCACCAGCTCGGACACGCGCAGGCCGGTTGCGTACAGCGTTTCCAGCATGGCGCGGTCGCGCAGGCCGCGGGCCTGTTCCAGGTCGGGCGCGCGCAGCAGGGCGTCCACCTGCTGCTCGGACAGGGTCTTGGGCAGGCGCGGCGGCTGCTTGGCGGCGATCAGGGTCAGGCAGGGATCGCGCTCGGCGCGGTGTTCGCGCAAAGCCCAGGCGTAGAAGCGGCGCAGCGCGGCCAGCCTGCGGTTGGCGGTGGTGGCGCGGGTTTCCTCGTGGCGGAAGGCGAACCAGGCTTCGATGTCCGCCTTGCCGGCATCGCGCAAGGGCTTGGCCGGCCCCGCTGGCAGCGCGTGGGCCTGCGCCGCATCGCCGTGGCGGTCGGCCATCTCGCGCGCGTAGGCTTCGGGGTCTTCCAGCCAGCGGGCAAAGCCGGTCAGGTCGCGCCGGTAGGCGGCCAGGGTATTGGCCGACAGGCCGTCTTCCAGCCAGACGGCGTCGATGAAGGCGTCGATATCGGCCTGGGATTCAAGCGGGGGGCGGGTCGCGGGCATGCCTGGATTCTACGGCTCAGCGTCCACCCACACCCGCGGCGGTGGACTTCAGCCAGCTCTCGAACAGCTTGAGCGCCTCGGAGCGTTCGCTGCGCTGGGGATAGCCGAAGTAATAGCCCTGGCTGACCGCCAGGGATTGCGGCACGGGCATCGCCAGCGTGCCCTGGTCCAGCGCGGGCTGGGCCAGGAAACGCGGCATCAGCCCGACGCCCAGGCCGGCCTGCACCGCCGCCATCACCATGGTGAAAAGCTCGTAGCGCGGCCCGCCTGCGGCGTGCGGGCCATAGAGATGGCTATTGGCCGCGTACCACTGGCGCCAGGCGTCCGGCCGCGAAGCCAGGTGCAGATGGGTCATGCCGGACAAGGCGCTGGCGCCGGGCTCCGGCGTGCGCGCCGCCAGCTCCGGCGCGCACACCGGCACCAATTCGCGTTCGGGGAACAACAGCACGCCCTGGGTGCCCGGCCACAATCCGTCCCCGTGGTACAGGGCGCCGTCGAAGGGCTGGTCCTTGAACTGGAACGGCAGCGTGCGCACGGACAGGCTGACGGTGATGTCGCCATGCTCGCGCTGGAAGTCCGCCAGGCGCGGAATCAGCCAGGTCGTCGCCAGCGTGGGCACCACGGCGATGTGGATGCTGCGGCCCATGCCGGTACGGCTGACCAGGCCGAAGGTGTCTTTTTCGATCTGGTCCAAATGGTGGCGGATGCGGCCGGCGTATTCCGCCCCGTGGTCGGTCAGCACGATGCGCCGCCGCACCCGGGTGAACAGCTGCACACCCAGGCGCGCCTCCAGGCTGGCCACCTGGCGGTAGACGGCGCTGTGCGTCAGGGACAATTCCTCGGCTGCTCGGGAAAAGCTGCCCAGACGGGCTGACGCTTCAAACGCCTGCAAGGCGCTCAGGTTGGGAATGCCGTTTCTCATATCGCGGGAACCGCCAGGTGCCGGCGGGCGCCGCCGCTGCCGCGCCGCGCGGATCTTGCCGCGGCGCAGCATGGCAGCTCGTGCCGGTGGGTCAATAGATTGTGCAATTTTATCAATTGCATTGTGCGATCAAGGAACATTATGCTCGGATGTCCTAACCTCGGCTCATCATGACCACTACCCCCATGTCCCAGCAAGAATCCCGCCTTGGCGGACACATCCTGGTCGACCAGTTGGTTGCACAGGGCGTCAAACACGTTTTCTGCGTTCCCGGCGAAAGCTATCTGGCGGTGCTGGACGGCCTGCACGATGCGGACATCAAGGTCACGGTGTGCCGCCAGGAAGGCGGCGCGGCCATGATGGCCGACGCCCACGGCAAGCTGACCGGCGAACCCGGCATCTGCATGGTGACCCGCGGCCCGGGCGCGTCCAACGCGCTGGCCGGCGTACACATCGCCAAGCAGGACTCCACCCCCCTGATCCTCTTCGTCGGCCAGATCGAGCGCGGCATGCGCGAACGCGAGGCCTTCCAGGAAATGGATTACCGCGCCGTGTTCGGCACGCAGGCCAAGTGGGTCACCGAGATCGACCAGGTCGAGCGCATCCCCGAACTGGTTTCGCGCGCCTTCCACATCGCCACCTCGGGCCGTCCCGGCCCGGTCGTGATCGCGCTGCCGGAAGACATGCTGGTCGAAGCCGCCAAGGTCGCCGACGCGCCGCGCTACGAAGTCATTGATTCCGCCCCCACGGCCGGCCAGTTGGCCGACCTGGAAAAGCTGCTGGCCGAGGCCAAAAGTCCGGTCGCCATCCTGGGCGGCACGCGCTGGGACGCCCGCGCGGTGCAGCAATTCGCCGATTTTGCGCAGCGCCATGCGCTGCCCACGGCCGTGTCCTTCCGCCGCCAGATGCTGTTCCCGGCCAACCACCCCTGCTTCATCGGCGACGTGGGCCTGGGCATCAACCCGGCGCTGCTCAAGCGCGTCGCCGACGCGGACCTGATCCTGCTGGTGGGCGGCCGCATGTCGGAAAACCCCAGCCAGGCCTACACGCTGCTGGACATTCCCGTGCCCAAGCAGAAGCTGGTGCACGTGCACCCCGATACCGCCGAGCTGGGCCGCGTCTACCGCCCCACCCTGGCCATCAATACCTCGCCCGCCGCCTTCGCGCAGGCGCTGGCCGGCCTGAAGGCGCCGGCCCAGCCCGCCTGGGCCGCCGGCACGCAGGCCATGCGCGAGTCCTACCTGAAATGGAGCGACCCCAGCGCCATCGCCACCCCCGGCGCGCTGCAGATGGGCCAGGTCATGGCCTATCTGGAAAAGACGCTGCCGGCCGACGCCATCATGACCAACGGCGCCGGCAACTACGCCACCTGGCTGCACCGCTTCCACCGCTTTACGCGCTACGGCACGCAATTGGCGCCGACGTCGGGCTCCATGGGCTACGGCCTGCCCGCGGCCGTGGGCGCCAAGCGCGTGTCGCCGGACAAGACCGTGGTCTGCTTTGCCGGCGACGGCTGCTTCCTGATGCACGGCCAGGAATTCGCGACCGCGGTGCAGTACGACCTGCCCATCGTCGTGGTGCTGGTGGACAACGGCATGTACGGCACGATCCGCATGCACCAGGAAAAGCATTACCCCGGCCGCATTTCCGCGACCGAGCTGAAGAATCCGGATTTCGCCGACTATGCGCGCGCCTTCGGCGGCCACGGCGAACGCGTCGAGACCACCGAGCAGTTCGGTCCGGCTTTCGAACGCGCCCTGGCCAGCGGCAAGCCGGCCATCCTGCACTGCTTCATCGATCCGGAAACCATCACCCCGGGCACGACCCTGGAAAAAATCCGCGACGCGGCGCTCAAGGCGCAGCACTGAAGGCGGGACGGAACGGGGGCGCCGCGCGCCCGCCGTTCCATTCGCCGCTTGCCGCCCGAATTATTTTAGGTTTAAACTTTCTAGCATTCCGAAATCCATAGCGGAGACCCAGCATGTCCTCGAATCCTTCCTTTCACTGGCAAGACCCCCTGTTGCTGGACCAGCAACTGACCGACGAAGAACGCATGGTGCGCGACGCCGCCCTGGCCTATTCGCAGGACAAGCTCGCTCCGCGCGTGCTGAACGCCTTCCGCAACGAACAGACCGACCCGGCCATCTTCTCCGAAATGGGCGAACTGGGCCTGCTGGGCGCCACCATCCCCGTCGAATACGGCGGCGCCGGCCTGAACTACGTCAGCTACGGCCTGATCGCCCGCGAAGTCGAACGCATCGACTCCGGCTACCGCTCCATGATGAGCGTGCAGTCGTCGCTGGTGATGGTGCCGATCAATGAATTCGGCAGCGAAGAGCAGAAGAAGAAGTACCTGCCCAAGCTGGCCCGCGGCGAGTGGATCGGCTGCTTCGGCCTGACCGAACCGAATCACGGTTCCGACCCCGGCGGCATGGAAACCCGCGCCGTCAAGACGTCCGACGGCTACAAGATTTCCGGCAACAAGATGTGGATCACCAACTCCCCCATCGCCGATGTCTTCGTGGTGTGGGCCAAGTGCGTCGGCGGCGACTTCGACGGCAAGATCCGCGGCTTCATCCTGGAAAAGGGCATGAAAGGCCTGTCGGCTCCGGCCATCCACGGCAAGGTCGGCCTGCGCGCCTCGATCACCGGCGAAATCGTCATGGACGAAGTGGAAGTGTCCGCTGACCAGATGATGCCCGGCGTGTCCGGCCTGAAGGGTCCGTTCACCTGCCTGAACTCGGCCCGTTACGGCATCGCCTGGGGTGCCGTCGGCGCCGCCGAAGCCTGCTGGCACACCGCCCGCCAGTACACGCTGGACCGCAAGCAATTCGGCCGCCCGCTGGCCGCCAACCAGCTGATCCAGAAGAAGCTGGCCGACATGCAGACCGAAATCACGCTGGCCCTGCAAGGCTGCCTGCGCCTGGGCCGCATGAAGGACGAAGGCACCGCCGCCGTCGAAATCACCTCGATCATGAAGCGCAACTCCTGCGGCAAGGCGCTGGACATCGCCCGCCTGGCGCGCGACATGCTCGGCGGCAACGGCATCTCCGACGAGTTCGGCGTGGCCCGCCACCTGGTGAACCTGGAAGTGGTCAACACCTACGAAGGCACCCACGACGTGCACGCCCTGATCCTGGGCCGTGCGCAGACCGGCATCCAGGCGTTCTATTGATCGCTTGATCGGTTCCGACGAAACCGCCCTTCGGGGCGGTTTTTTTTTGCCCAGCTCCCGCTATCGGCAATGTGCCTGCATTTCGTTTACAACATAAGTCCGCCCTCCCCAAAAAGGAAACACACATGACTCCGCGGCAACTGGTCGAAGAATGGGTCTTACGGTTCAATGCCGCCGATGCCGCTGGCCTGGCCGAGCTTTACGATGCAGCAGCAGTGAACCACCAGGTCACCCAGGAGCCCATCGTCGGTCGCGAGGCCATACGCGCGATGTTCGAACGCGAGTTTGCCCAGGCCGACATGACCTGCATCGTGGAGATGATCCATGAAGCCGGCGAGGTTGCGGCGCTGGAGTGGCGCGATCCCCTGGGGCTGCGCGGCTGCGGCTTCTTCACCGTGCGCGGCGGCAGGATCGTCTTCCAACGGGGTTACTGGGACAAGTTGTCTTTCCTGAAGATGCACGGCCAGCCCATCACGTAGGAAGCGCGCGGCCGCCGACCCAACAGTCCGCGCATTGCCGAAAGCCCGTATAGGCGAGCCCTGGCACTCGCCGTACGCTTGGCGGCATCGGCCAGGCACAAGCCCGGGCGCTCCCGCGCCTTCCCGCGTGTCACGGCCAGGTTTCCCACCAAGCCCAGGAGCCGCGCATGCAAGGCTGTCCCACCCTCCGCCTGATGACAGGCATCGCCATGGCGTTCATGGCGCATGGCGCCTACGCCGCCACCACCCTTACGATGGCCACCGAGTACCCGGCCACCTCCATGCCCGGACAAGGCGTGTCCACCTTTGCCGAACTGGTCCGCGCCAAGACGGCGGGCAATGTGGTCATCGACGCCAGCTTTGACGCGTCCAAGGGGATCAAGTCGGCCGACATGATCGATGCGGTGCAAGCGCGCAAGGTGGATGCGGGCGATGCCTTCGCCGGCGCGTTGGCCACCAAATACCCCTTGTTCGGCGTGTCGTCCCTGCCGTTTCTGGCGGACTCGCTGTCCAAGGCCCGCAACCTCAACAAGGCCGCCCGCCCCGCCTATGAAAAGCTGCTGGCGGAGCATGGACAGAAGCTGCTCTACACCACGCCGTGGCCGGCGTCCGGCATCTGGTCCAAGCAGAAGCTGGACAGCGTCGCGGCCTTGAAGAAGCTGAGCATCCGCACCTACGACGCCACGTCGCAGGACGTCATGCAGAAGGCCGGCGCCCGCGCCCAGAACATTTCCTTCGCGGACGCGATGCCGCTGATCGCCTCGGGCGAGGTGAACGCGGTGCTGTCGTCGGGCGACGGCGGCGCGGGCCGCAAGCTCTGGGAGCACCTGCCCAACTTCGCGGAGATCAACTACGCCATGCCGATCTCGGTGGCGACGATGAACCTGCAGGCTTATCAGGCGCTGGACGCGCGCACGCGCCGCGCCATCGACCAGGCGGCGGCGCAGACCGAAACCGAACAATGGAAGCGCATCGACGGGCGTCTGCAGCAGAACTACGCCAACATGCGCAAGAACGGCGTGGCGATCAATACGTCGGTGCCCCTGCCCGTGCGCCGCGCCCTGAAGGATGCTGCGGCGGACTCGGTCAAGAACTGGAAGGCAGCGGCCGGTCCTGAAGCCGCCGCCATCCTGAAGCAGACGGGCAAGCGCTAGACGGCCGGCCTCAGTTTTCGCCCGACAGGTCGAACAGGCTGGTCGCGTCCAGTTCCAGCACGCCCTCGTCGTGCTGGTTCAGGACCGTCCAGGCCCAGGTGATGATGCCCAGGTCCGGGCGCGACGACGAGGTGCGTACGCCTTGCACGCGCGCTTCGAGGCGCAGGGTGTCGCCTGGGCGCACCGGCGTACGCCAGCGCACCTCGCCCAGGCCGGGTGAACCAAACGATTCGGAATCGTGCAGCGCCGCTTCCACGGCCATGCGCATGGCCAGCGCGCAGGTGTGCCAGCCGCTGGCGATCAGCCCGCCCCAGCGGCCTTCGGATGCACGCTTGGGATCGGTGTGGAACCACTGGGGATCGAACTTGCGTGCGAACTCCAGGATCTCGGCTTCCGTCAGGGTGACCGGACCGCCCTTGATGACCATGCCGTCCTTGAACTCGGCGAACTTCATGTATGGACTCCCCCCGCAAATGCAATCGGCGCGCCATGGCGCGCCGATTGCCACGCATGTTTGTGGATTCAGTACGTTTCGAAATGCAGGCGCCCTTCACGGCGCAACGCATCATGCAGGATAGACCAATCCTGGCCCGCTTGCACCGTCACGTCGCGCAGGGCGTCCAGCACGCCCACTTCCATGCCCTTCAGGCCGCACACGTAGATGCAGGTATTGCGGTCCGCCAGCAGTTCCCGCACCGCGCCCGCGCGGTCGCGGATCAGGTCCTGCACGTAGCGCTTGGGTTGCCCGGCTTCGCGCGACAGCGCCAGGTTGATGTCGATGAAGTCGCGCGGCAGCTTCATCAGCGGCCCGAAGTATGGCAATTCGCGCTCGGTGCGCGCGCCGAAGAACAGCAGCAGCCGGCCATTTTCACCGGTCTCGATGCGGCGGCGGTAGCGTTCCGTCATGGCGCGCATGGGCGCCGAACCCGTGCCGGTGCAGATCATGATGAGATTGGCGCGCGGATGGTTGGGCATCAGGAAAGTATGGCCGAACGGACCTATCACCTGCACCTTGTCGTTCTTGGCCAGGTCGCACAGGTAGTTCGAGCACACCCCATGGGCGGCCGCGCCCGCGTGATCCTCGGTGACGCGCTTCACCGTCAGGGAAAGATTGTTGTAGCCGGCCCGCTCGCCGTCGCGCGGGCTGGCCAGCGAGTACTGGCGCGCGTGATGCGCCCGGCCCTGCGCATCCACGCCCGGCGGCAGGATGCCGATGGACTGCCCTTCCAGCACGGGAAACGGCAGCTCGCCGAAGTCGAGCACGATATGGTGGATGTCACTTTCCGTGTCGGCGCCGGTCACGCGGTAGTTGCCGACCACGGTCGCCGTCATCGGCGTCTTGTGCGTGTACAGATTGACGTAGGGATGGGCGGCGGACCAGGGCGGGACCGTCGCGCCGGGCGCGGCGGACGGCGCGGGCGCGGCAGGCTGCAGCGCATCAGGTTCATCGCCAGCCGGCGCAGCGGCAGCCGTTTCCGGCAGCGCCTTCTCGCCGGGCAGCTCTTCCCAGCCCAACTGCTCCTGCACGCCATAAGCCTCGGCGCGCACCATCAGGCGCCAGTTGTCGATCGCCCCGGTGGGGCAAGGCGGCACGCAGGCCATGCAGCCGTTGCAGATCTCGGGATCCACCACGTAGTTGTTCGAGTCGTGGCTGATCGCCTTGATCGGACAGGTTTCTTCGCAGGTATTGCAGCGGATGCAGATCTCGGGATCGATCAAGTGCTGCTTCAGGACTTCTGCTGGTAAGGGAGCGTTCATCTCGGTCTACCCCATGCTCCGGTAGGCGGCCGCGGAAACGGCCGCCGCCCCGCTTTAGTTGAAACGGACGTACTCGAAATTCACCGGCTGGCGGTTGACGCCCATGACCGGCGGCGCGATCCAGTTGGCGAACTTGCCCGGCTCGGTGACGCGGCCCATCAGCGATGCGACGAAGGCGCGGTCCTCGGGCGTGGGCAGCCATTTGTGGCTGTTGGCCTGCCATTGCGATTCGGAGAGGATCTCGCCTTCGGGCGACATGCGGATGCCGGCCAGCGTGCCGATCTGGCGGTTGAAGGCCTTGTGCGGCACTTGCAGCCGGAACGGCAGGCCGCTCTTTTCGATGACCTTGTTCCAGCGTCCGATGCCAGCGACCGAATCGCGGATGAAGTCGTCGCGCAGCACTTCGTTCAGGGCGTTCAGCATCGGCACCTCGATCTCGCGCAGCCTGCCGTTTTCCACGGTCAGCACGCGGTAGGTGTCGTTCTTCAGCTGGTGGTCGTCGGTGCGCTTGCTCTCTTCGTAGCGGCCTTTCAGGCCGGAGCCGTAGAAGATCGCGGCGTTGGACGACTGATCCGCGCCGAACAGGTCGATGGTGACGCTGTAGTGGAAATTCAGGTAGCGCTGGATGGTGGGCAGGTCGATCACGCCTGCGGCGCGCACGCTTGCCGGGTCATCGGTCTTCAACTGGTTCATGACCTCGCAGGTGCGCTGGATGACGCGCGAGATGCCGGATTCGCCCACGAACATATGGTGCGCTTCCTCGGTCAGCATGAACTTGGTGGTGCGCGCCAAGGGATCGAAGCTGGATTCCGCCAGTGCGCACAGCTGGAACTTGCCGTCGCGGTCGGTGAAGTAGGTAAACATGTAGAAGGCCAGCCAATCCGGCGTCTTCTCGTTGAACGCGCCCAGGATGCGCGGGTTGTCGGAATCCCCCGAACTGCGTTGCAACAGCGCGTCGGCCTCTTCGCGGCCATCGCGGCCGAAGTAGCGGTGCAGCAGGTAGACCATGGCCCACAGGTGGCGGCCTTCCTCGACGTTGATCTGGAACAGGTTGCGCAGGTCGTACTGCGAGGGCGCGGTCAGGCCCAGGTGGCGCTGCTGCTCGATCGAGGCCGGCTCGGTATCGCCCTGCGTGACGATGATGCGGCGCAGGTTGGCGCGGTGCTCGCCGGGCACGTCCTGCCAGACGTCGCGGCCCATGTTCTCGCCGAAATGGATCTTGCGCTGCCCGTCCTGCGGCGCCAGGAAGATGCCCCAGCGATAGTCCGGCATCTTGACGTGATCGAAGTGCGCCCAGCCGTCGGGCTGCACGCTGACCGCCGTGCGCAGGTAGACGTCGAAGCCGTGGGAGCCGTCGGGTCCCATGTCCTGCCACCACTGCAGGTAGTTGGGCTGCCAATGTTCCAGCGCGCGCTGCAAGGTGCGGTCGCCGGACAGATTGACGTTGTTGGGGATCTTATCGGTGTAGTTGATGCCAGACATGTCTCGCTCCTGTTCCTTGGGTGGGCCGCATACACGCGGCGCGGTATCGCGGGGCCGTCAGACCCGGTTCCAGTCGAATGCGGCCTGTTCGCCCTTGCCGTAGAGCTTGAGCGCGCCCTTGTCGCCGGCGGCGTTGGGGCGGTTGAAGATCCAGTTCTGCCAGGCGGTGAGGCGGCCGAAGATGCGGGTCTCCATGGTTTCCTGTCCGCCGAAGCGCAGGTTGGCTTCCAGGCCGGTCAGGGCGTCGGGCGACAGCGCGCGGCGCTCTTCCAGCATCATGCGCACCTCGTCGTCCCAATCGATGTTGTCGGGCGCATAGGTGACCAGGCCCAGCTCCAGCGCTTCGGTGGCCGACAGCGGCTGGCCGGTGCGCGCGCGCACCGCTTCCAGGGGCGTCTCCTCTTCATAGAAGCGGCGTTGCAGGCGGCTCTGGCCGTTGACCAGCGGATAGGCGCCGAAATTGCGTTCGCCCACCACGATCTGCGCGGGCGCGGATTCGTCCTCGTTGTCCAGCATGTAGCTGCGGTCGGCGGCCAGCGCCAGTTCGAGCAGGGTGCCGGCAAAGCAGGAGCCCGGCTCGATCAGCGCGAACAGGCTGCGCGAGGTCACGTCCAGGCGCGCCAGCGTGCGGCGCAGCATGCCGGCGGTTTCGCGCACGAACCAGTGGTCCGCATGCTGTTGGAGCGCGGCGTCGGCGGCCAGCACCAGCGCGGCATCGCCTTCGGTCTTGATGATCCAGGTGCCGATGTCCAGCTCGTTGGTGCGCATGGTCAGGATGGCGTCGTCCAGTTCGCGCGCCATCTGCAGCGGCCACCAGGCCGCGCCCGCGGCGACGATGTCCTGCAATCCGGTTTGCACCGCGCCCTCGGGCGCGCGCACCGTCCAGGTGGCTTGGCGCTTGTCGCGGTCCAGCTGGATGTCCACATAGCGGTAGGACAGGGCGTCGGCGCTTTCCGTGCGCTGCACCGGCGTCAGCGCAATGCCCTGCTCGCCCGCCGGGCGGTCGCTGCCCTGCGCCAGCGCCTGCGCGCGTTCGCGCACGGCCTCCTCGAAGCGGGCCGGCTTGACCACGTCGTCCACCAGGCGCCAATCCTTGGCGCGCTGGCCGCGCACGCCCTCGACCAGGGTGCAGAAGATGTCCGCGTGGTCATGGCGCACGCGGCGCTTGTCGGTCACGCGGGTCAGGCCGCCGGTGCCCGGCAGCACGCCCAGCAGCGGCACCTCGGGCAGCGCGACCGCGGACGAGCGGTCGTCGATCAGCATGATCTCGTCGCAGGCCAGCGCCAGCTCGTAGCCGCCCCCGGCGCAGGCGCCGTTGAGCGCGGCGATGAACTTCAGGCCGCTGTGGCGGCTGGAATCCTCGATGCCGTTGCGGGTTTCGTTGGTGAACTTGCAGAAGTTCACCTTCCAGGCGTGCGAGGACAGGCCCAGCATGAAGATATTGGCGCCGGAACAGAAGATGCGGTCCTTCATGCTGGTCACGACCACCGTGCGCACTTCCGGATGTTCGAAGCGGATGCGCTGCAAGGCGTCGTGCAGTTCGATGTCCACGCCCAGGTCGTAGGAATTCAGCTTCAGCTTGTAGCCCGGACGCAGGCCGCCGTCCTCGGCGACATCCATGGCCAGCGTGGCGACCGCGCCGTCGAAGCTCAGGCGCCAATGGCGGTACTGCTCGGGGTCGGTCCGGAAATCAACCCGGTTGAGGGTGCTGCTCATAGTGTGTCTCCTCGGACTCCTGTCAAAACAGGAAAAATACTGCACGACATGAATTATTGTGCAGATTAGAGGACAAAAAAAGCCCCGTCAAGCGGGGCATGCACAAAAATGCATATTGCCGGCCCGGCCGGCATCGAATCCGCCTATAGCGGCAGGCCGCAGGCCTTGCGCACCTGGGTGCGCAGGCCGGCAAAGCTTTCCTGCACGTCCAGGTTGCTGGTGACCCAGGTGAGATCCGCCTTGGCGTAGAAGGCCTCGCGTCCGGCCAGGATGCGCTTCAGGTCCGCCATGGCCTCGTTGTTGCCCGACATGGGACGGAAATCGCCTTGCGCCATGACCCGGCCCATGTGTTCCTCGGGCGTGGCGCGCAGCCATACCGTGTAGCAATGCGCCAGCAGCAGGTTCAGGGTGGCGGGTTCAGACACCAGCCCGCCCGGCGTGGCCAGCACCATTTCCGGGTAGATCTGCACGGCCTCTTCCAGCGCCCGCCGTTCGTAGCGGCGGTAGGCGTTGGGACCGTACAGATTATGGATCTCCAGGATGCTGCACCCGGCCACGCGCTCAATCTCGCGATTCAATTCCACGAACGGGTAGCCCAAGTCGTCGGCCAGCATCTGGCCCAGGGTGGACTTGCCCGCGCCGCGCAGGCCGATCAGCGCCACGCGCTGCGTGCGGTTGGGGCGCTGCGCCCCCGCCCCCACGCCGAACAGCTGGGTCAGGGCTTCGCGCGCGCGCTGCAGGTCGGATTCCGTGCGGCCGCTGAGCAATTCGCGTATCAGCAGCCAGTCGGGCGATTCCGTGGTCACGTCGCCCACCAGTTCGGCCAGCGCGCAGTTGAAGGCGCGGGCGATCTGCAGCAGCACCAGGATGGAGGCGTTGCCCACCCCGTGCTCCAGGTTGGCCAGGTGGCGCTCCGATACGCCGGTGACCTGCGACAGGCTCTTGCGGGTCATGCCGCGTATGGCCCGCAGGCGGCGCACCCGCTCGCCCAATGCCACCAGGAACGCCTCCCGCCTGGGTTCGGATGGCGCCGCGTCTAGCGCTTGATTCATGTTTACGTGACTCCGCAAAAACCCTGATTACCACGTTTTATGCACTATAGTGCTTGACCCTGATCAATGGAAGCACTATTTTTCCTCCATCGAGTCCAAAGCGGCTCGGCTCACGCGCAACAAAACAGCAGTCGATTTCATCTCGATTCTGAAGCGCCGACAGTGTAAAGGAGGAGCCCGGTGAGTACGCCTGACCAATTCCATGCCCTGATGCGCGAGGTAGCGCGCCTGACGCAAGGCCAGCCGCTGGACGCGGCGCTGCAGGAATGCCTGAACCGCGAGGCCGGCCCCCAAAGCGCCCTGTTCCAGGAGATCTACGCCACCTGTAGGCAAGGCGTGGCCGAGGGCTGGATGTGCGGCCGGGAAGGCGGCGGCATCCGCTACGGCCGCGTCATCAAGCCCGCGCCCGACCTGGCGGACTGCTCGGTGGACGTGGTCGACATGAACGACCTGGCCGGCCCGCACCACGCGCACCCCAATGGCGAGATCGACATGATCATGCCGCTGACGGAGGGCGCCCGCTTCGACGGCCACGGCGCCGGCTGGCTGGTCTACGGCCCCGGCAGC
>MCNG01000118.1_pt1 | contig 25633 bp, 38 predicted proteins | sample 778231 | NCBI WGS metagenome assembly MCNG01 (sample SAMN04296815, study PRJNA304217) | bioreactor metagenome | isolation source: sea sediment enriched with benzalkonium chloride | place: Turkey: polluted region of the Marmara Sea
CCGCCGATCTGGTAGCCCGTGACCATGCCGATGTCGCGCACCACCCGGTAGCCCGGAGTGTCGGCAGGCACCAGGAACAAGGTGGCGCCGGCGTCGCCGCGCGCCAGCACCAGGGAAAAGTCCGCGCCCACGCCGCCGCTGATGAACTGCTTGTGGCCGTTGAGCACCCAGCGCGAACCGCGCCGCTCGGCCCGTGTGCGCAGCATGGACGGGTCGGAGCCGGCGCCTGGCGCCGGTTCGGTCATGGCGAAGCAGGCCCGCTGCTCTCCCCGCACCAGCGGCGCCAGAAAGCGCTCCTGCTGGGCAGCGTTGCCCAGACGTAGCAGCGTCAGCATGTTGGGCTGGTCGGGCGCGGCGCAGTTCAGCGCCGCGGGGCCCAGAAAGCTTCTCCCGGCTTCTTCCAGCACCTCGGCCAGCGCGCGCCAGCCCAGTCCGAGTCCGCCCCATTGCGCGGGCAACTGGGGCGCGTACAGGCCGGCCTCTTTTGCCCGTGCGCGCAGTTGGGCGACACAACGGTCGAGTGCGGCCACGTCGCGGGCGATGGCCGGCGACTCGGCCGGTATCGCGACCTCGTCAACGAAGCGGCGCACCCGTGCGCACAGGTCCGGCAGGGCATCGCCCGCGTAGCGATCTTGCGTATCCTGCATGGTTTATTCCTCGATCTTGACGCCCGCCTGCTTGACCACGGCGCGCCATCTGCGGGTTTCGTCGGCGATGTGCTGCCCGAAGGCTTCGGGCGTGCCGCCGGTAGGCTGCATGCCAAGGCCGGTGAAATAGCTGAGCACTTCGGGGTCGGCCAACACGGCGTTGATCTGGCGGTTGAGCTGGCCGATCACGTCCTTCGGCGTGCCGGCAGGCGCCATCACGCCCCACCACGACGAGGCCGACAGCGGCACGCCCAGCTCGGCCAGCGTGGGAACGTCGGGCAGATCGGGGTTGCGCGTCTGTGCCGCGATGGCAATGGGCCGCAGCCGCTGCGCCTTGACCTGCGCATACACCGGGGGCAGGTTGTCAAAGCTCATCTGGACCTGCCCGCCGACCAGCGCGGTGGCGGCCTCGCTGCTGCCCTTGTACGGAATGTGGCGCAGCGCAATGCCCGTCTCGTGCGCGAACTGCTCGCCTGCCAGATGCGGGATGCTGCCCGTGCCGGCGGTGGCGTAGGTCAGGCCCTGCTGCGCGGTGGCGGCGCGCTTGAGGTCTTCCAACGTCCGAAGCGGGCTGGCCGCCGGCAGCAGCAGGTACACGGGCACATCCGTGGCCCCGATCACCGGCGTCAGGTTCTTGTTTACGTCGTAAGGCAGCTTCGCGTACAGCACGCTGTTGGTCGCAAGATTGGCGGTGCCCATCAGCAGGGTGTAGCCGTCCGGCTGCGCGCTGGCCACGTAGGCGGTCCCGATCTGCGTGGCGCCGCCAGGCTTGTTTTCAACCACCACCGGCTGCCCGATCAGGGGCGCCAGTTTGCGCGCGATCATTCGCGCGGCGGTGTCGGTGCCGCCGCCGGCGGCGTAGGGCACGATCAGCCGCACCGGTTTATCCGGATAGGCGCCCGACTGGGCGGCGCCCGCCGCGCTCAGCAGGACGGCGGCGCATAGCGCGCGCAACGTTCGAAAGCAGGGTTGCATGGCGGTCTCCTGGCGTCGGCCCGGCCTATTGGATGCGGGTGCCTGTGGACTTCACCAGCTTGGCCCACCAGGCGGTTTCGTCGGCGATCTGCTTGGCGAACTCGGCCGGTGTGCTGGCCAGCGGCTCGGCCCCCAGCTCCTGGAAGCGGGCCCGCAATTGCGGATCCTGCAGCGCCTTGACCACGGCTGCATGCAGGCGCTCGATCACCACCGGGTCGGTGCCGGCGGGCGCCATCAATCCTTTCCAGGCCATCACCACAAAGCCCTTCTGGCCGGCCTCGTCAAAGGTGGGAATGTCGGGCGCGGCGGTGGCGCGCTGGTCGCTGGGCACGGCCAGCGCGCGCAGGCCGCCCGCCTTCACCTGGGGCAAGAGGGCGGGCATGTTGTCGATCATGAAATCGATGTGCCCGGCCACGAGGTCGGTGATGGCGGGACCGCTGCCCTTGTACGGCACGTGCTCGGCCTGGATGCCTGTCTGCTGCTTGAGCAGCTCGCCGGCCAGTTGCGCGGGAGAGCCATTGCCCGGTGAGCCGAACGACAGCTTGCCCGGGTTGGCACGGGCGTATTGCAGGAACTCCTGCAGCGTCTTCACCGGCATCGACTTTGTCACCACCATCAGGTTGTGCTCGCGCTCCAGGCAGGTGATGGGCGCCAGGTCCTTGGCCGGATTGAACGGCATGTTGGCGTACAGGCTGGGGTTGACGACGGTGGGTCCGGCGGCGGCCAGCAGCAGCGTATAGCCGTCGGGGGCCGCGCGCGCCACGAAATCGCCGCCGATGTTGCCGCCCGCGCCCGGCTTGTTCTCGACGATGACGGGCTGACCCAGGATGGGGTGCAGGGCCTCGGCCAGCAGGCGGCCCAGAATGTCGGTCGAGCCGCCGGGGGCGAACGGCACGATCAGGCGGATGGGCTTGTCGGGGTAGGCCGCCGCGGCTTGAGGCGGCAACGCCGCGCAGGCGAGGGCGGCGGTCAGCGCGCCGAGCCATTTGGGCAGGTGCTTGTGCAGCATGATGGGAGTCTCCTTTGGTTTGGCGGGCCGGCGGCTTCTGGTGGCCGTGGTCCCTGGGTGCCCTAGCGGCCGGGCGTGTAGCCCGCCTGGGTCAGCGTGTGGCGGGCGATGGTCAGTTGATGGATCTGGCTGGTGCCCTCGTACAGGCGGAACAGGCGCACATCGCGGTAAAAGCGCTCGATGCCGTAATCGGCGATGTAGCCATACCCACCGTGCATCTGCACGCAGCGATCGGCCACGCGGCCGCACATCTCGGAGGCGAAGTACTTGCAGATCGAGGCGTTCAGCGTCACGTCCACGCCCGCGTCGCGTTCCCGGGCGGTTTGCAACACCAGCGCGCGGGCGGCCTGGATTTCGGTCTGGCAGTCCGCCAGCATGGCCTGGATGAGCTGGAAGTCCATCAGGGGCTTGCCGAACTGCTGGCGTTCGGCCACGAAGCGCAGCGTGTCGTCCAGCATGCGGATGGCGGGGCCGATGCACAGGGCCGCGAGATGGATGCGTTGCTTGTTCAGCACCTTCATCGCGGTCTTGAAGCCCAGGCCTTCCTGGCCGCCGATGATGTTCGCCGCCGGCACGCGGCAGTCCTGCAAATGCACGGCTGACACGGGAGACCCGGCCTGGCCCATCTTGTCGTAGGGCTGGCCGGTGGTGAGGCCTGGCGTTCCGCGCTCCACGATGAACGCGGTGATGCCCTTGGCGCCGGGCGCGTGCGGATCGGTGCGCGCCATGACGGTGAACAGACCGGCCAACGGTGCATTGGTGATGAAGCACTTTTCGCCGTTCAACACGTAGTGGTCGCCGTCGCGCACGGCAGTGGTCCGCAGCGCGGTGGCGTCGGAGCCTGCCTGCGGCTCCGTCAGGGCAAAGCAGCCGGTCAGTTCGCCCGACGCCAGCAGCGGCAGGTAGTGCGCCTTCTGCGTCGGGGTGCCGTCGGCGACCAGCGCCTCGGAGCCGATGCCCGTGTTGGTGCCGACGCGGGCGCGCAGCGCCACGGAACACTGGGACAGCTCCATGGCGGCAAGGATCAGCTCTTCGGTCGTCATGCCCGCCCCGCCGTACTGTTCCGGTATGGAATAGCCGAACAGTCCCTGTTTGGCCATGCTCGCGACCAGATCCTGCGGCACCTCATCCAAACGGGCGATCTCGGCCTCGCGGGGCGCGAGCTGGTCGCGCACGTAGCGGCGCAGTGAATCGAGAAATTGCGGGAAACCTTCGGGGTCCCTGATCATGGCGAGTCTCCGTTTTATCGTGGGCGCTGATACGTGCCGCGCCGTGTTCGAATCAGGCTAACAAAAGGCCCGCAAATTCGAGACAAGTGTTTCGATATCTTGAACGGTATAAGGGTGGATACCCGGGCAGGCTGCTCTATCATCGCCGGATACATGGTGCGCATCCCGAGCGCGCCGGACCAGGATTACCCCCCATGACCGCGAGCCCCGGTGAACACCATGCCGACCCCGCCTTCGCCACGACGCTGGCGCATGGCCTGTCGGTGCTGCAGGCATTCCGGCATGGCGAGCCCGCCCTCAGCAACCGCGAACTCTCGGACCGCACCGGCCTGTCCAAGGCCACGATTTCACGGTTGACGACGACGCTGATGCAGCGCGGCCTGTTGCGCTATGACGCTGGGTTGCGGCGCTACCGCCTTGGCACGGCAGTGCTCTCGCTGAGCTATCCGCTTCTGGCCAGCATCAAGGTCCGTCAATTGGCGCGCCCCTTGATGAAGCGGCTGGCCGATGCGGCGGGCGGCTCGGCTTCGCTGGGCATGCACCACGGCTTGAGCATGGTCTACGTGGAAACCTGCCGCGGGCACGATGCCGTGTCGTTCCGACCGGACATCGGCGCCTTGCTGCCGCTGCTGCCTTCGGCGATGGGGCGGGCCTGGCTGGCGCAGGCGCCGCCCGGCGAGGCCGAACCCGTGCTGGCGGCGTTACGGCGGCACGATCCCGCCATCTGGCGGCGCCACGCGCCGGATCTGGCACAGGCGCAACGTGATTACGCCGAGCATGGGTATTGCGTGGGGCAGGGTGATTGGCATTCGGACGTGCATGCCGTGGCGGTGCCCATGCGCACGCGCGTGGATGGGCAGACGCTGGTGTTCAATTGCGGGGTGCCGGTGACGCGGCTGCGGCCCGGCGATCTGCGTGGCCGGATTGCGCCGCGCCTGCTGACGCTGGTCAAGCGTGTGGAGAAGATGCTGGAGCAGCGCAATGACGCGTGACCCGGACCGCGAACTGACCACCACGCTGGCGCGCGGCATCGATATCCTCACGTGCTTCCGTGCCGACAGGCCCGTGCTGGCCAACAAGGACTTCGCGCAGCAGACCGGCCTGTCGCGTAGCGCGGTGGCGCGTCTGACGCACACGCTGGTGGCGCTGGGTTTTCTGCAGAGCGAGGGCGAGCCGGCACGCTACCGGCTAGGCGCGTCGGTGCTGGCGTTGAGCTACCCCTTGCTCGCCAGCATGCAGATCCGGCAGCTGGCCCGGCCATTGATGAAGCAGCTTGCCGACCATGCGCGCGGCGCCGTGTCGCTCGTTGTGCGAGACCGCCTGCAGATGGTGTACGTGGAGACGGCCCGCTCCAATGAGGCGCTGCAGACGCGGCCTGACATCGGCGCGTCGCTGCCGCTGCTGTCCAGCGCGGCGGGCAAGGCATGGCTTGCACGGGTGCCGGACGAGGAACGCGCCGTCGTGCTGAACCAGCTGCGCGTGGCCGATCCAACGCATTACGCGGCGCACTTTCCCAATCTGGCCGCGGCGCGCCGCGATCTGGAACGCAAGGGTTATTGCGGCAACAATCAGGAATGGCGGCCGGACGCCTACGGGTTCGCGGCGCCGCTGGGACGGCCGTATCAATCGCTGTTGTATGTTTTCAATTGCGGCGTGCCCACGCAGGACGGGCCTTACCGAGAGCGGGCGGCCGACATCGGCCCGCGGCTGGTGGCGTTGGCCCGAGAGACGGAAAGACTGCTTGGACTTGGCTGATCGGCTCTACCGCCGCGCGCCAGATCTAACGCGCAAACGACTGCACAAAGCCGCTGCACGTCCAGAGCGAGACAAGGTCACTCCCATGCCAACTTTCACAGATCACGTTGCGAGCGGGCAGTGCCACGAGCGTCAGCAGCAACGCGCATACGTAAGATACGGCCCCGGCCTTTGACAGCATGGAAACGAGGCGGTGTTTTTGGTTATCACTGGGCAGGCGGCGCATGGGTTGGCCAAGGTCAAACGCTTCACGCAGCCGGCGCGCGCGCTCATTACACATGGTCTGACGCAAATGCATGTTCGAAATGCAGACCATGATTGGAATGAAGAATCCCGAGCTCAGCACGACGACGCCCCAGATACTGATGATTTTCAATTGGCCAAGGGCGACCACCCCTGCGATGCTGGCCAACGATAACGTCGGTATCAGTTTTGCCGATTCTCGTTCGGCCTCGACTTCGTTCTCCTGTGCCTTACTCCACAGCTCAAACTGACGCGAATCCCAGCGGAGCATGGAATCCTCGGGATGCGCCTGAGCTTGTTCGTAGTCCTGTTGAGCAAACACGCTGAGCTTTCCCAGACCGAAGGCGATGATGCCGACGATGATTGCCACTGCTGATACGACTACCATTCTATGTGCCTTTCAAAATGCGTTGCGGAGTTGCGAGGATGCGGATCAAGTCCCCGAAGCCTCTTACGTTGTTTTCCCCTGCTGGGGCGATGCGAAGACCCAATCTACATTTGAGGGCGGGCACCACCCCATCAGACAGCTTCATCGGTTGAGGAACGTTGTTCGACTAGAGGCGATCGCGGGCCTATCAACGGAAACCTGAATCGAAGATCCGTCCAGAAGCACGACGGTCGATGGCTTTCCATCCCGCGCTAACTGCACCCTGACCGTGGACGACCTGGTTCCCACTACCGGTCGCAGAACCATAATCTTGGGGCCAATCACACAGTAGGCTGAACTATAAGTATCTAGGCTGTGGACCGTGCGGGCCGTGGCGTTTACGTCAATCACGATGAAGCCATCGTTCGCGACAACGGTAGCGACAGACAGCTGAACACCCAGGTAGACATTGTTTTGCTCGATAAGCTTGGGCCCACAGTCCGATATGTACGTGTGTGTGAGGTTCTCGGCAGTGTAGGACCGGCCGTCGAGCGGGACCATAAGCGTGCCGGACCAAGCACGCAGGCTCGGCAAGGCTGCTTCTGCCGCAGCGTTCTCAGCGGGGGCGCCGGAGTACAGCACGTGTACCGCAGTGCCAGCCGTGGCCAGGTCTTGTGCGGCGACTGAGGGTAGGGCGACGCAGATACTTCCGAGAGCAACAGCTGCTGCGGCTACAGCCTTAGAGGCTTCGAAGGTCATTTTCATCGCTGCATCTTGTTATTGGGGGTGGGGTAATCCTCGGCGAGGTCAGAGTGGCGTAGCCCGAGCGGACCATGCCTTGTTCAGCTGGACTGGAGATCCGTCTAGCGGAAGGTGAATCGTCGCAGCGAAGCTGTCCGTCGAAACGCGTGGTATTTTCAACAGGCAGTCCTTCGAAACTTGCAGTGAGTCCATGCCAACGATCGAAGACTCACGCCCTTGAATCTGGAGGATCGCGCCTGAATGTCCTGCATCGACGACGATGACGCTAAGTCCCAGGCCGAGTTCCAGGGCGGTCTTGGGCGGCAGCTCCTGCGAATCTGGGGGGCAATCAGTCTCGAGAGCCGAATCTGCAGTCGTCAAATCACGGAAAGGCGTGGCTGAACCGTCAGTGGGCACAGCCAGGCTGATGCGGATTGGCTTGTTCGGCTCAACGCCCTTGCCGGCGGCTGGTGCCGGCCGCTCGAGCACGATGGCGAGGTGGCTGGGCGTCGTCGTTGTTGAGGCCGTGCTGGCGTCACGGTTTTGGGGGGCGCTGGCCGGCGTAGCCGCCGCCGAAATCGGCATCGTTGCGCAGATAGCCAAGCAGGCGGCGGTGCAAAGCTGGGATGTGATGAAGCTGATTTTCACGAGAGGTTCCCCGGTCGGTGGCTGGGCGCTCGTTGCGCCCCCGTCGGTACGAATGAGATTTCGATATGCTGGTTTGCCATTCAATCCTCTGCCGTTCTGAGGAGACCTCGCGGCGGCATCAGAACCTTCGCCGTAACGACGAGTAGGGCTGCAAATCCTGCCAGCGTCAGGCCAAACTCGTGGAGTCGGAGCATCAAAGTGAACAGCAGGGCCCCGTTGATCGGATCGGTAGCCAGGTCTTGGACAAATTGGTCGGCATCCGAAAGCCACATAATCAGGGCAGGGGTGATGCCGGAAATGGCCGCGTAAGTGAGCGCAGAAGTGAACACCGCCATCAGCACGGTGCTCCCAAATCTGGGAATTCGCCCGGGGCTTTCAAAATAGCTTCTGCAGTTCTGGCGAGCGCGCGCCAAGGCAGCGCGCAAAAGTTCGGTTCCACGTGTTGCACGGTCTTCCATATGTTGCTCCTGAAGTATCTGAATAGTTATGCTGTTTCTGCTGCCCCAAGGCGGGACCCGCCGGACGAGGCCGGCACTTGCTTTCAAACTGGCTTTGACACGCCGGCTTCTGAAGCGTCAGCCTGGGGCGCACTCGTGCTCGGGCATTCCTGAGCTTCCGCGATCGCCTTAGCGAAGGTGCAGGCGAACTCGCGACTGGTGGGGTCCTCTATCGAGGGGCTCAGACTTTCCCAGAAGCGATACAGTGCTTCGGCGCTCTGTACGTTGCCAAGCCTAAGCTGGTGACCGATGTGATGACCTGTCTCACGGTCAGCATGCTATAGCTCACTGTCGGAACCGGCCGGGTGTTCGTAGAGTCGCGGTGCAAATCTTCTGACGGCGCGGTACCGGCGTCACCGCTAAAGCGCCGCCCCTGTTTCCGATACGCGCGCACCATGTACGGCGCGCTGGCCAGTAGCAACAGACATAGGGATGACAGAAACCCGGCGAGCAACACGGCCGGTTTCGACTGAATGAGGGCGACCAGATCGGTGAGGGGCATTATGCGCTCCACGCAGAGAAAATCATCTTTGCTCCATTTCCAAGGTGAAGAGTGACTGGGCTGCCGTCTCGGGGCACTTGGACGGCCTCTTCGAGAACCCAGGCATCGACCACAGGCATTTCAATTTCGCAACCGGCACCGCCCGCGGCCCGCTGCACGGCCTTGAAGTCGGTGACCATGGCCCGCAGTGAAAAAGATGTTCCTTCGGTATTCACCACAGGATTGGAGAGGGTGAGCGCCAGGCCGGAATCTAGGTTGCTGGTAAAGAGGGCGGGCTTATCGCTGTTGTCTGACACCTCGCAGCCGGAGATGTAAGGGGTGGAGCTCCCATGAGAAATGGCGAACGGCGCACCACTATCAGCCAGGGCAGCTCGGAGCGAGAGGCTGCCAATCCTGGGGACGACCGTCGTGTCGTTCGGGGATCTCGATTCGGCGAGATACTCGACCTTCACAGCTGACGTTTCCGCGGCGCGTGAGGGCGTTGAAACGAAGAAGGCCGAAGTGGCAATCGTAAGGGCGACGAGAATAGGGCGGATCTGCATGAGGTTCCTTGACGTTTAAGTTTGAAGCGCAGTACGAGGAGCGTGGAGCGGGATCTCGCTTCCCGCCTCGGGGGCAGAGCAGTCGAGCATCGTGAAATAGCCGCGCCCGTAGTTGCTGTCGTATCGATCCAGGTAGCAATCACCGTCCCACGCCTGTAGCAACTTATCTATCGCGTCTCTCGAGGGAAATTCGCCTTCGGTGACGCAAAACTCGGCGCCATCGCTGCCGCATCCGGGGAAGAAGTGGCTGGGCAAATTTGGATCCGTGGCCTTGTCAACTGCAGTGATAGTGATTCGACAGACGATGCGAGGCCCCTCGGCGCTTTCAGCCGTGAAGTTGCAAGTCTCAAGGCCTGCTTTTGAAGCGGTGAGGTGATGGAGCGCTGCGGCTTCCTCTATCAGCTCGTGCAAGGTCTGGCCATCAGGGGCTGCGTGGTCGTCCCAGCGTGTCCCGTTTAGCTTGGCTAGACGGAAGCTGATGGACCACGCTTGCTGATGTTCTGGGTCATCTTGGATCTGTTCGCTGGCTTTCCGGACTGCGCGGCCGGAAGAGGTCGCTGTCATCGTGCTCAGCGAGTCAGAACTCTCGCCGCTCCTCGACATGCGTCGCGTGCACCACTTGATCCATACGACGAGCCAGATGGTCATCAATACAGCGCAGATCGATCCCAGTGCGAGCGCAGCGCCGGCGAACAGCGGCGGCATTTTCAAGTCGTGTTGCAAATACGCAGTGAAATCGCCAATCAGTTCTGAAAATGGCAATGTTGCGGCCTCTTCTAGTGGCTCGGCGAGCACTTATCTGCACTCACGGTCCAGACGCCGAGAGTTTGAGAGCCGGGCACAAGCAGTTTCTGCGCGAGCACATCGCATCCAGTGTCACTGGAATCGCCGATCCTGCGCACGGTGACTACCTGGGAGAGGGCCGAAATCATGGTCGGCTCTCCCGCTTCCAGCGTGTTGCGCGCGACGTGCATCATTGCGGCCTTGCGGATCTCAAAATTTCGATCGGCTTGCAGAACAGGTTGCGCGCTTTCAGATCGGCTGTTCATCAAGCCCGTGTTGTACGAAATGACGATCGCTGTCCCGAAGAAGAGCAGCTTTCCGATCAATGCTCTACGTGCCAAAATGGCGCTAAAGTAGTTTGTAGCTATCACGTTCTCTTTATTCATAGCGTTAGTTGACATAACGAGGATTATGCGCGCAAGTAGCGATAATCGATTTCTACGTTCTACAAACGGGACAATTCGTCCGAATCTCGGTCCGCTATCCGCAGCTTTGCCCTGGCAAGGCGACGACCTGCATTCGCGTGCACGATGAGCGTGCCTGCGATGTAAGCCAAGAGCACGATCAAAGGAATGGATTCGGGTGCGCGCTTCCAGATCCAAAGAAACGGCAATGCGAGATCTCTGATTGTCCTGGTGCCGAACAGGGTCACACCAAAGCCGAAGATGGCGAAAGACAGCACAACGGCACCGACGACAGCGTACAAACACACGAGTGCCGTGCCGCAAGCGCGTCCCCGAGATCCGCAGAATTCCGTCCACACAATTCTGTCGATGGCGCGGTTGCGATCGCGAGTCTTGCGTGCCCGCTCCCAGGTCTTGTTCAACGCTTTCATTCAACGCCCCCGTTGTCGGACGCGCGGCGGCCATCCTCATCAAGTACTTGGAAATATTCAGAGCAAAAGACCTGATCCATCGACGGAATCAAGGCGTCAAAAACTTCCGTGGTGACCTGAGCGATTCTTTCTCCATCTGCGACTAATTGATTTTTAGAATTGAGTCTGCCTACCTGGATCCAGCAGTTGAAAGCCTTGTCCATACGAAGCATGAAACTCACGTCTTGCTGCAGGATTGCTTCAGCGTCGTCGGTGCGCGAGATGATTGCCATAAGCTTCCCGTTCACATCCGGCGTTATCGGCTGCCTCGCCTGATCCGTGCATGCAGTCATTTTTTTTTCCCAACATCAATGCCGGGCTTCATGCGGAACGTCTGCCAATCGGCGTAGAAAAGCCTGATCAGGTCCACAGGGGCCGCTTTAACGCTCCAGCTGCCCCGAATTACAGCTTCGTAATAGTCCATCATGTCCGAGACGGTTTCGGGCGGGCACGAATGAGCGTTCGCAAGGCCTGCTGCCACTACCTCGCGGTAGCGGTCGAGAGTTGGGAACGTGTTATCAGTCATGGAAATCATCCTAGATGGTGCGGTTGGTAACGTCGCGCTGTGAACGCCGGTCGCCGCAGCTCACGGCTGGCTCTTGATGATCCGAAGATTGAATCCCGCTCTCTCCGGGCCGAACGTCAGGAACATCCATTGGCACTCGAAAACGAGCGGTTCAAGATGTTCAAGAATCTGGTCGCGGCTTCCACTTGCCATGTTCATTTCCTGCACTTCTCTTCGTACGGCTGCGCAGTCAATCGGGGCCGCTAAGCCATGATTCTTGACATACCACTCCGTCAACTCTTCGAGAGCGCACGCTACATTCGATTGGGTCCACGCTCCCGCGGTCGGGAGTAATTGGCGCGCAACTTCCGTGCTCGTGTAGAGGCACGTGCCGGGTGTCGGTGGATTGGCCGCAAGCGTGGCGCAGTATTGGAAATGGTCTGAGCAGCACGCGCTTTGGTGGCGACCCAGAGCCTTGGCATACCCTGGTAACTCCCGTTCCAGATACTGCGTCATTTTTTCGCGCGCACTCACCGACACACCGGCTGTGTGTTCGAGGAGTTCGAAGTACTCCGGCATGGTCGGTACCGGATTGCGCTTAGCGGCGTGCGACCACCACGCCACGGAATTCGGAGCAGCATTCCGTGCTTCCTCAAGCGCTGGCAAGTAGGATTGGGCGAAGCGCTGCGCGCGTCCCAGCCACGCCATTTCGGAGCAGTTGCCCTTGCAGCACTCCGAGCGACACGAGCAGCGCGCCGTGAATAGCTCTCCGAACAGTTCGTGAGAAGTGAGACAGTCGTTCATGTGAGTCCTCAAACCGTAAGTTTTGTGGGGGCCGGCGAAAGGCCCGCTCGGCCGCAGTCCCGGTTGCTGCTGGGGGAGATTTGGGAAGGCGCTTTATGACGGATGCCCTGCTCCGGCACCGCCCGTACATCGGACTTCCGTCTCTTGGGCTTGGTGCCAAGGGGGACCGGCCATTGCGTATCGACTGGAGGAGCTAGGAGACGCAGTAACGCGTCGCCGCTTAGAAGAGTGATCTCGGGTGCTTCACCGAAAATCCGCCGCGCGGAAGGCCCAGTGCGGCCGGTGTGACAGAACATGCCTCGGCATCTGCGTTGCCGCACAGTCTGTCGGAACTCTTGGACATGCGTGGGATTGATGTGCCCGCTGTATCGCTTCGCCTGGATTAGGAAAAGCTGACCGTCGATGAACACTCGGCCGTCCACGCCCCCATCTCCCGTATATCTGCGATTTCTACGAATGGAGTGGCCGCGGCGGGCGTATGCGTCAAGCAAAAGCTCTTCGAATACGAATGGCTCGAGGGTGCGGAGATATGCAAGCTTTTGCGCGCCGTGTTCGATTTGATCCAAGACGGATAGCGCCCGGCGCGCGGCTGCTTGCATGCGTCTGTGGCGCCGCTCTACCTGTGATCTCCTTCGCGAGCGGTACGCCGGGAGAAAGCTGCTGGCCAGGCCGGCGAGCGCAATAGACGCGCCCGCGATGATGCCGATCCACTCAGGCCGGACTGATGCGCCTTGCCCCCACGGGAAAAGGCGCAGAACAAATTCTGATAGTTCAGACATCCTGTCTTCCCAAGAGGAGCGCCATTTGTATGCGGCTTAAGTAGTATGAATCGTAATGTTAACGCATAACGAAAGCGGCAGGTGTCCCGTTGTGATTTGAGCCGGGTGGTCCGGCGCCGCGCCATGGCTGCCGGAGGCAGCACCTTTGCCGAAGGCGCTGTAGGCGTCGTTGACCGGAAAACACGCAATGTGTTTTTGATACCGAGTCGTAGGGCTCGCCCCGCCAGGGCAACCTCGGTCGCTACAAGGGGCGCGGACCGCCCAGAGATCAAGGGCGCTGGCGTTCGTACTCTCGATGCATCTCGGCGACCGCGCTAGCCCGCGGGACTGTCAGGATTTGGATCTCCTGAATGGTCTTTTCCAGCGCTGCCTGGCTAAAGGCAGGCGTAGTTGCGGCGATGCGCTCGGCAGCCTGCCGCGGAACGCTGGTGTCCAACTGATGCTGCCATGCTCGCACTTCCTCCGCTTCAGACTGGGCAGGAGCGCCGCGTTGTTCCCGAGTCGTTCGGGCTTCGGCCATGGCGCGATCGAAGCGCGCCAAGGAATTGGCTGCGTGATACAGACCGACCACGAGCATTGTTCGGTCCGCGGCGTGCATTCGCTCGATCGATCCTTCGTCGAGCATCGGCATGCCGTGATCACGAAGCGTGGCCTCGTCCAAACCTAGTCGGTCCCGGATCGCAACCAAATCCGAGAAGCGCATGTCTTGTAGGTTGACCATGTCCTTGAAGTAGGACGTGAGTTCGGAGCTGGGCGTTTCATCGACGAGCTGCGCCTGCACTGGGGTGGGTGCGAGCGCGACGCCCGCGACCAGGCCGCACGCAGCGGCAGCTACCGTAAACTTTCTAACCGCCCTATTCCAGGCAGAATGGGCGGCACTGTGGGTGTTTGCCAAGCTGACTCGCTGATCCGGTTGGAAGAACGCTTTGGCAGGCGCGCTCAACTCGCTCATGATGTCGATCTTGCGTCCGTCCAGAATGCGGAGACCGAATGTCTTGGGGATACTTGCCATGTGAAACCTCGCTGTCGGTTATGCAGGGGTGACGACAAAGTCGCGGCAGGGTATGCCGTTGTCGTCGATAGGGATGACGAGAAGCTGCTGATTCGCCCAGAATTGGTCCAAAAAATCTGATGGAAGCGGATGCTCGCCGCCGATCTGTTCAATGCGCCCGTCCTGCGCCGTCCAAACCAGAGTGCCGGCGATGCACCGCGTGTCAGAGGGTTCGCCACGCGCCTCGCGATTAGGGATCAACAAGCACTTCTCCCCGGTTGATTCGTTGGTAGCGATGTCGAAAGGTATGTGGCTGATCTGCATAGAATTCCGGTGTGTGTGAAGTTTCGAAGCGAGTTGGTGAGCCGCGATGCTGCGAACTTCTGTCTGTTGACGACCCCTAGCCGCCGATGCAGCTCAACGGGCATTGCTCAATCGGATTTCGGCGACCGCTGCATCGCCTGGGGTTCTGGTTCCAACATTCGCCGCGCCTCCGCGGCAATCGTTGCGAAGGCTTCATGAAATGAGCCTCCCTGGCGCTCTCCTGTTTCCGCGGTGTAGCCGATCGCGCAACGGTCCAAGAAGCTTTCCATCTGCCGTGATGCCGCCGAGCAAACTCCAGGGGTCCTGCGCATAAGTTGGAAGAATTCTTGCCACGTGGGAACGTGGGGGGCGCACGAGGACCTCATCCATCCTTGTTCCGCGACGGGAAGTGCCACCTGCGCCTGCGCGAGGGCCAATCGATAGGACGCCAAGAATGCGAACTTATGATTGCGCCGCGTAGACGACATGACCGTCCGAGTCGCTTGACTCCGATATGGTCCCTGTTTCATCTCACCCATTGCATCAACCATGGGGAACTCGGTCGAGGGGGCGCGGGACGACACGGCGACATGGTTCGGCCAATCGGTGCGGAGCAAGGGCATCCAGGATGCATTGAGGCTTTGAGTTTTAGAGAATGAACCAGAAGCATAGCGCATACCAGAAACACCCGCAGATACTTCGTCGTGTCGGTCTCAGTTCGCCTCCGACCACGACTCATGCCCGCGTGGCGGGACAGAAATTTTCGGTGTGAAGGCCTGCTCGATAGGATGGTTCTCACATAGACATGTGGAGCAACCATGAGCACCGAACTTCGCAACGAGCCCCCCCTGCCCTCAACGCCTGCCGCCCCCACGCTTGATACCCGCATGGCGCTCGGACAATTTCCAACGCCGGGTTGGGCAGCAGAGGCTTTGTACGAACGCCACTTTTCCCACTTGGGCCGTGGCGACGTGGTCTGGGAGCCGACATGCGGGCCTGGCTCCTTCCTGGCAGTGGTGCCACCCGACGTGGACGCCTTTGGATCGGAGCTAGACCCTGCCCTGGCGCGCGCAGCCGCTGTGGCCACCGGCCGGCTGGTGCTGCAGGGCGACTTTGAAACGGTCGCGCTGCCGGCGACGCCCACCGTCGTGATCGGAAACCCGCCATTTCAGCTGGACTTGATCGATCGGCTGCTGCAACGCGTCCATAGTGTTTTGCCTTCGGGAGGCCAGGCGGCATTTTTGCTTCCCGCCTACGCGTTTCAGACGGCGGCGCGCGTTGCGGGGTATGCGGAGGACTGGTCGATTGCCCAGGAAATGATTCCTCGCAACATCTACCCTGGGCTGAAGTTGCCGCTGGTGTTCGCGACCTTCACGAAGGACGGGCGCCGGCGCCTATTCGGCTTTGCGCTCTACCGCGAAACGGCTGATGTCCAGCAGTTCCCGCGCAGTGTGCGCGCAGAGCTGGAGGGGCATCGCGGCCCCGTCTGGGCCCGTGCGGTGGAAGTTGTTCTGCGCTTGTTGGGGGGTGAAGCCGACTTGGGCTCGATCTACGAAGCGCTGGCCCCGGCACGGGCAAGGCCGTCGGCAAATCCCTGGTGGAAAGAAAAGGTTCGCCAGACCTTGCGGCGTTATGAGCGATTCCGAAACGTCGGCCCATCGCGCTACGCGCTGACCGACGCGGTGGCGGCACCTGGCCAGCAATTGGTACTGATTTAGCCGGCCGGATGCCTGTCAGCCGCCCATTGCCGGACGGGGGCGCTCGCGATCATAGCTGAGCGCCCGTTCTGCAAGGGCTGCGGGCTTGAGGAGAACCACTTGCTGCAGCCGTTCGATCGTGCGCTGCAGAGCCGCCGGATCGACATTCTGCGCCGGCTTCGGCGCCCCCAGGTGGTCGACGAACTCCTTCCGCTTTTGCTCGGCCGATCGGCTGGCCAACGCCTTTTCCCAAGATTGCACTTCCTCGGCGTGCGTACGGGGTGCGTCGCCGCGTTGTGCGGCCGCCATGCGTGATTGCTGCATCGCTCGATCGAATCCTTCTAGCGTGTCGGCGGCCATGTACAGGCCTCCGACGAGCTGAGCGCGTTCATTGGGCGCCATGGACGTCATCGCTACCATATCGAACTGGGGCATGATTCTGTCACGTAGCGTCGCCTCGTCGAGCCCAATGCTGTCGCGAATTTTCACCAGATCGGAGAATTTCAAGCTGCCCAGGCTCACGTATTGCTGGGTCCCAGTTTGAGCAGCGGCGCTTGCTTCGACATGGGCGTCACGCGCCTGGGTGGCCTCTGTCTCAACGTTCATGGCGGCCACCAGTCCGCACGCCACCGCAGCTGTGGCGAACGAGCGGACAGCCTTCGACCACAGGGGTGCGTTTTGGGGGCTCTCTGAGGTCAGAACAATCTTGGCGTTAGGCTGAAAGAATGCCTGCGCGCGCGCGCTGAGCGCTCCTGCCATATCCACCTTCTTGGAGTCGAGAATCTTGACGCCTTTTATGGAGTTCATTGAAGCGTTCCCTTTACGCGAAGGTGAGGACGAAATCCGAGGCGGGCAAGCCGCTCTCGCTGATCGCTACCACGAGCAACTCCCCTTCCTCCTCGATCTTTCCCAGCAGGGAGTCCGGCAAGGGGCTGCCCACCTGCTCGATCAGGTCGTCGGCCGCGGTCCAGTGAAGGATGCCGGCGAGCAGTCGCGCGCGCTCGGGTGTCCCCCGGCCAGGTCGATCCGGCACAAGCAGGCATGCAGCCCCGGTCGTCGTGTTTGAGGCGATTTTGTACGGGACCTGCACGGGTTCACTCATCTGGCGCTCCTAGCCGCTATTAACAGAATGAATTATAAGAACAAAACATTTTTATAAATTGTGAAGGCGCAGATTGAACCCTGACTGGCAAGACGCGCCGCGGCGCCTGTTTTCTTGGTGTCCCGCAATAGCTCGCGTAAAATTTAATCTATTGCGGAATTTTGGACATATGATGCGCGGCGACGGCCCTTTGAAGCGAATGAATACCGCTCTGACCAGAGGGGGACCTCTGGGGGTCGAAGAGTTGGCAAACGCTGGAGTTTCAGCCGCCCTGGCCAACTATTACGTCAAGACGGGATGGCTCCTGCGGCTCGGCCGTGGCACCTTTGCATTTCCTGCAGACGAACTCGTGCCCTACAGGTGTATCGCTTTTCTGCAGGCCAAGTGGCCACGGATGCACCTCGCTGGCGGCGCCGCGCTACGCGCGCGAGGCGTGGCGACTCCATGGGAGCGTGAGGAGGTCTTCGAGTTCTGGGGCGGCGATGCGATTCGGCTGCCCGAGTGGTTTACGGATCGATTCCCTGCACGCTATCTGCAGCGCGGCGCGCCCCCCGCTGCGCCGGCCGGCTCCGGCTTGGGCACATCGTTGGTAAAGGTGGAGGGAGCCTTCGTCATGGCATCTGAGCCGGAGCGTGCGGTGTTGGAGGTGATATCGCACAGCACAGGCGTGAGCGCGGCAGGGATGCGGTCTCTCGTGCAATCAATTCGACGGGTGGTGCCATTGCGGGCCGATGTGATAGCCATGGAGATAGAGCGATGGCCGCGCGCCGGGGTGCGGGCCGCAGCTGCCGCACTCTCGCAGGATGAGACCTGATATTTAGAAGTAGTTGGGGTCGTCTCAGAAAACGGACAACAAAGCACGGTAAGCAAACCGGCATTGCCCTTAAGCTGTAGTCACATTGCGACTACAATAGAGCCTCTGAAACCTTCAAGGGAAATGACCATGAGCACCGCCGATACCTATGTCCGCGCTCGCATCGACACCAGCACCAAGGAGCGTGCCGCTGATGCGCTCGAAGCAATGGGGTTGTCCATCTCTGACGCCATCCGCTTGCTGATGCTGCGCATTGCTGATGAGCGCCGGATGCCCTTCGATGTGAAAGCCCCTAACGCCACCACGCGCAAGGCCATTGCCGAACTTGAGGCTGGGAAAGGCAAGCGTTTCGCCAGCGTTGATGACCTGATGGCAGACTTGCATGCGGACGATTGATCGCGCCTCAGCCTTCAAACGCGACTACAAGCGCGAGGCCAAGGGCCAGCATCGGGCTACGCTCGATAGCGATTTGAAGCCCGTTCTCGTGGCCCTGGCGACCGATCAGCCGCTTGACGCAAAATTCCGCGATCACGACCTGAGCGGCGACTGGGCAGGTTATCGGGAATGCCACGTCAAGCCCGACCTGCTGCTGATCTACCGCAAGTCGGATGCCGACACTCTCCGACTGGCACGGCTTGGCTCGCACAGCGAGCTTTTCGGTTGAGCCTGTCCGATTGAAGTACAGCCTAACCGGGCGTCAGACGAAGCGGCGAAAGGGCGTCAGAGTAGGGTCTTTTCAGGCATTTCCTGACGCCTTCGGCGCGGCGTCTATGGCCTCAACCTGACACGCCAGCCCTTAGCGTGCTTTGTTGTCCGTTTTCTGAGACGACCCGTAAAAGACCGGTGGGGCATCTTCCATGCGCAGCCTGTTGACCTGTATAGGCTTCTGATGCGACCTGCATTCAGGCAAAACGCTTGACACAAGCCATTTTTTATCGACTGATATAAAATAACGGGAGTCCGCTGCGATCCCCGCCGCGACTGCCTTGCTCGAAGGGAGATCCAAGTGGCCGTTATTGATCTTGATCGACAACTGCAAGAATTGCGAAAGGAGTTCGCCCGCACCGCTCCAGCCGGCCGGGTCGCGCTCTATGAGTCCAGGATCGAGGAACTGCGATCGACCTTTGCGAGGCACGCTGCGCTGAAGGAGGGAGACAGGGCCCCCGACTTTTCGTTGCCGGACGCCCAAGGCGGCACGGTGTCGCTGTCCGCTGCTCTCAAGCAAGGTCCTGTGGTGGTGACCTTCTATCGAGGTGGCTGGTGTCCGTACTGCAACCTCCAACTGCGGTCCTACCAGGCCTTGCTGCCCGAGTTGGCATCCTTTGGCGCAAGCATGCTGGCCATCTCACCTCAGCTTCCGGACGCATCACTGTCAACCGCGGAGCGCGAGGCGTTGACGTTTAACGTCCTGAGCGATCTGGGCAATGACGTGGCTCGCCAATTCGGGCTGGTCTATCCATTGCCGCAGGAACTGCGCGATGCCTTGAGTTCCAGCAACAAGGCGCTGCCGAGCATAAATGGGGACGCCAGTTGGGAGCTGCCCGTTCCCGCCACCTATGTGATCACGCCGAACCAGAGGATCTCGCTGGCTTTCATCGAGGTCGATTACCGGCAGCGATTGGCCCCGCAGCGACTTCTTGCGGCGCTGCAAGAGCAGGCGGTTACGTGACGCAGGCCGTCGACTTGGTGCAAGAAGCGGTAGTCGGACCGGCTGCCGCGTCGTGGCCTCAGAGATCATCCCGGAACGTCTTGCGCGGATTCTGCTGGGCCGGGCTCAGCGTCACGATCTTTGCGGGCTGGTTCGTCGTGACGCGCTTCAGTGTCACGCGCGAACTTCGCCTGTGGGATGTGACCGCGCTGCGGTTCGGCATCGGTGCCGTCATTCTTCTTCCAGTGCTGTTGCGGGGAAAGAGACGCCTATCAGCCAAGGAATGGCGTGAGGGGCTGGTCTATGCCTGCCTTTGGGGGTTGCCCTTCGTCCTGGCGGTCGCGCTCGGCCTGCAGCTCACGTCGGCCGGCCGCGCGGCAGCGATAGCGCCGACCCTGATGCCGGTATTCGCCGGCGCCTTCGCGTGGATTTTCCTGAAAGAGAAACAGGGCCGCGCGCGCTGGTGTGGCTACCTCGCCATCATCATCGGACTGGTGTTCATGGTTGCAGGCGGTGTTTCCGCTCACGGTGGCATGAACCCGATGGGCCTCATCGCCCTGATGACTGCCGCTGCCATGTGGGCCGTCTACACGCTGCTTTTTCGGCGCAGCGCCCTGACACCTGTGCAGGCCGCAGCCCTGATCTGCTTCTGGTCGGCCATCCTCTTCCTGCCGATCTATATTTTTGGCGGGCTCAGTCGCCTCGCCATGGCCTCACCCAGCGAGATCGGCTTGCAGGCCGTCTATCAGGGCGTCCTGATGAGCGGCGTTGCGATCGTTTCCTTCAATCGCTCTGTCGCGCTTCTGGGCCCATCTGCGGCCACAGCCATCATCGCCCTGATTCCGGTCGTTGCTTCGCTGGCCGCCATTCCCGTACTTGGAGAGCTGCCGTCTGGTGGAGAGTGCGTTGCACTTGCCGTCGTTGTTGGCGGCGTGCTCTTGGCAGCACGTCCTGCCCGTAAAGCAGCGAAGCCATCGATTTCCGCAACCACGAGGCATACACCATGATCCGGTTCTACTTTCATCCGACCCCCAACCCCGCAAAGATCGCGCTCTTTCTGGAGGAGACCGGTCTGGCCTACGAAGCCTTGCCGGTCGACACAAGCAAGGGCGAGCAGCATGCGCCCGCCTTTCGTGCGATCAATCCGAACGGCAAGGTACCGGCCATCGTCGATACCGAGGGGCCGGGCGGCAACGAAGTCAGGGTCTTCGACTCGACCGCCATCCTGATCTATCTGGCGGAAAAGACCGGCCAGCTTCTGGGCACGTCCGAGGATCGGCCGGAGTTGCTGTCCTGGCTGCTCTTCATCGCCTCGGGATTGGGGCCGTTCTCCGGGCAGGCGGTGCACTTCCAGTTCGCCGCGCCCGAGGGCTTGGACTACGCGGCCAATCGTTACCGCCGCGAGGCGGAGCGGCACTATCAGGTTCTCAACGATCACCTGTCCGGACGCGAGTTCATCGTCGGCAGCGGTTTCACGATCGCCGACATCTCCGCCTGGGGCTGGCTCGATCGCGCTTCCCGCGTGCGCAAGGGCGCCGAGGATCCTCTGGGGCCCTTTCCCGAACTGAAGCGGTGGTTCGCAGGCGTGGATGCGCGTCCGGCGGTCGCTCGCGCCCGGGCGCTCGCCAAGAGCCATGCGTTCAAGGCGATCAACGACGAGGAGACCAAGCGTGCGCTCTTCCCGTCGAACTATCCCCCTGCATCGGCGCAAGGAGTTTGAAATGGAACTGAAGAACAAGCGGGTCCTCGTCACGGGCGGATCGAGCGGGATCGGCCTCGCGCTGGCCCATGCGCTGATCGCGCGAGGCGCCAGGGTGGTCATCACCGGAAGGCGCAGAAGCGTCCTGGACGATGCACTGCGCAGCCTTGACTCGGCGACGGGCGTCTGCGCTGACGTGGGAAGTCCCGAGGGACGCGCGGCCACGCTGGACCAGGCGATACAGACGCTGGGCGGACTCGACATCCTCGTCAACAACGCCGGCGGCGTGCGGGCTGGCCGGCTGGAGAACACCACGGAAGCCGATATCGAGCAGATGGTGATCGTCGACTTGCTCGCGCCAGTCTTGTTGACCCGCGCGGCGCTCCCCGCTCTGCGGGCCAGCGGAGATGCCATGGTGGTGAATGTCGCCTCCGGCATTGCCCTGGTCGGCGCACCCTTCTATGCAACGTATGCCGCGGTGAAAGCAGGTCTGGCTCGCTTTGGCGAGGCGCTCAGGCGCGAGCTCAAGGGCGAAGGCATTCATGTGTTGACGGCCTATCCTGGAGGCACGGACACGCCGATGATGAAGTCGAATCGCGCTGGTCCCGAACTGGGGTTTTCGCGCGAGCCTGCTTCTGCGGTGGCCGATGCCATCGTCGCCGGGATCGAGGCGAACGCTTTCGAGGTCATCCGGGGCGGGGAGGCGAGAGCCCAGATGATTGCGCTCAACCGTAACGATCCGGTAGCGGTCGATGCGAGATTCCTGACGCTCAAGAGCGCGCTGGAAGAGGCGGTCAAGGACCACAGCGCATTGTGACGACGCGGCATCAAGCACCGCATCCACTCACGAAGCCAACCACGAACCGATCCAGGAACGATCATGGCGCGCCCCAGAGAGTTTGACGAAGCAGTGGCCCTCGATGCCGCGATTCAATGCTTCTGGTCGAGGGGCTACGAAGCCACCTCGGTGCGGGACCTGGCCGACGCGATGGGTATCGCCGGCCCCAGTCTGTACAACACGTTTGGCGACAAACGCACGCTGTACCGGCAGGCGCTCGAACACTATGTCGAGCGAGGCTTTTGCGATCGGGTCCGGCGCTTCGAGTCCCAGTTGGCACCTCGTGCGGCCATCGGTGCGTTCTTCGATGAGATCATCGAATTGTCGCTGGCCGACGACCAGCGCAAGGGATGCCTGATCGTGAACTCGGCACTGGAGCTGGCACCTCACGACGCGGAGTTTCAGGCTGCACTGGCCGCTGTCTTGCGCGACATGGAGGCCTTCTTCTACCGTTGCGTCAAGGCCGGCCAAGATGCCGGCGCGATCAACATCACGTTGCCGGCCGATGATCTCGCCCGGATGCTGCTCGGCTTGCTAATGGGGCTGCGCGTCCTCGCGCGATCGCGGCCAGAACCGGAATTGCTGCGTGGGCTTGTCCGGCCCGCATTGGCGCTGCTCGATGGCGCCGGCACATCTCAACGACGGAGTCGCAAATGATCGACCTCTACTATTGGCCCACGCCCAATGGCCACAAGGTCACGATGTTTCTGGAGGAGGCTGGCCTCGAATACCGCATTCATCCTGTCGACATCAGTGCGGGCGACCAGTTCAAGCCTGAGTTCCTCGCGTTCTCGCCGAACAACCGGATGCCTGCGATCATCGACATGCAGCCGGTCGACGGCGGGGAGCCCGTGACCGTCTTTGAATCGGGCGCCATCCTGGTCTATCTTGCGGAGAAAACGGGTCGCTTCATGCCGACCGACCTGCGTGAGCGCAAGGCGGTGCTGGAATGGCTCTTCTGGCAGGTCGGTGGACTCGGCCCCATGGCCGGTCAGAACCATCACTTTGGCATCTATGCGCCCGAGAAGATCCCCTATGCCATCACGCGCTACGTCAACGAGACCAATCGCCTGTACGGTGTGCTCGACCGACGCCTGGCCGTGCAGGAATATCTCGCAGGTGAAACCTATTCGATCGCGGACATGGCGACCTACCCCTGGGTGGTGCCGTGGAAGCGCCAGCAGCAGGAACTCGACGAGTTCCCCAGTCTGCGGCGGTGGTTTGATGCGATTCGCAATCGTCCCGCGACGATCAGGGCCTATGCGCGCGGCGAGCCTTTCGCATCGCGTCCTGCGGTGACGGAGGAGGGCAAGAAGCTTCTGTTCGGTCAAACTGCCGCAGGCCCGCAGGCGCGCTGATACGTTTATGGTGCACACACCAGCGATTACTCAAAGTCAAAGCAATCACGCGACGTGGGCGTGCGCCAGCTGCTGCAGGGAGCTCGGGAATTCGTGGAGATCTTTCGAGGCGCGGGCATGATATCGCTATGACCATCGAACCGTGGGCGGACGCCCAGCTATCTGAAGATATTCCTCGGCTTGCTCAGGGCGGTGAGAGCGAGACTGTGGAATTCAAGCGAGAGCTGCCAAAGCAGGTGCGGGATCTTGCCAAGGAAATCGCGGCTTTCGCTTCCAGCAGCGGGGGCCGACTCCTTCTTGGAGTGGCAGACGACGGCTCGATTCCAGGAGTCGAAAATGCACATGACCCAGCGGTTCGAGATGATCTCGGCAGAAGGATCGTGGGCGTTTGCCAGATCATCGATCCCCCCGTCCGCCCGCAGATCGGCTGGACATCGGCAAATGGGCTCGGCGTTCTCGTCATCACTGTCGAGAAGGGTTCAGAGCCTCTGTACTACGTGGATTCGCGCGCGTACATCCGGCACGGCACGGTCTACCGACCGGCGACGGCCTCAGAGGTTCGCGCTGCCTTGACAGCTTCCATGCCCGGGGAGGCCGCAGAAGGACCCAAGAATCATCCGGAGCTGTCTGCGCTGGCCGACGTGCTCGCCAACGTGCGACGCTGGAGCGATACGGACTCCGAGATGCGAAGCCTGAAACCCTGGATTGAAGATTGGTCGGCAGATGCGGAGGTCTATGCGTCAAAGCTGCGCGACCTGTCCGTCTCCGACTGGGCCATTGAGAGCCACGTCAATGAACGGTTGGAAGCCACAGCTGAGAAGCTCGATGAAGTCGCACAGTTCCGGCACTACCTCGGCGAAGGGGAAAACTTCAACGACGTGTGCAACTCCGCAGGCTTCGCTGCTGCGGAGTTGATGCGCGATCTGGTCGATCCTATCGAGGTCAGCGATGAGACACAGCGAAAAGTCCTGGAGGCGATTGCCAAACTTGCCCGCAAGTTGACCCAAATGTGGGACCGTGCCAACAAAGAGATCTTCGATGGGCGTGTCGAGAAAGCCCAGCAGGAAACCTATGGCATCGGCCAGCAAATCGCCACTTGGACCTATTTCAGGCTGTCTGTTGTGCCGGAAAGCACGCTGGCCGATCTGCGCCGAATCGGTCTTAGCCTGCTCCAACTGGTGTCCATGAGGGTCTACATGGATGGCGGCGCTTCACTACAGCGCATCGTCGATGATGCTCAGACTCTTGTGAAAGAGCTGAATGCGAACGTCGAGAGTTTCCTGCAGTTCGATCGCTGAGTACTGTGTGCGCCGCCGTTTGCCCTTGGGCGGCTGCGGGCCACGGCTGCCAGAGGCGTGCTCGCTCCAGCGGTACGGTGACCGTGCGCGCACTCAGCGTCTATGCGCTGGCGCGCGCCTCAGGTCGCCGGGAAGCACAATCCCCAGGCTCCCATGCAACTCCTGACATGGATGCGGTCCGTAGCTACCCGGAACCCGAATACCCTCTAAACCCGCGTCAGATATGGGTTTGCGTCCGTCCGATGCAAATCGAAAGTCCTTGACAGCGGACATTTTTTAGGATGTCGCGCTCCTCGGTCAGACGCTTGATCTCGGCCTTCAGTCGCCGGACCTCCGCCGAGTCCTTCGCCGTCGGCAGCAGTGCCGCCTCCGCGCCGTCGGCATTGGCAGCGCTCTTCGCCTTGCGCAGCCACTCGTACAGGCTGTGGGTGGAGACCCCGAGCCGCTGGGCCACATCGGCCACCCGGAAGCCACGTTCGGTTACCTGCTTGACCGCTTCGGCCTTGAACTCATCCGTGTACTGCCTGTTGCTCATAAACACCTCTGTCGTTGCCATGAATTATGGCTCCTAGGTGTCTACGAAAGGCTGGCCGGTCCAGACCTCCGTTTTGTACAAGCCGTTGATAGTTTCAGCCAGGGCGTTGTCATAGGAGTCGCCGGTGCTGCCCACCGAAGGCATCAGGCCAGCTTCCTCCAAGCGCTCTGTGTAGCGAATGGACACGTACTGACTCCCCCTGTCGGAGTGATGAATCAGCTTTTCATCGCTTGAAGGATGCCGTGCGTAGAGAGCTTGCTCCAATGCATCCACAACAAAGTCAGTGCGCATGTGGCTGCTGACTCGCCAACCCACAATCCGGCGGGCATAGACATCAATCACAAAGGCCGCAAACATCTGACCTTGCCATGTCGATACATAGGTAAAGTCTGCAACCCAAAGCTGGTTGGGGTCTCCTCGTTTTCAGTGCAATAAGTGACGGTACGCAAA
>MCNG01000119.1_pt1 | contig 25469 bp, 21 predicted proteins | sample 778231 | NCBI WGS metagenome assembly MCNG01 (sample SAMN04296815, study PRJNA304217) | bioreactor metagenome | isolation source: sea sediment enriched with benzalkonium chloride | place: Turkey: polluted region of the Marmara Sea
GTACCGCCGCGATCATCACCAGATGCGCGGCGATTTGTGTCGCACGCCCCGCGCCGCAATCGCCGAGGTAGCCCGCGAGCGGCGTCACCATCGCACCGGTTGCACCCGCCAGCGCGAAGGCGGCAATGCCTTGTGTACCCAGCGAAAACGGCGGCTGGGCGAGAAGCAGCGCGATGGCTGTCCAGAACGCGCTGAACGCACCGAGCGCGAGCGCGGCAAGCGTCGCGCGACGTTGTAAGACGGGTTCGGTGCGCAGCAAGGTCCACAGCGAGCGCAGCAAGTCCAGGTAGCGAGCGGCCGTGTGCGGCGTGTGACTCGGCAACCGTGTCAGCAGCACGACTGCAAGCAGCAAGTCGGCCAAGGCCGCGATGCCATAAAACGCACGCCAGCCAAACGTTCCGCCGATCAGGCTCGCGAGCGGTCGTGACAACAGGATGCCAAGCATCAGGCCGCTCATCACGTTGCCGACTGCGCGTCCGCGCCGGCTTTCAGGCGCCATCGACGCCGCCATCGGCACGAGCATCTGGATCACGCTCGATGTCGCCCCCGCCATAAACACCGATGCCAGGAACAGCCAGCCCGATCGCGCGAGCGACGCCAGTCCGAGGAACATCGCGCAGCAGGCGAGCGTCCAGACGATCAGGCGGCGATTTTCGAGGAGGTCGCATAGCGGTACGAGCAATAGCAGACCTGCGGCGTAGCCGAGTTGCGGGAGCATCGCGATCACGCCGGCAAGCTCGGGCGGCAGAGTCAGTGCTCGGCTGACAGGCCCCGTCAGAGGTTGCGCGGCCGTCAGGTTCACGACGATCACGCCGACGGCGGCGGCAAAAAAGATCGTCAATGACGTGGTCAGGCCACCGCCTGGGGACGCATCCGCTTGCAGTGAGGGCAGCGAAGCGGAGGGCAGTTTGCGCGCGCAGGCGTCAGCGGGTTGACTCATGGTTTGGGCTTCCGGGTGTACGAGTGTGGCCCATCCTAAGGATAAGAACGTTATGAGACAATTGAATTATCTTGATAATGTTTATGCGAGATTGTTTTATGAACACGCGTGACTTGCAGGCTTTCGTGGCAGTGGTCGAAAACGGCTCAATGGTGCGGGCCGCAGAGAGGCTGTTTCTGACTCAGCCGGGACTCACGCGCCGTGTCCAGAATCTGGAAACGATGCTCGGCATCGAGTTGCTCGACCGGCAGAGCAAGCCGCTCAAGCCGACGGCGGCAGGAAGCGATGTCTATGGCCTTGCGCGCGCGGTGCTACGCGCGGTCGACGACCTGCTGGCCGTCGCGTCGCCTGATAGCGAGCCGACAGGCGAGTTTAGGATCGGGGTGCCGCCGTTTTTGTCTGAGCTGGCGTTGGAACAACCCATCGACCGTCTGCGTGCCGCCTTTCCGAATCTGACGCTGCGCGTGACAGCGGGCTGGTCGCCAGGACTGCTGGAGGGCATCGAAAAGGCGAAGGCGGACGCGGTCGTCGTGCTTTTACCCGAAGGCGTGCCGTTGCCGGAAGGCCTGACGTCGACGCTTCTCGCCTATAAGCCCACGGTCGTCGTCGCGCCGCGCTCGTTCAGTCTGCCCGACAAACCCGCCTCGCTCGCCGATTTAGCGGCTTATCCCTGGGTGCTGAACCAGGACGGCTGCGGAATGCGTTCAGCACTGAGCCGCGCCATGTCTGCGGCGGGTTTGCCGTTCAATGTCGCTGTCGAAGCGTTCGGTTCGGAACTGCAGTTGTCGCTGGTCGCGCGCGCCTTGGGCGTCGGGCTCGCTGCGCCTGAAGTGCTGGCGCGCAGCCCGCATCGCAATGCGCTGCAGATCGTCGATGTGCCGGAGTTCAAGAGCGGGCTGAGCGTATGGCTCGTGCATGGCGTGCTGCCAGGCCGTCTTGTGCGACCCGTCGCGGTGATGCGCGACGCACTGATCGAAACGCTGGAAAGGGATGCGGTACGTTTGCCCCTCGCCGATTCCGTCGCATAAGCCCGAGCAGAAGCTGCGTTGCAGGAGATTTCCCACCACCGGCCGCGGCTCGATGGGCCGACCTTGATGATGCTCCGCGCGCTGGTGTTGGTGGAGTTGCTCGGCGCGCATCTGACGCTTGTCGGGTTGACCTCATGTGAGGCAACGTTTCTGCTGCTTGCCATGTTGCATGCGAATGCTGCCGCTGCCGCCGCTGGGCCCCTTGGGCGAGGCCATCCTGTACTGGCGCGAGGACACCACGACATCCACCACGCAGCTATTCGCCGAGTGCTTGCGGGAGTCCTCGGCGGAATTGATCGACGCCGCCGGCGCCTAGCGGACAGCCATCTTATTTCGGCCCGGACCCGGTCCGCTCCACATAGATCGGGCTGGAATAGATGAAGAAGCCGTCCTCAGTCGTGATGCGCAGGTACACCGCATTGTCGGAGTCTGTGTGCAGCGGCACGCGCACCCGGGCCTGCATCCGTTGCACCGGATTCTCGTCTGGCAGGCGATAGACCTGCAGCCGGCGCCGGATGCCGCCGTTTTCAACGACGACCGGCTCCAGTCCGATCTGCTCGACGGGGATCTCGGTACGCACCACCGGCGTGTCGATTTTCAGCACGCCGGCGCGCGGATCGCTCAGCCGCACATCGATGCCGCTGTAGCCGCCAGTGGTCAGCGAGCGCCAGCTCAGCATGTCGGGGCGAGGTTGCGCCAAGGTCTTGTCCAGGTTCCAGAAATTGATGGGCAGCGGATCGACGAAGGTATTGCCCTCCAGGGTGGCGCTACCGTCCCAGACCGTCTGGCGTCCACGGCCGCGGTACTCGGATCCTTCCCAGACAATACGGATCCGGCTGCCCAGCGCGGCCTCGTCGTAGGGGTACAGCGTCTGCACCACGTCCATGCGGTTGCGGACTTCCACGCGCTCGATGGCGCCATGGGTCAGGACCTCGAAGGACAGCTCCAGCGAGTCGCCGTCGTACGACAGGATGGCGCCCATATCGGCCTGCGTGACGGGCTCGCGCGTGACCGGGGCGCCCAGCTTGGGATCATCGGAATAGCGCTGCGCCGGGCTATCGAAATGCGCTTGCACGTCCAGGTAGGCGCGGCATCCGGTGGTGGCGTAATGGCGGCGCTGGCGCAGGCATTCGGCGATCGACAGGCGGGTCAGCTGGTCGGCAATCAGACAGCTCAGGCCGCCATATGCGCCAAACATCGATGCGCCAGGATGGCTGGCGCCATGCCGGCCCTTGTGTCCGTCGCTGTTGGCCAGGATGCCCACGCGGTAGCCCAGCCGGAAGGCATCCTCCAGCAGCCATTCGAAGGTGCCCCAGTCGGAGTGAATCTCGATCGAACGCTCCAAGCGCGCGTCGTGGGACCGCGTAATGTCGGCGTAGCGTCCGCCTATGTGCGCAAATACCACCACATCCTCGTCCTTCAGCGCATCGAACAGCGCATCGGCATCGTTGGCGTCCAGCGCCAGGTCCGACAGGTCGTCGATCAGCGCGTGCGAGGAACGATGGATGGGGCGGCCTTCCTTCAGGTACAGCACGTTGCGGTCGCCGCCCAGGCCGGTGTTGCCCGACCACTCATAGCCGGGAAAGATGATGAACGATCCGTCCTGGTTGTATTGCGCGGTCAGCTTATTCAACTGTTCCCAGAACGGCGTGGTGATCTGGAAGTCATTGCCCTGGTGGCTCATGACGTCCAGAAAGGCGCGGTCGCGCGCGAACAGGATCAGGTCCTCGGCGGAATTGGTGCCTATGGTTTCCTCGGACTGCCCGTGCAGGTCGGCCCAGTAGTGTCCGCGTGTGCCGCCGCCGGCCGCGACGACGCGGCAGGGCGTGCTTTGCGCCACGGGCAGGCCGTCGCGCAGCACCTCGATGCGCAGCTCGCCGGGCGCTTCGGCCACCAATCCTTCAAGCCGCGCGGCGAACTCGCCCTCGCGCATCGAGAACGTGGCGGGTAGGCCGCGCAGCGGCAGGCTGCTGCGCAGGGTGAACTCGCCCGCTACCTGATCGCTGGGGTTGCCCCATTTGTCTTCGCCCTTGAAACCCAGGCTGAAGGGCTCGCCCGCCACCGCCTGGCTGGGCAGGATGGCCTTGTAGGCGACCGGCGGCCCCGCCACCACGGCGATGGTGGGCGAGTGTTGCAGCTCGGTGTAGTTATAGGTGGCGAAGGCGTCCACCAGCACCTTGAATTCAAAAGTAGGCTCGCTGAACGTCTGCACCCGCATGCCGGGCGAGCCCTGCCGCGTATCGCCGAAGCGCACCACGATGCGATCGCCTTCCTCCAGGTAGCCGCGCACCACCCGGATGAACAGCGTCTTGTCCCAGGGCCGGATATTGCGCTTGCCGTCGTACTCGACCTGCAGCACCGCGCCGTTGGAAGCCTCGACCGTGGTGTAGTTCCAGCCGTCCGGCTGATCGAACTGCGGCTTGCCCATGTCGCTGGCGAAGCGGTGCACGATCTTGATCGACCCGGTGTCGTCGATGCCGAAATAGCCTGCGGTGTACGTCAGCGTGAACGACGCGAAGCTGCCCGCTTCGAAGCGGCCGGTAGGTTCGACGATGGCCGATCCCATGCGGTCGGCGGCGTAGGAAGAGTGGGGCATTGCGGTTCCTGGCGGGTTAGGGAAATCCCATCTTAGGGACCGCACATCCATATAGCTATAGTATGCAAACTATTCCATCATGACGTCGCTACATGACCGAGCCGATCGAATCCGTCTCCCTGCGCCAACTGCGCGCGCTAGTTGCTATCGGTGAAACGGCCAGCTTCACGGCCGCCGGCGAACGCCTGGGCCTGTCGCAACCCTCGGTCAGCCACTTGATCCGCCGATTGGAGGCCGAAGTCGGCCAGCCGCTGGTGGTGCGCGGCCGCGAGGTCTCCTTGACGCGCGACGGCCAGGCCATGGTCGACGCGGCGCGGCGCGCCATCCTGGCCATCGACAGTTCCATCCAGGAATGCCGCGAACACTCCGACCTGAAGCGCGGCAAAGTCATGGTCGCCGTGGGCCACGTCAGCGCGGCCACCTTGTTGCCACACATCCTGATGGAGTTCCGCCAGCGCCACCCCCAACTGGACCTGATCGTGGTCGATTGCATGGTGCAGCAGATCCGCACGCGCCTGCTCTCGCACGAGGCCGATGTCGGCCTGGGCGCGGTCATGCAGGACGACGACTCCCGCATCATGGTGGAGCAGCTTTCGGACAGCGGCGTCGCGCTCTTCGCGCGCATGGATCACCCCCTGGCCAGGCTCGACCAGGTCGACGCCAAAGTGCTGGCCGAACTGCCCTGTATCCAGCTGAATCCCGAAGCGCCCGCCTGGCTCAACATCAGCCGCCGCTTGATCGCCGCGAACATCTATCCGCGCGTCGAACAGCGCGTCGTCCTGCTGTCCACGGCCATCGGCCTGATACAGGCCGGCATGGGCGTGGCCATGCTGCCGCAGATCGCGCGCGGGCAGATGCCCGCCGGCATCAAGGGCATCGCCTTGCGTAATCCGGCGCTGGAATGGCCGATCTCCATCGCGCGCCTGGCCAACTACCCCTTGTCTCCGGCTGCCCAGGCCTTCGTCGCCGTGGTCCGCTCGGTCTCCCAACGCCTGCGCCGCGACGCCGCCATGCCGTGATGGCATGACGCTATAGCACCCCGCCTATTTTTCGGGGATGCCTGCTCCGATACGCTGCTTGGCATCATGCAAGCCCGCATGGTTTCCATAGCTCGCGCCAGCGCGGAGGCATCATGAAAACACTACAAGGGGTTCTACTGGGGGCTGTACTGGCCTGTGCGTCGCTTGCCGCGACGCCAGCCGCGGCGGCGCCGTTTCCGGATCGTCCCATCACGCTGGTCGTGCCGCTGGCGGCGGGCAGCACGGCCGATATCCTGGCGCGGTCCATCCAGCCCGGCCTTAGCCAGCAACTGGGGCAGACGGTCGTCGTCGAGAACAAGCCCGGCGGCGGCGGCCAGATCGCCATGAGCTACGTAGCCAAGGCCTCGCCCGACGGCTATACGCTGGTGCTGGGCTCCAACAATACCTGGGCCATCAACCTGGGACTGTTCTCGAAGCTGTCCTACGATCCGAACAAGGACTTCGTGCCGGTCGCCTATCTGGCCGGCGGCTCCAATGTGCTGGTCGTGCCGTCCGACAGCCCATACCGCTCCGTGCTCGAACTGGTCGCGGCCTTGAAAGCCCAGCCGGGCAAACTGATGTACTCATCCGGCGGCAACGGCACCACGCACCACCTCTCGGCCGAACTGCTGCTGTCGATCACCGGCACCCAAGCCGCGCACATCCCCTACCGTGGCGCCCCGCAAGGCGTGGCCGCCGTCATGGCGCATGAGGTCGTCTTCGCCTTCTACAACACGCCCAGCGTGTCCGGTCTGGTCAAGGAAGGCAAGCTGCGCGCGTTGGCGGTCACGGGCGAGGCGCGGTCCCCCTTGCTGCCAGATGTGCCGACCATGATGGAAGAGGGCGTGCAGGGTTACGTGATCACCGTCGACCTCGGCCTGATGGCCCCCGCAGGCACGCCGCCGGACGTCGTGGCGAAACTCAACGCCGCGGCGCGCAAAGTCATGGACAGCGCTGAACAGCGTCAGCGGCTGCAGGGCTTGGGGTATGAAATCTTCCACGACGGGCCACCCAGCGGCTTGGCGGCATTTATCCAGGCGGATATCGCCAAATGGGTGCCGCTAGTGCAGCGGTCGGGGGCGAAAGTGGATTAAGCGTACGCGCTGCCTGATTCCTCCGCCTGCCAAAAAACGCGGGGCGCCAGCTTACAATTCGCCGGCCCCAGCCACCCCAGCAGAGCGAGTCCCGCCCATGTCCGAACACCACCAGTTTCTGTGCCCCCGCGACATGCATTTGCCGCCGCCTGATTGGCGAGCGCTGGAAACCAAACTGCTGGAAGGCGGATATGTGATGGAACCGCGCGGCGATGGTGTTCCGTATCGAGCCCTGTTGAATCTGAGCTTCGATCTGGCCAGCCTGAATGAAGGGTCGTACCAGTATCAAGAAGGCCTGCGCACCACGGGAGACGTGATCGCCATGTACGTGGGGGCGGGGTATCTGCCGGCGGACATACCGATACGCCATAACGACACGATGGAAGAGGCCATGGCGTTGCTGGCTGAGCACGGTATTACGCCGGGGGACCAGTATGCGGATAACGAGAGCAGCGATTGGAATAGTCCGCAGTACTGCTTGGGGCCGGCGGCGCGTGCCTATCTGACTGACGATACGCGGGCATCCTATGACGCAGACCCCAAGAATTTTCCGTTGATGCTGCTGGCCTATAACGGCCCTGAGCCGCATGTGGCGGTGGGGGAGAATCTGTCCGAGCCTAGCTTGCCGGGTTCAGATGAACTGCTGGAATCCATGCCGCCGTTCGACTCGCATGTTGATTTTATTGGGGCGGCTTACGAGGATCCGGCGGCGCAATGGCATTGCGCGGAGGATGGGCGCGATTACCGGATACTGGAGCTGGATTGGCAGTACAGCTTGGCGATGGGGTTTCGGATGGTGCGGACGGAATGGCTGGATGACGGCAGCGCGAGGGGGCTGGCCAGGCTGATCGAGGGGCTGATCGGGCAGGCTATGGTTTGCAGCCATCGGCATTTGTGAATGAGGGGTAGGGGATAGGCGCTGGGCTGTTATTCCCTTGTTCTGACATAAAGCTGCGGTGCGGATGAGAGATGTCGCTACGGCTGTTCCAGCGGCCATACCTCAACGACGCCGTGCGCGACGGCGCAGGGTGTCTGCGACACCATCGCTATAGCTTCGGCCATGTCGGCTGCTTCGATGATGGCGAAGCCAGCCACGGGCAGGGGCGATTGCATGAATGGGCCGGGTGTTGTTTCGACCCGGGCGGCCTCGTGGTTACGCACTTGTACTGGCTTGCCTGCAATGCCCATCAATACGCCGTCTTTCTGCAATTTTGCGTCGCGCGCATGCGCTGCGTTTCGGATGGCCTGTGGGGTGCGATCGTAACCCTCTTGGTCGCCATATCCGATCGTCACAAACTTTGGCATGGATCGTCTCCTTAACGTGGATGAGATTCGGGGCTGCCTGCAATACCAATATACGGAAAATGGTAAAGCATGGGGGCGGGCTTAGGCGCCAGCCCGAGCATGATCTCTCTCTTGGCGACGGATCCTTAAATCTCGGAGACTTACTAGTCGTACTAGAGCTCGAGCAGTGTTGGTGGCGCAAGACGCTGCTTATGCTGGTTGGCCTATTTTTGGGCGTTGCTTCAGCGCCCCTTCCTCACTCTGCCCCTAAAGTAAAGTTCGGGTAATATCTGTAGATATTTGTCACGAACTGGTCTGTTCGCGATCACTTTTACCTAGGCACTTAGATACTTTCTCGAGATTGTGAACCAACGCGAGCGATAGCTCGCACGCATATTGGAGCAGAGCATGGAGTTGATGGAAAAACTCAGGGGCCTTTCCGAAAAAATTCGTCAGCAAGGCCCTGGAATCAAGACCGAAGAAGCGACGAAGAATGCGTTTGTGATGCCGTTCATTCACAACATATTGGGATACGACGTCTTCGATCCCAATGAGGTGACGCCCGAGTTCATTGCTGACGTTGGCACCAAGAAGGGTGAGAAGGTCGACTACGCGATTCTTCAGAATTCACAAATCCAGATCTTGATCGAGTGCAAGAAGTTCGGTGATCCGCTGAACATAAATCACGCCTCTCAGCTATTCCGCTACTTTCACGTCACGACCGCGAGAGTATCCATTCTTACCAATGGGCAGGTATATCAGTTCTATACCGATCTCGATGCGCCCAACAAGATGGACCAGAAGCCATTTCTGGAGCTTGATCTACTCGATATCGACGACTACATCGTCCCGGAACTGAAGAAGCTGACCAAAGGCGCGTTTGATCTGGAATCGGTCATCAGTGCTGCTGGTGAGCTTAAGTATCTGAGTCAGATCAAGAAGATTGTCGCCAATCAATTCGTTGCCCCTGAAGAAGATTTCGTCAAGCTGTTCGCTTCGCGAGTCTATGAGGGCGTGATCACACAACGAGTTCGAGACCAATTCTCTTCGTTGACGAAACGTGCTCTAGGTCAATTCTTGAATGACCAGATCAACGAACGACTCAAATCAGCCATGAATAGTAATGCAGTCGCATCGGTAGTGGCAGATACGCCTGAAGCAGAAGAGGTCGGAGATAGGTCAGACGACTCGATCACCACTACGCTCGAGGAAATCGAGGGCTACCACGTGGTTAAAGCAATTGTCCGCGCAGTGGTCGATGTCAAACGCGTCGTTCAGCGAGACACGCAAAGCTATATGGGCATACTTTTGGATGACAACAACAGGAAGCCCATTTGCCGTCTTCACTTCAACCGTTCACAGAAGTATGTGGGGGTTTTCGATGAGAATAAGAATGAAACTCGGCATCCCATCTCGTCTGTTGACGAAATTTATAATTTCTCAGATGCACTTAGGAAAACCGTGAATTTATACGGAATGGATTTGGTGAGTTAATTAGGCCCTGTTTTCTTTTTCATGTCACTGCATATTTAGAGGAATGTTGAATGGGAGGCCGGCTAACGATTGCGTGGTCGGTCGCCTCTAATTTTATATCTTTTTTTCGATAAAGGCGTCAGGCTGCAATTTAAGTAGAAAGATTGCCTTCCGTGTAAGCGTGGAAGCAGTTTTTAATGTTAATCCGTATTCACTGCAATTTTATTTGCTTTATTTAAAAATTGGAAAATGTCGTGTCAGAAAAGACGGAGGGTTCAAGTTCTAATAATCGATGGTGGGAGTCATATCTCGTTAGATATTTCTCGGGATTCATTGTTGGTGCCATATGTGTTGCCATCATTGCTAAATTCTCCGGCCTCATGCCCCGATCGATATCGTTAGCGCTCGATTCCCAGTCAAGCGCTGATAGTGAGCCAAAGTATAGTGTGACGTTTATTATTGTCGCGATTTCTTTGCTGGGGCTAGCTTATTGTTATGTGGCGAGCACGCCCATCACCGTGTTGCACGCAGGTCGATATAGTAAGGGCCCAGTAGATCGACTCTCGCGGTTCTTTTGGCTAGGATGGGTGCTCGTGCTTGGCGTTTTGATGGTGTTCCCTGGCTTGGCGACATTCCAATTTTCTTCTGCTTGCACGACTTATACGGTTGTACTTGTGGTGTCTGTCGTGGGAATCTCATTATGGGCGTTAGGAAGATTTAGCACGCCAAGCAGTCGTGACGCTGTACTGACCGAAACATCACCTAATGATTCGGCTAATTCGAGGGTTTCTGAATATGGAAAATGTGATTATTTTCTTGTGATTGTATTCTTTGTCGTTATTTGGTCGTTTTCACAGGCCATTCCGCGGTGGTTTGGTGTTCTGCCGGAGATTTCTGATGCTAGGCTCCTGGCAATAGGCGCTCCCGTCGTTTGGATTGGTCTGGCGCAGTATTTTGTGCTCTTTAAGATATTCTATGGTTCGAAAGAGAATTACGAATTCTATAGAAAACTCTTCGCCGCTAGGCAGAAAATTGGAGCGAAAGATGTGCGTGATACATACTCACATCTTCGGGAGCATTCAAACGCAATATTTATTGTGGCTGTCGAAATTAGCATGCTTGCGTTAATGCTGAGTGCCATCAAGATCGAGCGCGCCGCCAATAATACGCATGCTTCTTTGCTAGATGGGGCAACATTCTGGCTATCCGCGTTAGGCATCTGGATCGTGCCGACGATTTTCATGTGGTCGCGAGCAAATGCAATGGAGAGATATTTCTCCGAGAATCCCAGTGATTTTATTGCTGAAAATTCCGAGATATCCGCAACCCGTTACGTGATGCTGAGTCGTAACTGCCGCCGTCGATGACAGCTGCTTGCGAGAGACGGCGATACGGCCGTCCCATTAACGGTGTCAGGCTGAAATTAGAAATGTTGCCAGGCTACAATTCCGCTTTCTAAATTGTAGTCTGACACCATTTTCTAATTTACGATTGAGACAGTATCTCATTTGGTGATTTGATCCGCGACAGTGTGATCTGATATTTCAATTTCGCACGCTACCAATTTCAAGGAATCTTCGTGGTCGAAGTTGTTGCACCCAAGATCGCAGATATATCAAGCATTAAAGGTGTCAGTGCATTACTTGCATTGCCGATGCTTTGCGTTGCTTATTTTCTCCAGACTGGTGCCGCGATTTCGTGGGACGACTCAATTTGGTTTGGTCTGGGTGAGGGCCTACCGCCGGAGGTGGAGCTTCGAAGATTGATAGTAATCTTCGTGCTCAAGTCTGTATGGGCATCGTTCTTTGGAGTTGTCGGCTACGCCGTTCTTACCATGGTCCATATCCAAGTCGACTTTCCGGTAATACAGCTAACGTCGGTTGTTCTTATTGCATTCGCATTGTTTGGAATATTCTGTTCAGAGCTGTTTGATCAATTGAAATTGATTGCGCCGTTTTGGTTTTACGGTCTCGTTGTTTGGGGTGTTTTTCTCTCAAGTATGAAGGAGCAGCTTAACGCTGAGCGTCGCAAGATCGAAGAGGGAAAAAATAGATAAAATAAAGGTGTCAGGCTACCATTTAATATGATGGTAGTCAGACTACGATTTCGCTCCTTAAATTGTAGTCTGACACCATTTTTCGGTCTTGGACAAAGAGAGCCTTGTAGACTGAAGCAACATTCTGTTTCGAACAGCCTGAGGGCCGCTATAGGAGGACTGAGCCGGTGATTAATCAGATAGACATAGCAAGCTTTGGTAGCTTCCAAGGTCTGGAGTGGAAAAGGTCCGTTCGGGACAGCGGCAAAAACGTCAAGCTCTTCCAGCGTCTGAATATCCTTTATGGACGCAACTACTCTGGCAAGACGACTCTCTCTCGTGTTTTTCGCGCGCTGGAAACGCGTAAGCTCCCCCTGAACTATATTGGCTCGTCCTTCACCGCGACTGGTGAGAAAGGTGCGGTCACCGATGCTGACCTGCTGACGCACAACTATGATGTGCGGGTCTACAACCGCGACTTCGTGACCGACAACCTGAGCTTCTTGGTCAATCAGGAGATCGGAGGTGTTATCAAGACCTTCGCCATCGTCGGTGAGCAGAACAAGGAGATTGACGACGCCATTGCTGCCATCGAGGCCAAGCTTGGTAGTGTGGAGGGCAAGGCTGGACTGCGCTTTGACCTGGAGGCCAAGAAGAAAGAGCGCGATCGCACCAAGACAGCCCACAGCACGGCTTTGAACGGCTTGGAACAGAAGCTGCGCTCACATGCTGCTGAGAAGATCAAGAAGAATCCCCTGTACCGCGTGCCCGTCTACACCATCGACCACATCAAACGCGACATTGCTTCCACCAGTAAGCCCGGCTTCATCGCCCTGACCCCTGAGGAACAAGCAAGCAAGCTCACCTTGCTCAAGCAGGACGCCCTACCTGACATCGAAGGCACTCTGGCCATCACCCTCAAGCTGGAGTCGCTGAAGGCCACTGCTGAACCTCTTCTATCCAAGGAGATAACGCCTACCAAAGCGATTGAAGAGCTGCTCAAGGACAGCGCTTTGCAACTTTGGGTCAAGCAAGGTATCGGACACCACCGGGACAAACGAGACACCTGTGCTTTCTGCCGACAGGACTTGCCGCACGACATTTGGCAGGTGCTGGACCAGCACTTCAGCAAAGAGTCGGACGACCTGGAAACCGCCTTGGATGCTGCTATAGCGTCAGTCACGGACGAGATCAAGTCCATTGCTGGACTCAATACCTTTACAGGTGCTCAGTTTTATGCGGATGAGCGTACCGCGTTTGAAGCGAGCAGCAAGGCACTGTCGGAAGCACTTGGTGTCTACAAAAAGGACTTGGAATTCCTGAAGAAGTCGCTTGAGACTCGCAAGAACAACCTGTTCCAGCTCGTGCTTCTGAAGCCCCCATCCCATGACGCCAAGGAGATCGAGAAGCATGTTCAGGACATCAATGCGCTGATCGTCACGAGCAACGGCAAGACGAGGACCCTGGAAAAAGACAAGACTGCTGCCATAGATGCACTTCGCTTGGCTGACGTGCTCGCGTTTGCTGATGCTGTCACCTATGACAAGGAGGTTGCCCGCATAGCTACCCTCAAGACCGGCGCCGACACGGCAGGCACGGCCCATACGGACGCGGAAAAAGAAATCCGTGACGCGGAAGCAGAAGTCCAAAATTTGAGAGCCAAGCAAAAGGATGAACGGAAGGGGGCCGAGCGAGTCAACTCTCTGCTCAACAACTTCTTCGGCCATGACGGTATCAAGCTTGAAGCCCGCGACGGCGCAGACAAAGCCACGGTCAAGTTTGAAATCACGCGAAACGGCAAGGCCGCGTACAACCTCAGCGAAGGCGAGTGCAGCCTGATTGCCTTCTGCTATTTCATTGCCAAGCTAGAAGACCCTGAGAGCAAAGGCAAAGAACTGATTATCTACATTGATGATCCAATTTCTAGCCTAGACGGAAACCATATCTTCTTCATGTTCAGCTTGATTGAGAGCTTGATTGCCAAGCCGATCAAGAATGCTGACGGTTCAAACGCCTACCGCTACAAGCAGCTTTTTATCTCCACCCATAATCTGGACTTCCTGAAGTACCTCAAGCGCCTGTCCATTCCGAAGAAGAAAATCTCTGCTGGTGAAGGCAAGACGAAAAATGCCGATGACCACGAGTATTTCATGATCGAGCGCAACGGCGCTTCAAGCAACATCTTGCTCATGCCGTCTTATCTCAAAGATTACATAACTGAGTTTCACTACCTCTTCCATCAAATCTATAAGTGCAAAGATCAAGCTGCCGCAGCAGATAGCCATGAATCATTTTTCGGCTTTGGCAACAACCTGCGAAAATTTCTAGAAGCCTTTTTGTTCTTCAAGTACCCCTATCATGATGATAGAAACGACGCCTTTGAACGTATTAAGAAATTCTTCGGGGAAGAGGAAGATACAGCAGTTGCACTGGTCAATCGGCTTAACAACGAGTTTTCGCACCTGGAGGCCGTCCCAGATCGAGGCTTTAAGCCCGTGGAAATTCCTGAGATCGCCAAGGTAGCTAACTATGTCTTGGACAAGATTTACGTTGCCGACAAGGTGCAATATAACGCACTGTTAAAGAGCATTGGAGAGCCTGAGCGAGTAGGCTGAAGAATCGCTCCCGATGTTCGATTGTTGGACGGAAGCCGCACATAAATCAATCCATGCCGAATGGCCGTGACGGGTCGGATAGCGCCCCTCCGTAGGAGCACACTGAATCTCCCTTTACTCAAAAGGAGATTGTCATGGAATCCGCGAATGCCGCCGTTGACCGTCGTGTGCCATGGAACAAGGGAAAGCTCACCGGGCAGAAGCCGCCGCTAAAGCTCCGAGAAATTTGGGCAATTCGAATGAGACTTCAGATGGCTTCGAACACCCGGGAACTCGCGATGTTCAATGTCGCAATTGATAGCAAGCTTCGAGCGTGCGATCTCACGCGATTGCGGGTACAGGACATCCGTCACGGAAGCCACGTAGCCGCGAGAGCTACCGTCATGCAACAGAAGATCCAGCGTCCGGTCCAATTCGAGATTACGGAGCAATCCCGTGAGAGCCTTGAAGCACGGATCGAAGCGCGAGGGCTAAAAGCGGCGGATTTTCTGTTTCCGAGCCGGTTGCATACGTCGCCGCATCTGTCGACGCGGCAATACGCCCGGATTGTGCATCGCTGGGTCGCATCGATTGGCCTCGACGATACCGCATATGGAACCCACACTATGCGACGTACAAAAGCCTCGCTGATCTACCGCCGGACGAAGAATCTTCGGGCTGTACAGCTGCTGCTCGGGCATACGAAGCTGGAAAGCACAGTTCGCGACCTTGGCATCGAGGTCTACGATGCTCTTGAGATTACTGAACAAACAGAGGTTTGATGCATTCTGGCCGGCGAGCGGTCGCTTGCGGCCAGTTACTGCCATTGGCCGCCAGACACGTTCGGGCGGAGCTTAACCCGCACACCCCTGGACAATTGGCGCCAGGACGATTTCACCGATCACTGCTGCGCCAGGCCCCTCACCCATCAGCTCGGCAATCCGGCGTTCGTCGAGGCGTCCCGCCTCCATGTCCTCTCGCATCTTCGCGGCCAGCGCACCCTTGGCGAGTTCAAGCGCCTTGCTCGCCATTGGAGACAACCCATTGATCGACTTTGGATCATGGGCAGTCATCGAATCGATAATCGGCCCAAGCGCATGGAGCAATTGAGCCGGAAGCCTTGCCTTGAAGTTTTGGAGCACCCATTTAGTCATATTCAACACGCGCTGCGCCTGCCGATCGATCACGCGGGCGATGAGCTGAACGCCTTCGGAGGATGGCAAGGTGTGATAGGCGGCGAGCTCAGCATGTATCGTTGCGGCCGCCTTGGCGAGGGAATGGGCTTCGATTCGTCGGATCAAATCATTGAAGACAGCCGCTTGGGTCTTGTCCGAAACGGCGGTCGCCAATCCTGCGGTCGGCCGAGACGGAGGCGTTACTCTAGCCGTGGCTGAAGCGGACTCGACCTTCTTAATGTCGTGGGGTGGATGGGCCGCCATGGGGTCGATGTCCACTGTTACGGTCTTGGTCACAATGCTCTCACTCGCGATCCCAAAGCGCATGCAGAAGTGGATTGACGAGAATAGTGAGAAGCGCCCAAAAATCTGTCCGTCCGCAGCGTCAACGCCAACAGTCACACGATGCCCGAACTCAAAGGTGTTCGGTGTTGCGTCAGGCTGCGGGTCGAAATCCCACCAAACTGGCGCTTGCCCCCCCCAAGGCGCCAGTGCCGCGTCGAGCGCTTGCAGCGCTGGCTCCAATCTCGGATCGGGCGGGCCATCCGTGGGTTCGCCGCAGCCGCCTTGAATTCTGGCAACAGCAGCAATTGCCTGCGTATAGGCGATGAATTCCGCCAGGTTGGCTGTGCGGGCAAGTTCCGGGAATTCCTGCGCCAGGAAAGTCTGGGTCACATACGCCACCGCGCCAAGGCCGCATCGACCGCCGAATTGAAGCCGGTGATGGATCGCGTCAAGGAAATAGGTCCGCATTTCAGGCTTCTGCAAAGGTTCCACGTCAAATCCTTCGGCCTTCTTTTGGGCAAGCCAATCCTTCATCTCTTGATGGCTGGAAAAGGACATGCTCATGAGCACACCGTCTCCCGCTTGCTGGTGCGATCTGATGCGTGGCGCTGTGAACGAACTTTGCTTGACCGAAAGCTTCAACTCCTCACCGGTATGCTCGTCGCGTCCGAGAACGCTTTTGACATCGTTGGCGTGATCTGGAACAACACCCAACAGAGCGTTGAAGAAGGCCATCTGATTAGCCAAGTTCACGACTAGGCTGGAATAGCCATTGTCGTGCTTGGTGCAGTAGATGTTCTTGTTGGTTCGCCTTCCCCCCAGCGCGGCGGGAAAAACGTGTTCGCCAGAACCGGCAGCTGTGCCGCACACGATGCATGAATTCGCCATTCGTAATCCTTTTCTCTTTTGCGACGCAGGGCAATCAATTATGTCGGATTGCCCCGCATTTTACTAAGCCACTTTCATGTGTTGACCGTAGGTTTCTATTCCCACGCCGTCACGCTGCCCATCGATCGAGTGACACCTATTCGCGCCCGAGCGCGCGCGGAGAATGGCAGAAACGAAACGGAAGAGGATATCGATCGGAGGCAGCATGCGGCCCAGAGCGGCCGCCCCGACGATAAAGAAGAGTGTCCGGTGCAGAATGGTATGCGGTCGATCGGAACTCAGAACCAAAGGTTATCGAGCAACGAATTTTTCCGCTCGCAATTCGCCACCTTCGTATTGAGCGTCGGCATGCCCGATCGGCAGGCGGCTGCGACGAACCACTAAATAGATTCCTCGGGCCCCTCGGTTGGGTAGCGCTGCTGCGGTGCGGCATCGAGCAGCCGCTGTGTGCGCACCCCGTCTCGTAGGGGGTAGAAACCGTACCTGCCCTGACCACGTATCCGCGTGAACACAGTCGGGTTCAGAGCCGAGGCCGTGGCGGGCTCGACGTCTTCGTTCTCCAAGACAATTAACTGCCCCAGCCCGCTCCACGTCGACAGCCATTTATAAAAGCTGTCGACAACAGTGGCTGAGGGGACATCTTTGACCTCAACCGACTTCGGATCGGCATAGGCTTTGAGCGGCGAGTCGAGAACCACGACGCCCAGATGCGGGAGGTTCTCTGCCAGCGCGTTTTCCATAAGAGACACGGCGAGCGCTGACAGATAGATGCCCCGCATGCCCGCCCCGAAACTCAAGCGGCTTCGATCGTTGATGCGCAGATCGCATGCTTCATCGTCGAGCGAGATGTTCTCGATATCGTTCAAGCCCCATGCCTCCAGCAGGGCCTTCGCTGCATCGGCGACCTTTCGCCCGAAAGTTCCGCTCTCACGAGTCACCGTAATGCGTTTGCGCACGGTTAGCTTGCTGAGCCTTTCTATCTCTGAATTGAGATGCTTAATCTCGTCGAAGTTACCGAGATGGTTCGCCAGCTCTGATCGTCGCAGCGCCAATGTCTTGGGATCCGCAGCAAATTCAACGCGCGCATTGTTGAGGACCATAGCCTCGCGATTCTGCAATGCAGCCAGATCGGCTACCAGCCCATGCTCCTGCTGCTTCAACGTTCGAAGGCGCTCGCGTTCGTGCTCCAGGGCGCTCTGCAAGCCAACGCTGAGCGTTCGGATCTTCTCGGCCTCGGCTGCGAGCGCCTGGCGGTAGCGCTCGGGAGATTCAGCTTTGGAGTTCGGGAAATCGGCTACAGGCATCGTGGGCGACGCGCATAGCGGGCAGGCAACGCTTGGGAGAACCTCGAAGAAGGCGACACCTTCGTTCGTGGCCCCCAAGCGTTCCAGGTCATTAGCGTATTTGCGTCCTAGCAACTCGAAACGGAAAATCATCGACTCCACGTGCTTGCGCTTGCCGTGCACCATTTTCAAGGAGTCGGTCGCATCGACTACTGCGCTGCGCAGCTGCTTTAACGATGATGCGCGAGCCTCATATTGGCTTGCCATAGCCGACAAGGTTTCGTCCACGCGTTCTAGCGATTCCTGGACCTCTTCGCGTTTGAGGTCGTTCGGCATGACTGACTCCACCCGCGAAAGGGCGTTCTCGGCAGCCGTGAGTTCGCCTCGCGCCCGATCGACCTCATTCTGGGTTTTGCGCAGTTGAATCCCGGCGTCGTCGGTGCCAGTGAGAAACAGGTGGAACGAAGCTTCCCGCTTCGACGCAGATTGACCATCGCCCACGGTGGGCTTCTTCGAGGGAAGCTCGGTCTGTGACCAGAGCGCCCAGTGACGAATGTCATCGCCAGTAACTGGTCCACGCTTGCTGTGATTACGCAGGATCTGTTTGCCTTTGGCTTCTGACAGGTCGACTAGCAGCTCCCCCACGTCGACATCAAGCGGTGAAAATTCGAGACTTTCCCCTCCGTCAAGCGCGCGGATATGCACCACTCCGGGACCGCCGCTGAGAGCTCGACGAATTTCGTACTCCAGTGTTTCCACCGAAAACCGAAGTCGAAACTCCTGATAGCCCTCCGTGAGCGGGAATGTCGCTGGTTGTTCGTTTCCACCAAGCATGAACCACAGCGTGTCGTATATGTACGACTTGCCCGTCTCGCTAGGACCTCTAATCAGGTGCCGCTTAGTGGCAAAAGACACTTCTGCGGTTTCGCGATCGGGTCCATGGACGGACAACGATAGAAGAATGACTCTCACAACAACTTACCCTCGCTGGAAACAGTCTCTAGTTCGGCTCCCCATAGATGACCATTCGCCGTGAACTCCTCAATGAGTTCGGTGGACGTGGCGGCGCCGTACTTGTCGGCGACCCACGCACACCGCTGTTCGAGATCCAGCAGATAGTGCGAAGTCAAGGCGCCCGTCATGGTCCTCGCTGTCGCGCCGGCGTAGTAGTCAATGCCGTCAACATTCCAGCCGGCGGTAACCAGCCCTCGCGTACTCATGAGGTAGAGGCCTTGCTCAATCAGCTCTCGGCGGCTCATGAGCTCAGTGCCGCGGTAGGGGATGGGTGTATGCAGGCTGCTTGGGCCGTCCAGGTCTCCCGAGTAGACGATCGCATAATCTAGCAGTACAAGCTTTTGCAGGTCGGCGCCGTACGGGGCAAGGGCCTGTAGAAGGTAAACCATCCGAATGCCAAGCTCGAACGGCGAGTTAAACACTGGCATGGGCTTGCGCTTTACTTTACCCATTGCAGCCTCTTGGCGTTTGCTAGGTGATGGCATGTTCCGGGAAGGTCGCCCGGCCGTAGCTTAGGAGCCAAAACGCTATCGCTTACGGTCAGGGCCTGCGCTCCGTCGGTTCCCGCCTCTAGGCGATCAAGCCCTAAGCGATGGCGTGGACTCGTGACCCTAGCGCGAATCCCGGCGTATACCATGTCGAGCAGCGCGTCGAACTCTTCTTCACCAAACAAGTCTCTGCTAAATGTTTTCAAACCTTCGGCGCAATAGAACGTCGCGCGATGGCTCTGGAAGTGCTCCCCATGGTCGGACTGCATCAGTTCATCCAACGTAACATTCGCCCCGGCCAGCTCGCCATACACGCGCAACAGCTGGCTGATGTACACCTCCTCTTTGATGTCTGGGGCAGCGGGTGCGATGGGATCGTCCCCACGTACCGACTCGATGCCGAATAGCTCAAAGTGTGCCTTTCGATCGTGTGCGTGCCACTCCAGGAGAGTCCGTGTCTGGCATTCAACGATAGATCCGAAATCGAAGTACTCGACAATTGTTCGCACGCTTGCGGTCAGTTCACCGCGTCGTCCTCGCAGGCCGGTTTTCTCACCTTCCCAATCTGTAAGAAAACGACCTTTAAACTTAGCGGGATCGGCGAGCAGGTTGTGAAGATCTGGGCCGACGCCTTGTGGCGCGCACAGGTAATAGTTGCGGGGCGGTGGGTACGTTCCTCTGTCAATATTCTTGAAAACCTTCACGAGCTCTTTGAATACGTCGGTGGGAGATAGCGGATGGTCATAATGTTTGGCTTGGTAGAGATCCCACCGGTACGTTATTAGCCGCTCCTCTAGCCTGGCTTCAACGTCGCGGCCACCGTCGCCCGCACCGCCCATCTGCTTGACTACCGCGTACTTGGTGCCTTCGTCCAAAATACGAGAAACACAGGCCACTTCAATGAATTTCTCCCACTGATCTGGGCTCATCAGAAGTACTAATGCAGATGGTGGGGCTGCGCCCCTCTTGACTTCAAATCGATTCCTCCGAACTCGCTTTTGTGGTCCTGTTGTCGCCATGGCTTTTCGCGTAAGAATCGGCTCGAAGGAGCGGAGCGGACCACCCGGTGAAGCAAAGTCACCTTATGATCCAGGCTAGCAATATGGGCACCGGTAAGTTGCCAAGTGTGTAACAAAGGATACCGCAAATTTCCGAATCCAACACTTCGCGGGATAGTGAACGGGAGGGAATACCGGCCGTACGTATGGTTGGGTGCGTTACTCTGAGTCCGTCAGTAGGTACCGCACGCTCAGGGCCAACTATGGGGTCCGAGCCTTAGCCGAAAGAATTTTTTCGACGCGATTGCAGCTGTTCGCGGACCAATCCCTTCGACGGCAAGTGGCTGAAAGCTAGCGTCCGCGTGGCTCTGCTGTCGCAGCACAGCAGGAGTTGTCCCTTGACCTGCGAACGGCGGCTTCGGGTCGTAAGCTGGCCCCCTTGTATCTCACGTTCTGGCTGTGCTATCGCGAGTCAGCATCACGTCGATGCTGATTCCGTCAGAAAAAATATGTTAATGAATCGGTTTTGCTTCGTCGGTGAATCTGAATTCATCAAAAGCAGATTCAACAAGATCTGTGATGTGATCGCAGAGACTTTCAATGCCGCCTAGCAAGTTGGATACAACCCAATGATCGAGCTGCTGCTTACCGGCTCTCTCCGAGTCATTTGCTCCATTGCCGACGATTCGGCTAATTGCCCAAATTCCCTGGCAAGCCCGCTCCATCTTCCGGAGGTCAGAAAACCGAACAAGGCCATGCTCGGGATCATCCGGCGTTGCCCAACGGTCAAGGGTGTAGGGGTGATCATTCATTACGGCCTCCTGTTGAGTAAGGAGCCCGCGTCCCGCTGTCAATCGGGGTGGGCGGGCACAAGGCCGGGTTGACAGACCGGTAACAGGAGCAACCGGCGCACGCGAACGTGCCCCAGCCTAGGCCCGCCCATTGCAGGGACGTGCGTCGACCGACGGACGTAAAAATGCCGCTATTGCGGCGGCTGTCCGCTCCTGTTAACTCCGGCTGTCAATCCGGGCGATCGTTGGTGCGATCGCAGGGCAAGTATAGGCGGAACGGATCATGGCAGTAATGCGGCGAGTGGCATTTTCGTCCCTTTCGGAGACTGATGCGTAAACGGACAAGGGATCTCAAGTGGTCCATTGCCCATTTTTCACGCAACTTTAGACAGGAAAAATCGGTCCTCCAGTTTCTGCAATCCGATTCTCGCCAACCTAATCCGACGTGATCGAAAAGGCCACGAACGGGTTCACGAAGGGTATCCCGGATCGCATCAGCCGCTTGGTCCGTTCGTCCGATGACTTCACCAGGTCTTCGAGGGTTTCGATGCGTGTAGATGAGGGAGCCGTCCGTGAGCGCCCAGGGATGCTCGTTGAGGAATAGGTCGTACAAGATGAAGTCCTGGTGCGACTTGCGCCCCTTAGTCGTCATCCCCATCCCGTACACTACCCCGATCACCAGGGAGCGATATGTCGATTCAAAGATTAGGCCGTTGCAGCATCCTCTTGTTCCTTGCCGCCTTGAGCTCCGGTTGCTCGTTAGGCGGCGAGTGCGGATGGAACCGCAGCAGCTGCATGTATGAAGGCAAGTACGAAGAGGGCGAGGAAGACTACGCGGAAGACGAAGCGAAGCGCTTGAACAAGAACTCATCCGACCGGTTGCGCCGCAGCTCCGGCAATTGATCCGCGGATCAAGCTTTCAAGCTCGTAAGGCCTCAGTCTGAGACCTGCCACTCGCGAAACTGCTTGAACAAGCGAAACCCCACATAGGTTTCGCTTCTGCGCCAACGCCGCCGGTAGTAGCAGTCCCAGTAGCTGGTCATGCGTTGTTGCGCCAGATGCAGAAAGGCCGGATTGCCTCGAAGAACCGTTCCATAGACGTGCTTGTCCAGCAAGGGCAAGCACGCCTCAATGTCCTGCAGGACTTCAACGACGTATTCGCTGCAGAGCTGCACCATGAACGGTACAACCCAAGGCTCGGACGTCCCTGCCAGCCGCTCAATTTGGCGCTGGCGTACGTGGCCGTCATGATGGCGTGACTGTATGCACGCGTAGATCAGTGCCTGGGGTTCGTCCAGCTTGGAAGACAAGGATTCGCCGCCCCCATGCTGAACGCGATAGGGCAGCGTCAATGACTCGTCCTGCACGATGACGGACAGTCCGCGGCCGCTCATGACCGAGGGGCAGATATCCTCGGCGATGTATGCTGCTTCGGCTTGCAGTCGCGCGGGGAAGGCCGCTGTTAGCAGCGCCGTATGCTCTGGGGCGGCCTTGCGCGGGCGGGAGGACATGTGGGGAAAGCTGTTTGAATGGCGTTCACCGTGTCAGACGGTGCGTCTGGCAGAAGACCAGGGCACGCACAGATGCTGACTCTGCTGCATGAAGCACGACAGGCGCTTACGCCGCCGCCTCTGCAGGTTTCGGCACAAAGAACCGATCCTTCAACTCCTGCAACCCGATCCTATCCAGCATCTCCGTCAGCCGCTCAGCCGCCTTCCTGCGCGGCAAATCCTTGTACTGCGCGATGATCAGCTCATTCTTCATCGAATGCTCCCATCCCACCAGCTCAGTTACGCTGACCTGATACCCATGCGCTTCCAGCTGCAAGCACCGCAGCACATTGGTGATCTGGCTCCCGAATTCCCGCGTATGCAGCGGATGCCGCCAAATCTCAGCCAGCGGATCAGCCAGCGCCTTAGCCTTGTTCTTGCGCAGCACCGAAGCCACTTCCGCCTGGCAGCAGGGCACGACGACGATGTACTTGGCTTTCTTCTCCAACGCGAAATGAATCGCGTCGTCGGTAGCAGTATTGCAGGCGTGCAGGGCGGTGACGACGTCAATCGTGGCGGGCAGTTTGTCCGACGTGATCGAATCGGCGACCGACAGGTTCAGGAACGACATGCCGCCAAACCCCAGCCGCTTGGCCAGTTCTTCCGATGACTTCACCAGTTCTTCGCGGGTTTCGATGCCGTAGATGTGGGAGCCGTTCGCGAGCGCCTCGGGCTGTTCCTTGAAGAACAGGTCGTAGAGGATGAAGCCCAGGTACGACTTGCCCGCGCCGTGGTCGGCGAGGGTGACGGCGCCGCGTTGTTGTTGGACGTCTTTGAGCAGCGGCTCGATGAACTGGAACAGGTGGTAGACCTGTTTGAGTTTGCGGCGGCTGTCCTGGTTCATCTTGCCGTCGCGGGTCAGGATGTGCAGGGCCTTGAGCAGTTCGATCGACTGGCCGGGGCGGATGTCGTGGGTTTTGTCGGACATGGGGTAAGGCAATGCGCCCCGCGATGGGCGGGGCGCACGAGTAGGCGGAAAGCGTCAGTTTAACGAAAACGCCGCCGACGCTGGCGAACCGGGAAAACCGGCCCTGGACTGTGCAGTATTTTGCGATCCAGGTTATCTGGCATGCGAGTAACATGCCCGATGCGATTGAGGCATGTCATGCATTTCTGAAAGCGCCTGACCCTCAGGGCGGGCGCAGGGAGAGTCGTCAAATGTTCAGCCATATCACTGTCGGGACGCGTGATCTTGAACGCGCGGGCCGTTTTTATGACGCGGTGCTGCTTCCGCTCGGGTTGAAGCGTCGTATTGTCACGCCGGATGGCGGGCCCTTGGCGCTTTGCTGGGTGACCGGTCAGGCGCTGCTGCCGCGCTTCTACGTCTACATGCCCTACGATGGCGAGCCGGCGACGGTGGGCAATGGCAGCATGGTCGCTTTCCTGGCTCCTACGCAGGAAGCCGTGAGCCTGGCCCATGCGGGCGGGCTTGCGCAGGGCGGGACGGACGAAGGGGCGCCGGGGGTACGTCCTCATTATGGCGACGGCTACTTTGGCGCGTATCTGCGCGATCCTGACGGCAACAAGGTCCACATCGTTCATCGCGGAGACCTTCCGCTGTAAGGCGAAGAGGCCCGACATCCCTGGAGAAACGCAAATGCTCGTGAGTCAGCTTGCTCTTGTGTACGGCACTTATCTGATTGCCACGGCCAGCCCCGGACCCAGCAATATGGCGATCATGGCAACGGCGATGCGTGACGGCCGTGTGCCGGCCCTGGCGTTGGCGGCGGGCGTCATTACGGGCTCGTTGTTTTGGGCGACGCTGGCGGCGACCGGGATTTCCGCCGTGCTGGCGGCTTCGGCCCAGGCGCTATTCGTCATCAAGGTGGTGGGGGGAGTCTATCTGCTCTATCTGGCGTTCCGCACCGGCAGGTCGGCGCTGCGGCCGGGCGCGGCCTTTGTGAACGTGGAAACGGGCCGTGTGACGCCGCGCTATCGGGTGCTGTACCGCCAGGGCGTGCTGATGCATATCGGCAACCCCAAGGCGGTGCTGGCCTGGTTGGCGATCATGTCGCTGGGGCTGGGGGAGAGCGCGTCGGATGGCACCTTGCCCGCGATCATCGGCGGTTGTGCGTTGCTCGGCGTGATGGTGTTCGGCGGCTATGCCATCGCGTTCTCGACCGCGCCAATGATTGCGCTGTACGCCAGGCTGCGGCGTTGGATCGAAGGGACGGTGGCCGTGGTGTTTGGCGTTGCGGGCGTCAAGCTGCTGCCCTGGCAGCGTTGATAGGGCGGGTTGTCATCGCCGACCAGCGTCGGCGATGACAAGCTTCAGGCAAAGCGTCCGGCACGCTAGCGGCCGGACGCCGCAGGATCAAGCCTGCGGGAAAACCGGCTCGCCCAGGTTCAGCATCAAGCGATTCGCCCAGGCGAAGATCGCATCCGAATGCAGCAGGTCCAGGATCTCGCCTTCGTTCAAGCCCGCATCCTTCAGGGCCTGGATGCTGTCGGCGTTCACCGCGGCAGGCGCTTCGGTGATCTGGATCGAGAACTTGCCGATGGCCAGTTCTCGCGCCGTGGTGCCAGCGGTGGCGGGATCCTCGAACACCTGCGCGATGACCTCGTTGCGCTTGGCCAGCTGTTCGAAACGCTGGGCATGCACGGACGCGCAGTACACGCAGCCGTTGATACGCGACACGTAGGTCGAACCCAGTTCGCGTTCTGCCCGCGACAGTCCACCCGGCGCGTACATGATGGCGTTGAACGCCGTCGAGCGCTGGCGTAGGATTTCAGGCTGATGCACCAGGAACAGGTAGTAGTCCGAGACCTTGGCCTTGGGGTGACTTTCTTCCAGGACGGCGACCTGTTCGGGCGTGGCGGTTTCGACGTTGACCACGTCCAGCCAGGCCTTCCATTCCAGCGACTCGTTGGTGAAACCATGGGCCTTGATCACCGCGCCGGGCGCGGTGATCAAGGCCCATGGTTTCACCAACG
>MCNG01000121.1_pt1 | contig 25462 bp, 22 predicted proteins | sample 778231 | NCBI WGS metagenome assembly MCNG01 (sample SAMN04296815, study PRJNA304217) | bioreactor metagenome | isolation source: sea sediment enriched with benzalkonium chloride | place: Turkey: polluted region of the Marmara Sea
TGATCAAAATAAGATCCAACCTTCATCCTTCCGGAAACCAATCGGCCCTATGCAAGCATCTGGAAAGTTCACTCAAGAAAGGGCAACTTCCCTGTCCCCACAGGAGGAGCGCCTGTTACGCCTGCTAACCACCGCGATAGTTCATCACCCAAGAGCTTCCATGTCCGAACTGGCGCAGGTAGTTGGGGTGAGCAGAGCCACTCTGCATCGCTTCTGTGGCACTCGGGACAACCTTCTGAAAAAACTAGAAAGCCGTGCTAAGGAGGTACTTACGAAGATCATCGACAATGCTCGTTTGCAGCAAGATGAATTTCTCTCTGCCCTTGAGCGCTTAATCAACGAGCACCTGGCACACCGCGAACTGCTAGCATTTTTAGTAGTTCAATATCGGCCCGATTTCCTCGATGAAAGCCCTAACGCCGCGCCTTGGTATTCCTACTTGTATGCTTTGGATACTTTCTTTCTCCGTGGCCAGCAGCAAGGCGTACTACGTATTGATATCACCGCGTCGATTCTTACCGAAATGTTCATCAGTCTGGTGTATGGCATGGTCGATGCTGAGCAACGTGGTCGCGCAGCCAGCGCTAACACCGCCCATATCCTGCCGCAGATGTTCCTTTACGGCGCAGGCTCTCATATTCGGATGGAAACCTAGACTAGGCTCCCTCAGGCCCTATTAAATGCCTAATACCAACCTCAACAATCTGGCGGCCCTTCCCTTGGAGGCATTGGTCGCTTGCCATGAATGCGATCTTTTGATGCGCCGTGAGCAGCTGGAAGCCGGCGAAAAAAGCTGCTGCCCGCGTTGCGGCTTTGAACTGGCCGTGCATCACCACCAATGGCAACGCCGCTGCTTCGCATTGGTGCTAACTGCCTTGCTGCTCTACATCCCGGCCAATTTCTTGCCGATCATGCACCTCACCCTGCTCGGCCAAACCCGCAGCGAAACAGTCTGGAGTGGTGTGCTCGGGCTGTTCGACAGCGGCATGCAGGGAGTGGCCGTGGTGGTGCTGCTCAGCAGCATGGCAATTCCGCTGCTCAAGCTCCTGTGCCAGTTGCTGGTATTGCTGAGCGTGAGGTTCAAGGTGGCGCGCCGCGCCGGCATGCTGCTCTACCGCAGTTATCACCATCTGCGCGAATGGGGCATGCTCGAGGTCTATCTGTTCGGAATCCTGGTGTCCATCGTCAAGCTGATCGACATCGCCGAGCTGAACCTGGGCGTCGGCTTGGCCTGCTTCGTGGCGCTGCTACTGACCCAGATTTGGCTGGAAATGAGTATGCCAGCGCACCAAGTTTGGGAAGCACTGTCAGATGAGTAGTTTCATCCCTCAGTTTTTCTACTAGGTTTGCAATGAGCTATTTGAAACTCAGTCGGAGCATTTCAATTTTATAAATACTCTCCGCAATGCTTCGATCATTGCCTAGAATTTTTATTGCTTGCTTCGCCGCTAAGAATTTTAACTCTGTAATAAGAAGTGTTTCTACTGAAAAGCGAACACATTGACTTGCGTGTGCTATTTGATCGAGGGAAAGATAAAATGAAAGTGCTTATGGCGTTACGGATATGCGGCTATATTTTCGGCTTCAGCCTATTCCTTACTGGCTGCCAGGAGGAGAAGCGATCGGAAGAGGCACCGCGCCCCGTTCGAGTAGTCATCGCAGAGCCTGCTGTTATTGGCGAAGAAGTTGCGCAAACAGGGGAGATTCGCGCGCACATCGAGACCGATCTCGCTTTTCGTATCCCGGGTCGCATTGCGACTCGTAGCGTAGATGTAGGAGCCAATGTTGCCAAGGGCCAAGTTTTAGCAGTCCTCGATCCAAACGATGTGCAAAATGAGGTACGGATTGCCGAAGCAGAAGTGCGTAGTGCAGAAGCGGCAGAAGAGTTTGCCAGGTCGGGACTTGAGCGACAGCGCATGCTATTCGATAAGCAGTTCGTGGCCCGTGCCCGGGTGGATGAGGCCGCGGCCAACTGGCGGGCAGCCAATGCTCGGCTCAATGTTGCGAAGACTGGACTGCTGACTGCGCGCAACAAGTTGAGCTACACCGAGTTGCGGGCACCCGACGCCGCCATCGTCAGCGCGGTGATGGTCAATAACGGCCAGGTGGTCGATGCCGGTCAGTTGGCGTTCAAGCTCGCCTCGACCCAGGAGCGTGACGCAGTCTTCAACGTCTCTGAGCGCCTCTACACATCGGTGGTCTCTGACGTAAAAGTCGAAGTCGCCCTTGTGTCAGACCCCAAGATCAAGGTCATTGGCTCTATTCGTGATGTCAGCCCAACTGCAGATGCCGCCACCCGTACCTATCGGGTGCGCATTGCGCTGCCGCAAACCCCACCCGCCATGACCTTGGGCGCCACCGTGACAGGCCGTCTGCTATTGCCTGGCAAAGCCTTATTCATTCTCCCCGCCTCGTCCTTGACTAGTGAGGATGGCAAGCCGGCAGTCTTCATCGTGCAGCCTTCCGATCACACGCTTATCCGTAAACCTGTCGTTGTCACACGCTTTACAGCGACACAGGCACTGGTAGAGTCCGGATTGACCGAAGGCGATGCCGTGGTAACAGCTGGGGTCAGCAAACTCCGGACAGGACAGAAAGTTGTCTACGATGCCGCCGAGGTGAGCCAATGAAGCCGAACACAACACCTCCAGAAGATCAGCGCGGGTTCAACCTATCCGCCTGGTCGATCGGCCAGATGCCACTGATGTTCTTTCTCATGCTGGTGACCCTAGTGGGGGGGGCGATCAGCTATTCCAAACTGAGTCGCAACGAAGACCCGGCCTTCACCATCAAGACTATGGTTGTATCAGCACGATGGCCTGGGGCAACCATCGATGATACAACAAAACTATTGACTGATCGTCTCGAGAAAAAACTTGAAGAGACGCCTTACCTCGATAGGCTAGATAGTTATACGCGCCCGGGCGAGACCGTGATCATGGTCAATCTGCGCGATGATGCTCCGGCAGGAATAGTCCCTGATGCCTGGTATCAGGTTCGCAAGAAGATGGCTGATGTGAGCACCACTCTGCCCAGTGGCGTGCAGGGCCCGTTTTTCGACGACGAATTCGGCGACACCTACGGGCAGATCTTCGGCTTCACCGCCGAGGGTTTCTCCGACCGTGAACTGCGTGACTACCTCGAAGGCGTGCGTGCGGAGCTGCTACGGATTCCTGGAATCGGCAAGGTTCAGTTGCTAGGGGTACAGGAAGAGCAGATCGTCATTGAGTTCTCCCCTGGCCGGCTGGCAGCCTTCGGGCTTGATGAAGAAGCCGTCCTACGGGCCTTGAAAGCACAGAACGCGGTTATACCGTCTGGCACGGTGCGACTAGCCGAAGACAAGATAGCACTGCGCGTCAGCGGCGGCTTCGCCTCCGAAGAGAGCCTGCGCAATGTGACGCTGCGGGCAAACGAGCGTTTCGTGCCCCTCACCGAGCTGGCCACTGTCCAGCGAATTCCTGCCGACCCGCCAGCCCCGCTGTTCCGGGTCAATGGCGAGAAAGCCCTCGGCCTTGCCATCTCGATGGCCTCGGGCGGCAACCTACTCAATTTCGGCGAAGCGGTTCGCACCCGCATGGATGAGGTCAAGGCCTCCCTGCCCCACGGTATCGAGATGATCCAGGTCGCCGACCAGTCGACAGTCGTGAAGCAGGCTGTCAGTGGTTTTCTGACGGTCCTAGCCGAAGCGGTGGCGATCGTACTGGCCGTATCGTTTGTCTCACTCGGTGTTCGTGCGGGCTTGGTGGTCAGCCTCTCGATCCCTCTGGTTCTGGCCATGACCTTCATCGGTATGGAGTTGACAGGCATCGGCCTGCAACGCATCTCACTTGGCGCGCTGATCATCGCCCTCGGCCTGTTGGTGGATGACGCGATGATCACCGTCGAGGCCATGGTCGGCAAACTCGAAGAAGGCTGGAGCCTCAGACGGGCCGCGAGCTTCGCCTATGAGTCAACCGCATTCCCGATGCTGACAGGTACCCTGGTGATGATCGCCGGGTTCATCCCGGTGGGGTTCGCCGCCTCGAGCGCGGGTGAATACTGCTACTCGATGTTCATGGTTGTACTGATCTCGCTGTCGGCTTCCTGGGTGGTCGCGGTACTGTTCTCTCCTTTGCTCGGAACCCTGATCCTGCCCAAGTCGCTGCCCCATCACGGGCATGACGGCGGACGCCTGATGAACGCCTACGAGCGGGCGCTGGCCTGGGCCCTCAAGCATCGGGCGCTGACCCTGGGCTTTGCCGGCGCGGCCTTCGTGGCGTCGCTCGGCGGGGCAAGCTACCTCGAACAGCAGTTCTTCCCGCCCTCCGACCGCCCCGAGCTGCTAGTCAGCTTGACGCTGCCGCAGAATGCCTCGCTGGATGCAACCATACGCCAGGCCTCAAAACTCGAGGAGTTGCTGAAGAATGACCCGGATGTCGAGCGCTTCTCCACCTACATCGGCTCCGGTGCCATTCGCTTCTATCTGCCCATGGAGGTGCTGCTGCAGAACGAGAACGTCACCCAAACTGTAGTGGTAGCCAAGGGGGTCAAGGAGCGTGATGCGTTGCAGGCCAGGCTGGCTGCGGCATTCAAGACCCAATTCTCCGGGCTTATCGCGCGTGCGACGCCACTGGAACTAGGCCCACCGGTGGGCTGGCCACTTAAGTACCGGGTCACCGGCCCCGACCAGGACAAGGTACGTGATATTGCCGCACGCCTGGCCAATGTGATCTCCACCAACCACGACACCCGAGAGGTGCATCTGCTGTCCGGTGAGCCACAACGCAGCGTCCGGGTCGAAGTCGACCAGACTCAGGCGCGTGCACTGGGGCTTTCCTCGGAAGACATCGCCAGTGCCATGGCAACGATCTTTTCCGGCTCGGCGGTCACCACGGTACGCGACCAGGAGCGGCTCATCGATGTAGTGATCCGCGCACAAATCGGCGAGCGCACTAACTTGGCCACCCTCGCCAATCTCCAGCTGCGCACGGCCGACGGTCATAGCGTTCCCTTGACGCAGATCGCCAAGCTCAGTTTCGGCGTGGAAGACCCCATCGTCTGGCGCCGCCAGCGCCTGCCGCTGATCACCGTACAGAGTGACATTCGCGAAGGGCTCGAGGCGGCCACTGTGGTCCAGGCACTGGCGCCCGCCGTGGCACGGTTCTCTGCCGAGCTGCCCAAGGGCTACAAGGTTGAAGTCGGCGGCGCGGTCGAGGAAGCGGCCAAGGGCAGCAAATCTCTCGCCGCAGTGCTGCCGCTCACAGCACTGGTGATGTGCGTACTGCTGATGGTGCAACTGCGCAGTTTCTCGCGCATGTTTCTGGCGTTGGCAATGGCTCCATTCGGGCTCATCGGTGTGGTTCTGGCCATGTTGCCGACGGCAACGCCCATGGGCTTTGTCGCGCAGCTGGGGGTCATCGCCCTAGTGGGCATGATCGTGCGCAACGCGATCATCCTGATCGAGGAGGTCGACATCAACATGCGGCTCGGCCAATCCCCTTCCGAGGCTATAGTGCACGCCTCGATGCACCGGGCCCGGCCGATTTTGTTGACCGCCTGCGCCGCTATCCTCGGCATGATCCCGATCGCCCCGCAGATATTCTGGGGCCTTATGGCTTATGCGGTGATTGGCGGATTGGCCGTGGCGACAATAGTGACCCTGACGGTCCTGCCCTGTGGCATTTCCTTGCTGCTTCAGTGGGAAAACCGGACCAGGCGAGCACAAGAGCCCCCCCCCGGATACTGTTCATGAAGAACCCGCCACCGGCGCATGAACCTTCCACTGTAGACCCACTGCTGTATGGATGATGGCGCTGGGTCGATCATGAACATCGCATTGCCTTGATGAGGCAATGCGATGAATGTCCCCCTGCTCCTGTGAACCCGATGCAGATTCACAGCCCCCAAAAGCAGCGGTGACGCTCCCCAGGTATCGGCCAGAGCTGGTCAGTGCGCCCCACCAGGGAGCGCTTGTCTCATCCAGCGCGTGCGCGGCAGCGTCACGCAGCCCAGGTAGATCGACCGCGGTACAGGCGTCAGTTACTGCTCTGCTCTTGCAAGGGAGCACTCGTTGCGAACACCTGGGTGGCGGCCGCGATGTCCTGATCACCGTAGCCCATCAATACCCCGCGTTGCGCTACCTGGCACACAGCGTCGAATACCGGCGTCCAAGCGCCTTGTGCCTGTAGGGATTGGGCTATGTAGGCAAAGGCACCCGCATGCACGTCGAACCTGGCCTGATCGCCCGCAAAATCCCCTGTTTCGAGCCGGCGTACTGCTTCCTCGAGTGCGTCGGCGATGAAAAAGCGCGACGTATCGAGCAGGCGTCGGGGCGTCGCCGTGCTGCACAGGCCAAATCGCGCGCTCGCCGCCACGGCCTCGAAAAACGTGACCATGGCGGCGAATGCATGTGCGTGAAGCACGGTTGCAAAGGCGAAGGCCTCTTCCCAGGGAAGGAAGCTTGCATGGCCGGCGAGGACTTCAAGCAGCGCCCGATGCTGTTCGAAGGCTTCACGGTCGCCGGTATGGATGCAGTGACTTTCACGATGACCGACATTGCGCGGGTAGGCCACGATCATCCCTTTGAGATAGTGACCGCCCGCCTGACTGATGAGTGCCTGAAGCTCCCGGCTCTCTTCTTCGGCGCTGGTGGTGTAGTCGACGATCGTGCGCTTGGCCAGTGCACGCGTCACCCCCGCCATCCCCAGCACCTCAAGTGTTGCCTGGTGGTCCAGCAGCACGAAGACCGCCACCGGGCTGGCGTCGAGCGCGGCCTCGACAGAGTCGTAGAGGTGCGCACCAGCGGCCACCAATGCCGTTACCTTGCCGGGTGATCGATTGTAGAGCGCTACGCGTTTGCCTTGCTTGAGAAAAGCTTGCGCCATGATCGTGCCCATGGCGCCCAGTCCGACCACGGAAACCTCAAAGTCGAAGCTTGCTGCATTTTGTTCGTGCACAGCCAGATCCTCATGGTTGTTGTTTTATCTGATCAGTGGAGTTGTCCGGGCAGCCAACGGGGTGGCTGTACAGACCTTGGATCAAAGCAGGTTCTGTGAGCGCGCCCAGTCCGTTGCGTCACTCAAGGTCCGCTCGAATGCGCTGAAGATGGCGTCGACATCGTCCTCTGTCGTAATCAGCGGCGGGCAGAAAGCGACGGTGTCGTATATGGAGCGAATGATCAGCCCATGCTTGTGGGCCTGCTTGAAGATGTAGCTGCCCAGGATTCCCGGCTGGCTGAACGGTTGTTTCTGCGCCTTGTCCGCCACCAGCTCGATCCCGCCCACCAGCCCTACTCCGCGCACATCGCCCACCAGGGGATGGTCTGCGAAGGCTCGCAGCCGACTCTGGAACGCAGGAGCCAAGCGCTGGACATGACCGACCAGATCGCGCTCTTCGATGATGCGGATGTTTTCCAGCGCCACGGCAGTGGCGATCGGATGACCGCTGGTGGTCAAGCCGTGCACGAACGAGCCCAGCCGACCGCTGTGGCTCAGCAGAATGTCGTGGATGGCATCGGACACCAGCAAGGCCGCCAACGGCTGATAGGAGGATGTCAACTGCTTGGAGAGCACCATGATATCGGGCTGGATGCCATACAGTTCGGAGCCGAACATCCTGCCCAGCCGGCCAAAGCCGGTGACGATCTCGTCGATCACCACGAGGATGTCGTAGCGCTTGCACACCGCCTGGATCGCCGCCCAGTAACCCTTGGGAGGGGGCAGCACGCCGCCTGCCGCAATAACCGGCTCGCCAATGAATGCGGCTATGGTTTCCGGCCCTTCAGCCAGGATGTAGCGCTCCAGTTCATCCGCCAGGCGCATCGAGAACGCCTCTTCGCTTTCCCCTGGCCTGGCAAGGCGGTAATAGTTCGGGCAGGTCAGATGGTGTACGGGAATCGCCGGCAGATCGAAGTCGCGATGAATCGACGGAATGCCGGTCAGGCTTGCGGAGGCGACGGTGGTGCCGTGGTAGGCCTGCTGGCGAGAGATGAATTTCTTCTTGGCCGGCCTGCCCAGTGCGTTGTTCAGGTACCAGACCACCTTCACCACCGAATCATTGGCTTCGGAACCTGAGTTGGTGAAGAACACATGGTTCAAGTCACCGGGGGCGAGTTCGGCCAGCTTGGCCGCCAGCGCCGCGGCCGAAGCATGGGTCTTGTGGCTGAAATTGTGATAGTACGGCAGCTGTTTGAACTGCTCCATGGCCGCATCGATCAGGCGTTGTTCGCTGAACCCCAATGCCGTGCTCCAGAGACCCGACATGGCTTCGATATAGGCGTCGCCCTGGTCATCGATGACCCGTATGCCATCCCCCTTGGCAATGACAAAAGGCCCTGTCTCTTGGTGTTGTGCCAAGTTGGTATAGGGATGGATCAGTGAAGACAGATCGTTCTGCACCGTTGCAGTGACATTTTTCATTGGCTCATTTTCCTCCTGCGAGCGATTGGCGATTGAACAGCCCTCATCGCAGCACGGGCATCGGCACGTGCTGCCCTGAGGTCCCGCCCCCTTATTGGCCCAGTGCAGCGGCGACCGATTCGGCGAAAATCCTCAAGCCTTCTGCAAGCTGATCCGCGGGGGTGTTGATCGGTGGCATCAGCTTGATGATTTCGCCGTTCGGGCCGCAGCGGTCCGCCAGGAGGCCGGCCCGAAGCGCACGCTGCTGGGCATCCTTGGTCAGCGCAACCTTGCCACGGCCGAAGTCGATACCGGCCACCATGCCGCGGCAGCGCGCACCGGCAACGCCAGGAATCTCGGCGATATCGGCAACCCCTCGTGCCATGAGCGCGACGTTGTCGGAAAGTGACTTGAGGAATGTTTCATCGTGCCAGTAGCCGAGCGCGATCTGCGCGGTCAGAAACGCCAGCTGGTTGCCGCGGAAGGTGCCGATGTGATCGCCCGGCTGCCACACATCCAGTGCCGAGCGAATCAGTACTATGGCCATCGGCAGCCCGAAGCCGCCGATGGATTTGGCACAGGTCACCAGGTCCGGCTGGATGCCGGAGCGCTCGAAACCGAAGAAATCTCCAGTGCGCCCGCACCCGGCCTGCACCTCATCGCAGATCAGGATCACCCCGTGGTCGGTGGTCCACTGGCGCAGTCGTTGCAACCAACTGTCCGAGGCCGCATATACACCCGCCTGGATCTGGACCGATTCCACGATCACCGCCGCGGGCAGTTCCGATCCGCTGCCCTGGTCATTGGCCAGGCGCTCGAGGAAACCGATGCTGTCGAATTCGCCATACGGGCTGTCTTCGTAGGGAACGAAGATCACCTCGGAGGACAAACCGGCGCCGCGCCGAGTGCGATTTCCGGTGACCGCCAGGGCCCCGGCGGTCATGCCGTGGTAAGCGCCATAGAAGGAGACGACCTTGGTCCGCCCGGTGGCCTTGCGCGCCAGTTTCAGCGCGGCCTCAACGGCATCCGCACCGGTTGGGCCGGTGAACTGGACCTTGTAGTCCCAGCCTCGTGGCACGAACAGGTCGCGCTTGATCGACTCCAGGAAGCGCCGCTTCATGCTGGTGTGCAGGTCCAGGGCATGGGTCACCCCATTGGCCGTCAGGTATTCGATCAAGGCATCGCGCATCCGCGGGTCGTTGTGGCCGTAATTCAAGGCCCCGGCGCCGGCGAAGAAGTCCAGGTATTCGCGGCCATCCTCAGCGTGGACCTTGCTCCCCAGGGCCGTATCGAACACCAGCGGCAAGTCACGGCAATACATCCGGACGTTGGACTCGAGTTCTTCAAAGGTCTCAATGTTGTTCATGCATAGCCTCTTGCAGTTGTCCGGGCGCAGCCGGCAGGCGGCTTGCCCGGGGGTTCACGATGTCTTGGGTCAGTCAGTGCTTGAACATCACATGCCGCACCAGGGTGTAGTCTTCTAGGCCGTACATGGACAGGTCCTTGCCGTATCCGGACAGCTTCACACCGCCATGGGGCATCTCGCTGACCAGCATGAAGTGGGTGTTGACCCAGGTGCAGCCGTACTGCAGGCGAGCGGCCAGCCGATGAGCCCGACCGATATCCGCGGTCCATACCGAAGACGCCAGGCCGTAGTCCGACTCATTGGCCCAGGCCAACGCCTGAGCTTCATCCTCGAACTCGGAAACCGTCACCACCGGGCCGAATATTTCACGACGCACCACCTCATCTTCCTGGGTCGCACCGGCCAACACCGTAGGCTCGAAGAAGAACCCGGCACCCGCTGCGCGCTGGCCGCCGGTCACCACCTCGATATGCGGCAGCTCCAGGGCACGCCTGACAAAGCCCTCGACACGCTCCAGGTGTTCTTGAGTGATCAGCGGGCCCATCTCGGTTGCCGGGTCGTCCTGCAGCCCCGTCTTGATGCTGGAGACTGCTTCCCCGAGCTTGCGCACGAACTGCGGGTACACCGCCTTCTGTACATAGATGCGACAAGCCGCAGTGCAGTCCTGCCCGACGTTGTAGAAACCGAAGGCGCGGATGCCCTCGACGGCGGCATCGATGTCGGCATCATCGAAGATCAGCACCGGTGCCTTGCCGCCCAGCTCCATATGCAGGCGCTTGACGCTGTCGGCCGTGCCTTCGATGATCCGGCTGCCGGTGCTGACCGAACCGGTCAGGGACACCATGCGCACCTGCGGGTGATGGGTCAGCGGCTCGCCCACCGAGGCACCGCGTCCGTGAAGGATATTGACGACGCCAGCGGGGAAGATTTCGGCGAGCAGTTCTCCCAGCTTCAGGCTGGTCAGTGGCGTCTGTTCCGAGGGCTTGAGCACCACGGTATTCCCCGCAGCCAGTGCCGGGCCGAGCTTCCAGGCCGCCATCATCAACGGGTAGTTCCACGGTGCGATGGAGGCCACCACGCCCACCGGATCGCGGCGGATCATCGAGGTGTGGCCCGGCAGGTACTCGCCTGCCGCCGAACCCTGCAGGCAGCGAACCGCACCTGCGAAGAAGCGGAATACGTCGGAGACGGCCGGAAGTTCGTCTTGCAGCACCGCGTTGAACGGCTTGCCGCAGTTGTCCGACTCCAAGCGCGCGAATTCCTGCGCGTGGGCATCGATGCTGTCGGCCAGCTTGAGCAGCAAGGCCGCACGGTCTTTGGGGGGTGTTTGCGACCAGCCGGCAAAAGCGGCGCTGGCACTTTGCACCGCTGCATCGACCTGGGCGCGACTGGCCTCGCGGGTTTGCACCAGCACCTGGCCCAGGGATGGGTTGTACACGGCCAGGCTTTCACCTTCGCCGACCACCAGAGCGCCATTGATCAAAAGTTTGGTTTGCATATCCATTCTCACTATTGAACGGCAAGGCCAGTGGCTGGCCTTGGGTTGATTGATGGTGGGTTCGATGGCAGCGCAGTCCGCAATGCTGCAACTGCGCCATCCACCCGTTCTCTAGGCCAGGGCATCCGGTACGGGGCTGCGGAAAAAGCTGGTGCGACACGCCAGGTAAACCACGCCCACGCCGAGCCAGATGCACCCCATGATCAACGCGTCCTTATCCAGGCTGACCAACATCCAGCCTGTGGTGATCGCACCGATGATCGGCAAGATCACACCGCGAAGAAGCCCGGCGCCGTCCTTGACTGCTGCATCGAAGGTCAGCCGCAGGGCACACAGGTTCACCGCGGTAAAGGCGACGAAAGCCCCGAAGTTCACCAGGGACGTTGCGGTGGCAATCGTCAGCGCGAAACCTACGGTGCCGAAAGCACCGGAAAGCAGGATGTTGAACACCGGTGTCCGGTAGCGAGGGTGCAAGACGCCGAAGAACTTGCGTGGCAGCTGGTTATCCCGACCGAGGGCATACAGCAGTCGGCCCACACTGGCCTGGAACGACAGCCCTGCGGCGAAGTGGGCGATGATGATGCCCGCCAATACCACCGCGAAGAACAGATCCCCGCCGATCATCCGGGCGATCTCGAACGCCGCGCCGTCCACGTTCGCAAACGCCATGGCGGGATGTGCCAGGTACATGAAGTACGAGGAGCCGACGTACAGCACGCCGCCGATCAGGGCGACCAGCAGGATGGCCCACGGAATCGTCCGGCTCGGGTCCCTGGTTTCCTCGCTCAAGGTGGACAGCGCGTCGAAGCCCAGGAAGGAATAGGCGGCAATCGCGGCGCCGGCCATGGTCGTGGTAAAGGGTACGTCCTGATTGAAGAACGGCTTGACCGACAGCAGTCCGCCAGGGCCATTGGCGGCGACGATGTAGTGCCAGCAAAGACTGATGAATACGGCAATGATCGCCAGCTGGATCACCATCAACAGAATGTTGAACCGGTTCGCCACCTGGATGCCCAGCACATTCAGCACCGTGCTGAAGACAATGAACCCAAGGATCCAGACCCACTGCGGCACATCGACAAAGGCCATGCTCAGGTAGCTGGCCCCCAGCAACCAGATCAGCATCGGGATGAAAAAGTAGTCAAGCAAGGCCGCCCAGCCCACCATGAAGCCGAGATTCGGACTCAACATCTTGCGGGTGTAGGTGTAGGCCGAGCCGGCTGCCGGGAACACCTTGACCAGGCGCCCGTAGCTCAACGCAGTGACAATCACGCCGATCGAGGCTATGGCATAGGACAAGGCCGTGGTGTTGCCGCTGGCTTGGGAAATCACGCCATAGGTGCCAAAGACGATCAATGGCGCCAGGAACGCCAATCCGAAGAGCAGAACGGAAAACGGGCCCAGGGTGCGCTTCAACGAGGCGCCGGAGTGTGCTTCGCTCATGATCGACACTCCTCAACCGGCAAAGTCGTAAGCGGCAGTGATGATTGCGTGATAGGTCTCCACGCTCATTTCCTTGGCATTGTTGGCATCCGAGAAATTCTTCTTCGACTTGTCGGCGATTGTCAGGAAGTCTTCTTCACGCACCCCTTTCACCTCGGCAAAGCGAGGAATGCCCAGGGTCTTGCTCATCTGGAACAGGTAGTCGACAGCCGCTTTGGCGGCATTGGCGGGCGAGAGGTTGGGGTCGATGCCGAGCGCGTAGGCGACCTGGGCATGGCGCAGAACATCTGCATCCAGGTTGTGGCCGAATACGAAGGGCAGGAAGATCGCATTGCCCACGCCGTGCGGCGTGTCGTACATGCCGCCTATGGCCTCGGAAATACAGTGCACGCTGCCAACGTCGGCATTGCCGAATGCCATGCCGGCAATCAGGCTGGCCACCAGCATCTGCTCGCGGGCTTGCAGGTTGTCCGGCTCCTGGACGGCCGGCTGCAGGTACTGGCTGATCAGGCGGATGGCATGCAGGGCCAGGCCGTCGCTGATCGGATTCGACACGCGGCAGGTGTAGGCCTCGATGGCGTGAGTCAGGGCGTCCATACCGGTCGCAGCCGCGATCGACGGCGGCAGCGTGTTGGTGATGTGCGAGTCGAGCAGGGCCAGTACCGGGCCGATCCGATAGTCCAGCAGGTTCATCTTGAAGTGGCGCGCGGTATCGGTGATCACCGAGAAGCACGTCACCTCGCTACCGGTGCCCGCGGTGGTAGGGATCGCCACGATGGGCAGCACCCAGTGCTGGAGCTTGAAGGAGCCCTCGTAGTCTTCGATCCGGCCCTCGTGGGTCAGGAGCACACTCAAGGCCTTGGCGGCGTCCATCGCGCTGCCTCCGCCGATGGCCAGCAGGCCATCGATGCCTTTTCCCCGGTAGGCCTCGGCCTGGTGATTGATGTCTTCGCTGCGAGGGTTGGCCTTGACGTCCGAGATCTCCTCGAAGGCGATGCCCGACTGGTCCAGGCTGGCATAGATGCTGGTCAACAACCCTGCGGCTTTGACCCCGGCATCCGTGACGATCAGGATGCGCTCCAGACCGAGTTCACGCAGGTGCTCGCCAGTGCGCTCGCGCAGGCCAGGTTCCATGACGACTTTGGTGGGGAGTAGGAATTGGAATTTCATACAGACCTCTTGCCGGTAAGGCTCAGTTTTTGTCGTTTTTAAAGGTTCTCGGCAGCAACAGCGGTGGGCCATGCAGCTAGCCCAAGCCCCCAGCGATAGCAGCGCTGGGGGCACGTCCTGGGTGATGTCTGCGGCCCGTCAACGCAGACCGGGCAGCCGTTGCACCGCTCACCAAAAGGCATCCGGCTGCTTCTGTGCAACGGCTTGAACATGAACCACTTCGGACGACGTACTTGTTGTTATTCAATGTGCAGGGGTGACGCATCATCAGGGTTCGGCGTCAGCGGTCGTGGCCTCCTGTCGGGCCTGCTCGCGCAGGACGAATTTCTGGATCTTGCCGGTGGCCGTCTTGGGCAGCGCCATCAGCGACACATGTCGGGGGGCCTTGAAGTGCGCCAGATGCTCGCGGCACCAGCGGATCAGGTCATCGCCACTGGTGCTGGCCAGGGCGTCTTCGCGCAGGGTGACGAACGCCTGCGGGGTTTCGCCCCAGCGCGCATCGGGGCGTGCCACCACGGCGGCCTCGACCACCGCGGGGTGCAGGTAGAGCACTTCCTCGATTTCCAGCGAGCTGATGTTCTCGCCGCCGGAAATGATGATGTCCTTGGCCCGGTCCTTGATTTCCACATAGCCGTCCGGGTGCAGCACGGCCAGGTCGCCGGTGTGCAGCCAGCCGTCGGCCAGAGCGCTGCGCGTGGCCTCCGGGTTATGCAGGTAGCCCTTCATCACGGTGTTGCCGCGCACCACCAGCTCGCCCAGGGTGGCGCCATCGGCCGGGACCGCACGGCCCGTGTCCAGGTCCAGCACGCTGGCCTCCTCGAGCATCGGGTGGGCCACGCCCTGGCGGCTCATGAAGCGAGCGCGGGCTTCCAGGGGCAGCTCGTCGATACCCGGTTGCCACAGGCACAGGGTGCTGGGGCCGTAGCTTTCGGTCATGCCGTAGGCATGGGTGATGCTGAAGCCCCGCGCCTCCATCGCGGCGATCACCGCGCTGGGTGGCGCGGCACCACCGGTGATCACCGACACGCTCGCCGCCTTGGGCGCAGTGCCGCCATGCTCGGCGTGGATCAGCATCGACATCACCACCGGTGCCGCGCTCAGGTGGGTCACCGCATGCTCGGCGATGGCCCCGTGGATAGCTTCGGCTTGCACCTTGCGCAGACACACATGCGTGCCACCGGACAAGGTCACCGCCCAGGTGTGGCTCCAGCCATTGCAGTGGAACATCGGCAAGGTCCATAGGTAGACGCTGCGTGGGCCGAGCTGGAAGATCAGCGCCCCGGCACAGGCATTGAGGTAGGCCCCGCGGTGATGCAGGACCACGCCCTTGGGATCGCCGGTGGTGCCAGAGGTGTAGTTGATGGCGATCGATTGCCACTCGTTCTGCGGCGCACTCAGCGGCCGACCGGGGTCGCCCTGGGCCAGGAACGCTTCATAGTCTAGGTCGTGGGCCAGGTCGGCCGATTCGGCCTGATCATCGTCGATCCCCACCAGCAATGGCGGCGACTCGAGCATGGCCAGTACCTGGTGGACCACCGCGCCGAACTCGCGATCGCAGATCAGCACCTTGGCCGCGCAATGACGCAGGATGAAGGCGATGCTGCGCGCCTCCAGGCGGATATTGATGCACACCAGCACGGCCCCGGCGCCCGGCACGCCATAGTGCGCCTCGAGCATCTCGGGAATGTTCGGCGCCAGGATCGCCACCCGCTCTCCCGGCTGCACCCCCACCTGCTCCAGGGCACTGGCCAGGGCGCGGCTGCGCTGGTGCAACTGGCGGTAGCTGTAACGGCGCGCACCGTAGACCACGGCATCGCGCTGCGGGTACACCTGCGCGGCGCGCTTGAGGAACGACAGCGGCGACAGTGGCACATGGTTGGCTTGGTTGGGGGCAAGCTCGTGCTCGAAGGTCGAGGTCATCATGACCGCCACTCCATCGAGACATTGCCCAGGCATCGCACACACATACACACCTCCTGACCGTTGCGGGTTCTTGTTGTCCTGGCGCCCGGGCGCCTCACAGGCTGCTGCACAGGTGGCCAGCGTCGACCACGATCTCGGCGCCGCTCATGCCACGGCCGGCATCGCTGGCGAGCAGCAGCAAGGCACCGTCCAGGTCTTGCGGCTGGCTGAAGCGCCGGCCGGGAATGCGCGAGCGCAGCCTGTCCCCGGCCTCGCTGGCGAGGAACGCCTGGTTCAAATCGGTGATCACGTACCCCGGCGCCAGGGCGTTCACGCGGATGCCGTGACGCGCCAGTTCCAGCGCCATGGCGCGAGTCAAATGGGCCAGGCCGGCCTTGGCCGCAAGGTAAGGCGCAACGGCGCCCGCCACCCGGCTGGCGAGGATCGAGGTGACATTGATCAGGCTGCCGCCCTGCCCCGCGGCGATCATCCGCCGGGCGCTTTCCTGGGCCACGATCCAGGCGCCCTTGAGGTTGGTGTCGAGCACCCGGTCCCAGTCTTGATCGTTGCAATCCAGCAAGGGCTGGCTATCACTCACCCCGGCGTTGTTCACCAGCACATCCAGCGGGCCGGCAGCGTCCAGCACCCGGCAGACATCGTCGCGGCTGGTCACCTCGAGGGCGAAGGCGCGGGCGCTGCCGCCGGCCACCTCGATCTCCTCCACCAGGGTCTGCAGCGGCTGCGGGCGCCTGGCGGTCACCAGCACTTCGGCGCCGGCGGCGGCCAGGGTCATCGCAAAGTGACGGCCAAGGCCGCTGGAGGCCCCGGTCACCAGGGCTCGGCGCCCATCAAGGGCGAACATTCGGGCAAGCAGCGGCTGCATCAGTGGGCCCCCAGGCGCTGGTCGAGGATTTTCTTCGCCAGGCTCATGCGGTGCACTTCGCTCGGGCCGTCGTAGATACGGAACGGGCGAATGTCGCGGAAGATGCGTTCCACCACGGTCTCACCGGTCACGCCACGCCCGCCCAGCACCTGCACGCTACGATCCACCACCCGCCATAGCGCCTCGGCGCTGATCACCTTGGCCATGCTCGAATCCACATTGGCCCGCTGCCCCTGATCGAGCACCCAGGCGCAATGCCACACCGCCAGGCGTACCAGGTGCAGGTCCATCTGGTTGTCGGCCAGCATGAAACCCACGCCCTGGTGCTCGCCCAACGGCTTGCCGAAGGCGTCGCGAGTGCGCGCATAGTCGCAGGCAATATCGTGGGCGCGGCGCGCGGCCCCGAGCCAGCGCATGCAGTGCGTCAGGCGTGCCGGCGCCAGGCGCACCTGGGCATAGCGGAAGCCCTTGCCGATTTCCCCCAGCACATCGCTCGCCGGCAGCCGCAGGTTGTCGAAGCGCAACTGCCCGTGGCCACCGGTGAAACAACTGTCCAGGGAGTCCAGTTGCCGCTCGTGGATGATCCCGTCGCGCTGCATGTCGGACAGGAACATGGTTGCCGTGCCGTCCTCCATGCGCGCCATGATGATGACGAACCCGGCGCCCTGGGCCCCGGTGATCAGCCATTTGTGGCCATTGATCAGGTAGTCGTCGCCATCGCGGGTGGCAGTGGTGCGCAGCATCGAGGGATCGGAGCCCGAACCCGGGGCCGGTTCGGTCATGGCGAAACAGGAGCGCACATGCCCCTGGACCAGTGGCCTCAGCCAGCGATCCTTCTGTGCTTCGGTGGCCACCACGTCCATCAGGTGGATGTTGCCCTCGTCCGGGGCGTGGATGTTCAGGGCAACCGGGCCCAGTGGGGAATATCCGGCTTCCTCGAAGACTATAGCCTTGGCCACATGACTCAGGCCCAACCCGCCCATTTCGCGGCTGGCGTGGGGGGTCAGCAGGCCGGCAGCCCGGGCGCGGGCCAGCAGCTCCTGGCGCAGGGCGTCGCTAGGACCGTGGGCATCCTGACGGCAGTCGTTCTCGAACGGAATGACCTGTTCAGCGATGAAATCGCGGGTTTTGGCCTGCAATGCAAGCAGCTCGTCCGGCAGGGTGAAATTCATGTTTGTCCTTCTTTCTTCAGTCGGTCCGGGGAAAAGGTACGGGGCGGCGCTCAGGGCACGGCCTTGGGGTTGCTGATCGCCAGTCGGGCGACAGTCACCTGGCGCAGCGCCTTGACCAGGGCGAGCTGCTGATGCGTTGCATCGTGGCGGCCCTGGCGAATCTCTTGGGCGAGTTGCCGTCGGGTGTCGGGCAACGACGACCCAGCCCCCTCGATCAGGCCCCCCAGCAGTTCTTGTTCCTGACTGCAGACGCGGGCTTGCAGGCGACTTTCACGGTCCGCAATGGCCATGGCATTGGCGATCATCAGCGCCGAGTAGCGCAATTCAGTGGACAGCGCAGGCAGCAGTTGCTTGAGCAAGGTCTGGCGTGCGATCTCCAGAAGTTCATGAGCGTTCGGCTGGGTCATGGCGCTTCTCCGCCGGTCAGATTGAGGATGTCGAGCTCCAGTTCTGGCAACAGGCGGGCGGTCAGCGCCAGTTCGAGGGACGGTTCTTCGCCGGACAGGTGGCGCTGCCCCTGCTGCAGGGCGATCACTGCCCAGCGGAGGGTTGCCATGACCTGCCAGTAATGCAGTTGGCTGCGCTCGATGCGCAATGACGAGACCTCGTGGTACCCGCGCAGGAAATCCTCCAGCAGGCCGATACCGCCCGCCTCGAGATCCGGACGGGTGAAACGCCAGCAGCGGGCGGTGAACCAGCCAAGGTCCTCGCAAGGATCGCCCCAGCCGCTGAATTCCCAGTCGAGCACCGCTTCTAGGCCCTGCTCGCTGGCCATGTAGTTGCCCGTGCGGTAATCGCGATGCAGCAGGCACTGGTCGTTGCTGGATGGCGCGTGCAGTTCACACCAGCGCAGGCCCCACTCCAGGGCTGGGTAAGCTTCGGCCAGGGTGTCGAGGTAGCGGCGATAGGCACTGATGGTATTCAGGGCCGGTGCACGGTCCGGCATGGGCAGGAAATCCAGCGCTGCGCACGGTGGACGGATTTGATGCAGGCGCGCCAGGTTGGCCCCCAGTTGCGCCGCTAGCCGCGCCTGGCCGCGGGCGCCGGCTCCTGCGCTGAGCAGGCGTCCTGCAGCCACCCCCGAAACGAACTCCATGAGGAAGAACACCCGTCCGTGAACACTCGGGTCACGGCACAGCCAGAGCGGCCGCGGTACTTTTCCCCCGGCCTGGTGGACCACCTGCAACACGGCAAATTCCTGTTCGCGATCGAGGCTCGCCGGCAGCGCGGAAAGCGCATCGCTGCGCAGTACCCAGTGTCGGGTACCAGCCCATGGGCCGCCTTCGATCTGCAGTTCGAGCAGCCAGTTTTCCTGGATCGCGCCACCGCTCAGGCGCTTGCGGGCATCGATGACCACTCGCGTGGCGGCGGCATGCTCGCGGATGAAGTCGACCAGGCGCTGATCGTCGGTCGGGCTTGCGGGCGCGTTGCCAGTGGTGGGTCTCATAGGGGAACTGCTCATGGATCGATGGTCCCTGCCTTCAGTTTTGAATTAGCAGGTCAGCAGGAGCAATGCCTGTGCCAACTCTTCGCTGATCGCCCGCAAGCCACGCCAATCCTGGCGTCTGCTGTCTCAGTGAGAAGCGATGCAACAGCGCCGCGTTTCATACTTGAAAGAAATACTGCACTATCGAGGCATTTCATTTATGAACAGGTCTAGTCATGCACTCCCCCGCCTCCCAGGTCGTCGTGCTCATCAGCCACCTGCAACGTCCCCGGCAACGCAGCCGCCTTGCCCTGGTGGTGGCCGGGCTCGCCGCGGACTACCCTCACACCCATATCGAAGTGCTCGACACCTCGGTGTCCGAAGCGTTGCAGACCGCCCGCGAGCTGGAACAGCGCGGTGACGCCGACGTGTTCGTCTGCGCCGGCGCCACCGCTGCCTACCTGCGCAAGCACCTAGCACGACCGGTGCTGTCCATGCAGGTGGGCGGCGCTGACCTGCTGCGTGCGCTGGGGCACGCCCGGGAGCACTCCTCGCAAGTGGCCTTGCTCAGCTACAGCAGCATCAATCACGACCTACAGGCGATGAATGCACTGTTCACCGTGCCGGTTCACCAGGCCGCCTACAACTCCCTGGAAGAAGCCCGCCAGGCAGTCGAACAGGCCGCCCGGCTGGGCTATCTCAGCATAATAGGGTCGTCGACGGTGGTGGAGCTGGCGGAACAGGCAGGGCTGTATGGGGTGCTGTCGCTCAGTGAGGACACAGTACGCAAGGCGCTCGAGGAGGCCCTGGGCATCCTCGATAGCCAGCGCGTAGAGATCGCCAAGCGCCGCCATTTGAACGCCGTGCTGCAACACATTCCCACTGGCGTGGCGGCGGTCGATAACCAGGGCCTGGTGCAATCCCTGAATCCGGCCCTGGCGCACCTGCTGGAGCTGCCAGCCAGTGCAGCCCTGGGCCGGCCACTGCAGCAGCTGTGCCCGGAGCTGGACTTGCAACAGGCATTGCTGGATGGCAGCGGCGAAGAAAACCGGGTGATCCGTCTCGGCTCCCATGCGGTGGTTAGCAATTTGCTGCCGATCCTCGAAAACGGCGAGCGTACTGGCCTGGTCTTGACCTGCCAGGACATCACCGCCGTACAGCGGGCGGACCAGCGCATCCGCTCCACCCGCCGCCCGGGTGCATTCACCGCCCGCTACCGGCTTGAGCAACTCAGCGGCAACAGCCGCTCCAGCCGCGAACTGCTGCAGATGGCCAAGCGTTTCGCCGCCAGCCACTCGACCATCCTGATCACCGGCGAAAGCGGCACCGGCAAGGAGTTGTTGGCCCAGGGCATCCATAACGAGAGCCCTCGCCAGCAGGGGCCTTTCGTCGGCATCAACTGCGCGGCGTTTCCCGAGTCGCTATTGGAAAGCGAACTGTTCGGCTACGAGGAAGGCGCCTTCAGCGGCTCGCGCAAGGGCGGCAAGCCCGGACTGCTCGAAGCGGCCCACCGCGGCACGCTGTTTCTCGATGAAATCGGCGATATGCCCGTATCGTTGCAAACCCGCCTACTGCGAGTGCTGCAGGAGCGAGAGGTGCTGCGCCTGGGTGGCACCGAGCCGACTTCCATCGATGTACGGATCATCGCAGCAACTCACCAGGACCTGCACGCCGCCATGAATGATGGAGATTTTCGCAGCGACCTGTATTACCGGCTTAACATCCTACGGCTGCAGACCACCCCGCTGCGCGAGCGACCAGAGGATATTGCCCTGATCTGCCGGGGCATTAGCCAGCGCCTGCTGGTCCAGGGCCAGCCGCCGGGGGCAGCTGAGATACCGGCCGCCCTGCTGCCGTACCTGACCCGCTATGCCTGGCCAGGCAACGTCCGGGAACTGGAGAACGTGATCGAGAGGGCGATGCTCTCGGCCCGCGAACTGCTAAGCGAGCAGGGGCTGGATGAGTATTACCTGATCCGCGTGCTGCCCGAACTGTGCGAAGGCTCCCCTCTGCCACAGGTACGGAAAAAGTCGCCACGGGATACGGATCTGCACCGCGTTGGTAAGGCCGCGCAATTACGTCACGTACAAGAGACGCTTGAAAGCTGTCAGGGCAACCTCGACGAAGCGGCACATCGCCTGGGCATCAGCCGGACCACATTGTGGCGCCGGCTGCGCTCCGAGCGTTGAATACATAATAAGCATACACAAGGCAGCCCTTTACTCCGCACTCTTCAACTGTATCGCGCTGAAACAGCAGTGCACGCGAGCAGCAGCTTCGCCAAATGCTTGTCAGCGCCGCTCGGATCTTTGCGTTGCTTAAGTTGTTCCAGCCTACCTATTGCTACGGCATTTTTTGATTGTCACTTCCCCAACCTTCGGCATGGCCGATCGCCAGGTTTTCTCGGTTTCTCTTGGTATTGATCGCCAATGCCAAGCGCTCGGAAAATGCGGTCCGACCCAGCAGATCATCTTGCTGTAGCGTGATCGGTCGGTTATCGACGAACTGTAAATTGTCGTTCGTCATTGATTGCCTCCCTGAATAGCCTGCTCAACCTACACGAAGTAACGTACCCGCAACGAGCCTATCAAGGGTGCTGACGCCGTTTGTTGTACAGGGTTTCCGCAGCAGCACTAATTGCGCCTTCTGGTTCTCCGCGCACGCACGGTGTGTCAAGGCAGTTTCGCTGCGTTTCTGCCGGCTTATCTTGGTCCAGTCGATCTTGCAGCGCGTAGAACTGATCGCCAGCCTGCACTGCAGCGAGGCGTGCCTGGTCCAGTTGGTCAGATAGCATCAGCGTTTGTGCCAAGTAGGCCTTTACTCTCGTCCCGGGCCTTATCAATCTCACGATACATCCTTTCTTCGAGATCTGGGTGTAGCGCTGCTGCTCGCTACGCACATGCTCGGACTGTGCAAGGCTTCCCTGCCACTGCTGACGAACCTAGATAAATTGTGCATGCGCCTCGTCACGTTACGCCGGCAGACCGCAGCGCTGCCTGCACAGGTCGTCGATTTGCACCTGATATTGAGTTAGCAAGTGCTCCAGATTGGCCAGGCCGGCATCCAGTGCGCCTAGCGCCTCGCGCTCTTATGTCAGTACTTGGCGCTGACCGGCTAACGCCTGCTCCGTGACGCTCTGGGCCAGGGTGACGGCCCGCTGCTAGATGGTCAAAAAGGCCTGCGCCACCTCCCTCGGCAGATCGGGCAGCCGTGTCTCACCACGCAAGCGCCCGGCCAACTGTTGCCATCATTGATCCAGCAACGCACCAACCCGCGCCGGACTACCCCGTCCGAGCTGCAAGTGCACCCGCTCCACCGTCGACCGCTCGCCGCGAGCCAATACAGCATCCGCGGGGGCAAACACGTCAGTTCCGGCACCCTACTGCCATGGCCCGTCTCCAGCTATATTAGATCTGATAAGCAAAGGTTATCCGAACCTATTGCAGCGGTGAGCGAAATGAAATTGACAGAGCCGGTGAAGATCCCCTCCTCTCAGTTGTTGGTGCTGGCGGAGTTGACCGACAGCACCCGCGCCGCGGCCGAGGCATTCATTGCGGCCGGCACCGCAACCAATACTGTGCGCAGTTACCAGAGTGCCCTCACCTACTGGTCGGCCTGGCTGCGGCTGCGCTACGGACACGTGCTGGGCGATGCGCCACTCCCCGCGACCGTGGCCGTGCAGTTCGTCCTTGATCATTTGGCCCGGCCGTTGGCCGACGGTACCTGGGCGCACCTGCTGCCGCCGGCGATCGACGTGGCGCTGGTGACCGCCCGGGTCAAGGGCGGACTGGGGGCGCTGGCCTTCAATACCGTCAGTCACCGCCTTTCGGTGCTCGGCAAATGGCATCGGCTCAACGGCTGGGCCAATCCGTGCGAAGAACCGGCGCTGAAGACCTTGCTCCGCGACGCGCGCAAGGCGCAATCGCGCCAGGGTGTGACGGTGCGCAAGAAAACCGCGATCGTGCTGGAGCCGTTGCAGGCGCTACTCGCCACTTGCACCGACGGCGTGCGCGGGGTACGTGATCGCGCTCTCCTCCTGCTGGCATGGAGTGGCGGTGGCCGTCGGCGGTCCGAGGTGGTCGGCCTGCAGGTCGGCGACGTGCGCCAACTGGATGCTGACACCTGGCTGTACGCTCTCGGCACCACCAAGACAGACACCGGCGGGGTGCACCGTGAGAAGCCGCTGCGCGGCCCAGCAGCGCAGGCCCTCGCTGCCTGGCTGGTGGCGGCACCTGCTGACAGTGGCCCGCTGTTCCGCCGGCTTTACAAAGGTGACAAGGTCGGCACTACAGCGCTGTCAGCGGACCAAGTCGCACGCATTGTCCAGCGCCGAGCGCAACTGGCGGGTCTCGACGGCGATTGGGCGGCGCACAGTTTAAGGTCGGGGTTTATAACCGAGGCCGGGCGCCAGGGCGTGCCGCTCGGCGAAGTGATGGCCATGACTGAACATCGCAGTGTCACCACGGTGATGGGTTACTTTCAGGCAGGCTCCCTGCTCGACAGTCGGGCCAGTCAGCTCCTCGGACCGACACCGATAGCGAGCGAAGCTGCGCCAGAACCAGCAGCCGGGTCAAAGGGGGCGAGCGTCTTCTGCGCGTCAGCCATGACGAACGCGGGAGACTGAGGCGGTTGCGTCGCTGATCGATAGGTCTGGTGGAGAGATAAAGCCACTTAGGCAGAGGCTGCGTACACCTGAAGTTACATGGGGAACAAGTCGATGGCAAAAATGCTTTTGCTGGGAGTACTGCTGTGGTAAGCCGCTCGCGGCACCAGCGAATTCGCTGGTAGGCTACAGGTGAGGTGTCGTTCGACGGAGGCATAGACTGAGAGGAAAAACCGCTCCAACGCATTGATCGCGGTGCCTTCATGATCCTCGTAGAAGTACGACAGATAGCCCATACCATCGCGATCGTGGATGACCATGCCTTTCTGCAAATGGTAGGAGTGGTCCAGACCGGTGATTTCGTCCGGGAGGAGCTGGAAAGTATCGTGATCGAACTCCTGATAGCTCTCTGGGTGCCGAAATGAGTGAAAGTGCTTGCTGACAGTCCCCAACGTCGGAGCGTTGAACATGAACAAGTATGTCCTCGCCGCGAGTCGCAGGTTTTGGAAACTCTGGAAATAGTGAATGACCTCATGAAACCCGGCCCGGTTGATCGAGGTTTTTACTTCGATAATGGCAATCACCGCCTCCGCCGGCCCCCCCCTACTCGATAGAACGGGGCATATCGGTGCGAGTCGTAAATCAGAATGTCGCACTGCTTGGATAAACCGCCCACGCTGTCGATGATGAAGCCCTGCTCCACACTGACCGCCCCCGGCAGGTGGTCTTTGAGGAACTGGCGAAGCACCGCTTCGGCCAGTGCGCTAGTGGTCGGTTTGTGGCGGGTGATGTACACCTTGGCCTGGGCGATCTTGCTGTACAGTTCCTGACTCGCATGATCAAAGTAGTGACTCATGCCTTCTCCCTTTAAAGGTAAGCCGCAATGCTGATGGCTGCCGCCGGCCAAGCCCCATCGATTGTCGGTATGACGCACCATCTCGACAAGACGCCGCCGCGCTGGCAGTTGAACACCCGCAGCGGTTCACCCTGCAGCACCAACGCAGTGGCCTCCAAAAAATTACTAATGTACCAGTGCATCGTTGCTTATCGCTTGAAAATGACGTGACAGCGGGCTGCTTGCACGTTGCGTGATTTCTTCCGTTTGCTAGGCTGGAAACAGATCTCCGTCAGGCGCAACGGAGGGATCTGCATGAGCGCCAACGCACTCAATGATCACCACTTGGCGCATCGTGCGCCGCTGCCCCAGGGTATCTATGGCAGCAGATCCTAGGAGGCTTGGGGGCTTCTGGGCCGCAACCACAGCCCTGTGGGCATGACCGTTCATAAGTCCTTGGCTCCAGGAAACCCTGCAGCAAGACGTTTCGCTCGATCCGCGAAGTGCGAATCTGTGCAACTGAAAGCCACCTCATGCACGATTCATCAGTGATGATTGCCTGTCGGAGCAGCCCATGGCACTACTGCAAACTATCTATTTCATCCCCGGTCTCGGTCAGGAAATCACCGATTTTCTGTTGCACACCGTGCCCCTGCGTAGACGGCGTAAAGTGGCGCGCTACCTTCAGCATGTCGACCTATGGTTGCGCCACACACAGTACAAATCGCTCAGTGAGAGCCTGCTGCCGCTAGGGAAACTCTGAAAAAGACTTTCTGATTTGGCAAAATA
>MCNG01000123.1_pt1 | contig 25410 bp, 25 predicted proteins | sample 778231 | NCBI WGS metagenome assembly MCNG01 (sample SAMN04296815, study PRJNA304217) | bioreactor metagenome | isolation source: sea sediment enriched with benzalkonium chloride | place: Turkey: polluted region of the Marmara Sea
CCGGCGCCTGCCTGTCAGGCGTAACGGCGCAGCGCGGCGGCCAAGGTATCGGTGTCGAGCGCGCGGTCGAAGTTGGCGGCGTGGCGGGCCTTCAGGCTCAGCTCCGCGGCCAGCATCAATTCCGCGTCGGATGGCTCGGCGGCCGCGCCCAGTTCGCGCAAGGTCGTGGGCAAGCCCACTTGTTCATACCAGCGGGTCAGTTCGGCCAGCATGCTGTCCGTCCGGTTTTCCAGGTCCAGCTGCACCAGCAGGCCGACGGCCACCTGCAGGCCGTGCGGCGCGCTCGCCACGCCGCTGATCTTGGGCAGCCCGCGCGTCAGCGCGTGGGCGATGGACAGGCCGCCGCTTTCGAAACCGAGGCCGCTCATGAGGATCATCGCTTCCACCACGCGTTCGAAGGCCGGCGTGGGCTGGCCGCTGCCGGCAACCGCCACGGCCTGCGCGCCGTCGGCCAGCAGGGTGCGCAGGCAGCCGTCGGCGATGAACTGGGCGGTGAGGGGCGGCGCGCCGTCATACATGTTCTTGCCGCCGTTGCGGGCGCACTGCTCGGCCTCGAACTTCTTCGAGACCGCATCGCCCAGGCCGGCGCGGAAGAAGTGCGCCGGCGCGGTGGCGATGACGGCCGTGTCCACCAGCACGAGGGTGGGGTTGAACAGCATGTGCTCCACCGCCAGGAGATTGTGATGGGCGTCGTACAGGACGTAGTTCTTGCTGGTTGGCGCGTCGTTGGAGGCAACGGTGGGCACGGTGATGAGATGGCAGTGCGAGGACTTGGCCACCGCCTTGCCCGCGTCCAGCGACTTGCCGCCGCCCACCGCGATCACCATGTCTATGCCGGCCGGCGCGGCCTGCGCGCGCAACTGCGTGATCACGGCCGGCGTCAGGTCGCCTTCGACGATCAGCGGTATCAGCGACACGTTTTGCGCCGCGCACAATGCTTCGATTCTTGGCCCCAGCACGCCATGCACGTAGCTGTCTATGACCAGGGCGGCCCGGCGGCCGAACAGGGCGGCGTACTGGCCCAGGGTGTCCAGGGCGCCGGCGCCCTGGATGTAGCGGCAGGGCGCGCCAAAAATCTTCAGCATGGGTTGTTCCTATTTGCGGGCAGCGGGAGGGCGGTAGTCCAGTTCCTTTTCGCGCTCGACCAGCCAGTCGATCATGATCTTGCCGCCCCAGACCAGGTCGGCCTGGATGGCTTGCCTGGCGGCTTCGGAGTCGCGCGCTTCCAGGGCTTCCAGCACGGCCTCGTGGCGGTGCTCGTTCTGCGAGTAATCCAACCCCGAGGTCTTGACGTGGAACACCTTGAGGATGGGGCCGGTGATCACCCAGAACGATTCCACCGTGGCGCGCAGGATGGGCTTGTTGCTGGCTTCCAGGATGGCGAAGTGGAACTTGCGGTTCAGGTAGCTGGCGCGCTTGGGATCGCTGGAAGTGCAGGAGATGAAATCCCGTTGCAGCGCGATCAGGTTGTCCAGCTGCTTGCGCGTGATGTTCTGGGCGGCCTCGGCCGCGCCCATGCCTTCCAGGTGGAAACGGATTTGCTGGATTTCGCGCAGTTTTTCCGAATTGACGTAAGGCACGTAGACCGCGGTGGCCGCCTGCATTTCCAGGCCCTGCTCGCTGATCAGCCGGAAGATCGCTTCGCGCACGGGCGTGATGGAGACGCCCATTTCCTGGGCCAGTTCGCCAATGATCAGGCGTTCGCCGGGTTCGTACTGCCCATTGATCAGGGCATTGCGGATTTCGTTGTAGACCCTGACGGAGAGGTTCTCTTTCTTTACCGGTTTGAGGCTGGACATGACAGGGCTCAGGCTTGCTGTATTGATGGGGGCGGGTGGATTCGGGATGAATTCTATCCCGCCATGGCAAATTCGAGCGCGATGGGTATATTATATATCATATATCCTAACAGCGAAAAGGAAGCGCCATGAGCAGTGACAGGGAGGCCCCTACCGAAGGGGAGGTCGGGATGCTGCGGGAAAAGGCCCGCCACATCCGGCTGGAGACCATCAGGCTGATCGAAATCGCCAAGGTCGGGCATTACAGCTCGGTGTTCTCGTGCGCGGAAATCTTCGCCGCGCTGTACTACGACGTGATGCGCATGCGGCCGGGCGAACCGCAGTGGCCCGACCGCGACCGCTTCCTGATGGGCAAGGGCCATGCCGCCGTGGGCCTCTTTCCGGTGCTGGCCGACCACGGCTTCATAGACCGCGAATTGCTGGACGGCTACACCCGCCTGGGCAGTCCGCTGGGCGACCATCCCGACATGAGCAAGGTGCCGGGCGTGGATTTCAGCTCGGGTTCCATCGGCCACGCGCTGTCCAATGGCGTGGGCATGGCGGTGGGCGGACGCATGAGCGGACGCGACTTCAACGTGTTCGTGCTGCTGGGCGATGGTGAAATGCAGGAAGGCCAGGTCTGGGAGGCCGCGCTGTTCGCCGCGCACAACCGTCTGTCGCGTCTGGTCGCCATCGTCGACCGCAACGGCTACCAGCTGGACGGCAAGGTCGATGAGGTCATGGGCGTGGAGTCGTTGAAGGAAAAATGGCAGGCCTTCGGCTGGGAAGTGCATGAAGTGGACGGCCACAACCTGGCGGAGCTGACCGCCTTGCTGCGCCGCCTGCGCGCGGACGAGGCGCGCGCCAAGCCGGCCTGCGTGATCGCCAAGACCATCAAGGGCAAAGGCGTGTCCTATATGGAAACCGAGCCGGGCTGGCACCTGGGCTACCTGGCGCCGCAAGACGCGCAAAGCGCCGTCGACGAAATCCTTTCCCGCGAGATCTGAATGGCACAGGCACAAGTCCTCTCTCCCGACTCCTGGCAGTACCGCGCCCTGAACGCGGTGAATCCCGGGCTGTCGTATCTTTCCGACGCGCTGATTGAATTGGCGCAGGCGGGACATCCCGTGGTGGCAGGCTCGGCCGACCTGCAGTATTCCAACGGCCTGAACCGCTTTGCGCAGGCCTATCCCGACCGCTACATCCAGTTCGGCATTTCCGAGCAGAACATGGTGTCGGCCGCCGCTGGGCTGGCGACCACGGGCATGATGCCTTTCGTCGCGACCTTCGCGTCCTTCCTGGGCCTCTTGTGCTGCGAACAGATCCGTATGGACGTGGCCTATACCAAACTGCCGGTGCGCCTGATCGGCCACCATACCGGCATCAGCCTGGGCTTTTACGGCACCTCGCACCACGCCACGGAAGACATTTCGACGATGCGCGCTCTGGCCGGCCTGACGGTGGTCTCGCCCGCCGACGGTCCGCAGCTGGCGTCCGCCATCAAGGCTTCGGCGGATTGGCCCGAACCGGTCTACTTCCGCATCGGCCGCGGCCGCGACCCACAGGTCTATGAAGACGGCACGCCTTTCGAATTCGGCCGCGCCATCGTCCATTCCAGCGGTTCGGACCTGAACATCATCGCCTGCGGCATCACCTTGCACGCGGCCCTGGCCGCGGCCGAGCAACTGCGCGGCGAGGGCCTGTCGGTGGGCGTGATCGACATGCCCACCATCAAGCCCCTGGACCGCGACGCCGTGCTGGCCGCCGCGGGCAAATCCCGCCAGCTGATGACGGTGGAAGAGCACAACGTGCTGGGCGGACTGGGTTCGGCCGTGGCCGAGGTCCTGGCGGACGCGGGCACGGGCACGCGCCTGCGCCGCCACGGCATCTACGATGAATACAGCCTGATCGCGCCGCCCACCACCCTGTATGCGCACTACAAGCTGGACGCCGCCGGCATCGCCGAGGTCGCGCGCGCCACGCTCCAGCCCTGAAACACGGAGACAAGCATGAAGGAAATCACCGGAACCACGCGCCTGTTCGGCATCCTGGCCGATCCCATCCACCACGTGAAGACGCCGCAGCGCATGAACGAGCATTTCGCCGCCATCGGTTTCGACGGCGTGTGCGTGCCGTTCCATGCCCGGCCGGACAACCTGGCGGAAGTGGTGGCAGGCCTGCGGCGCCTGGAGAACCTGGGCGGCGTCATCGTTACCGTTCCGCACAAGACCGCCATCCTGGACCTGGTGGACGACGCCACTCCCGTGGCGCGCAAGATCGGCGCGGCCAACGTGGTGCGGCGCGAGGCCGACGGCAGGCTGGTGGCGCACATGCTGGACGGCGAAGGCTTCGTGCGCGGCCTGCGGAGCGCGGGCGTGTCGCCGGAGGGCAAGAGCGCCTACTTGGCGGGCGCGGGCGGCGCGGCCAATGCCATAGGCTTCGCGCTGGTGCAGGCCGGCGTGTCGCGGCTGACCATCGCCAACCGCACGACGGCCAAGGCCGAAGACCTCAAGGCGCGCATCCTGTCGCTGCATCCCGGCGCCCGGATCGACGTGGGCACGGCTGACCCCTCGGGGCATGATCTGGTGGTCAACGGCACCTCGCTGGGCATGAAGCCGGACGACGCGCTGCCGCTGGACGCCAGCCGCCTGACGCCCGATCAGCTGGTCTGCGAAGTCATCATGCAGCCCAAGGACACCGCCTTGCTGCTGGCGGCGCAGGCCCGCGGCTGCAAGGTGCATTACGGCGCGCCGATGCTGGCCTGCCAGATCGAGCTGATGGCGCAGATGCTGGGCGTGGCAGCGGACCAGCCGGCCGGCACAGGACGCTGACCCGCATGAGCGACTACGACTTCATCATCGCCGGGGGCGGCACGGCGGGCTGCATCCTGGCCAACCGCCTGAGCGCCGACGGCAAGCATCGCGTGCTGATGCTGGAGGCCGGCCACGAAGCCCGCAGCATGTGGATCTCCATTCCGGCGGGTTTTTCCAAGCTGCTGGTGAATCCGGAATACAACTGGCGATTCGCCACCGAGCCGGAAGACAACGTCCATGGCCGCACCATCGCCGTGCCGCGCGGCAAGGGCCTGGGCGGCTCGACCTTGATAAACGGCATGATCTACGTCCGCGGCCAGCCGCAGGATTACGACGGCTGGGAGGCGGCCGGCGCCACCGGCTGGGGCTACAACCAGGCCGAGCGCGTCTTCCGCAAGATCGAATGCTATGAACCCGGCGATGGCAGCCGCGGCAAGAACGGCCCCATGCATCTGGAAGAGGTGGCCGAACGCTTTCCCATCGCAGATGCCTTCTTGCGGGCGGCGCAGGAAGACGGGCAGCCCTTGAACCCCGATTACAACGGTGGCAGCCAGGAAGGCGTGGGCTACTACCAGGTGCTGCAGCACCGGGGCAGGCGCTGGAGCGTAGTGGAAGGCTACCTGAAACCGGCCGCCGGCCGCAAGAATCTCAGCGTGGAATGCGGCGCGCACGTGACGCGGCTGGTGTTCGAGGGCAAGCGCTGCGTGGGCGTGGCCTACCGCAAGAACGGGCAGGAACACATCGTGCGCGCGCGGCGCGAGACGCTGCTGTGCATGGGCGCGGTGCAGTCGCCGCAGTTGCTGGAGTTGTCCGGCATCGGCAACCCGGCCTTGCTGCAATCGTTCGGCATTGCGCCGGTGCTGGCGCAGCCGCAGGTGGGGGAGAACTACATCGACCACTTTGCCACGCGCATGAACTGGCGGGTGAAGGACACGGTGACGTTGAACGAGATGTCGCGCGGCTGGCGCCTGGCGCAGCAGGTGGCGCGCTACTACGCCAGCCACAAGGGCATCCTGACCCTGGGCACGGGGCTGGTGCACGGCTTCGTGAAAAGCGCGCCGGACCTGCCCGCGCCCGACATGCAGTACTTCTTCGTGCACGCCAGCTACGCCAACGCGGCCGAACGCATCCTGGACCGGCATCCGGGCATGACGATAGGCGTGGCGCAGCTGCGGCCCGAATCGGTCGGATCCATCCACATCAAGTCGGCGGACCCGCAGGCCGGGCCCGCGATCCGCCCCAACTTTCTGTCCGCCCAGGTGGACCGCGACAGCCTGGTGGGCGGCATGCAAGTGGCCCGGCGCATCGTCGGCCAGCCGGCCATGCGGCGTTACGTGGAATCCGAGATCAGCCCAGGCGCGGCGGTGGACAGCTACGACGAATGGCTGGACTTCGCGCGGCGCAATGGGCAGACCATCTACCACCCGATAGGCACTTGCCGCATGGGTTCGGACCCCGCCGCCGTCACCGACGTGCGGCTGCGCGTGAACGGCTTGTCAGGCCTGCGCGTGGTGGATGCCTCGGTGATGCCGAAGATGGTCTCCGGCAACACCCAGGCCGCCGTCATGATGGTGGCCGAGCGCGGCGCGGAGATGATCCTGGAGGATGCGGCGCGAGCGTAGCCGCGCCTGGCTTGGACAAAGGCGCACGGAGCCAATTGGTCCGTGCGCCGCCTTTGCCCCTCAGCGGATGAGGAATCCGGCGCCAACGGGGTCGTTCTTGTCGATCACCCAGCGCGCCGTGCCCAGGATGCTGGCCGTGCCCTTGACCGTTGGGCGCACGGCGCGGGTGCCGTTCAGATCGACTTCACCCAGCAGGCAGCCCTCGAACACGCCGCTGCCCAGCAGGCCTTCCGACTTGATCGGCTGGTTCAGGCCCATCTTGCCGCGCGCCTCGAACATGGCCATCATCGCGCTGGTGCCGGTGCCGCCGGGCGAACGGTCCAGCTGGCCGGCGCTGAACACGTGCACGTTCTTGTAGAACGCGCCCTCGATGGTCGGCTGGTGCCAGAAGGTGATGAAGTTCAGGTTGTTGATGTGGGCCTCGGTCGGATGCTGGATGCGTTGGCGGGCGTTGAGCTGGTCGCGCACGAGCAGGCCCATGCGCGACAGCTCCGTGCCGTTGTCCGGCGAAATGCGCAGGTCGCAGCCGGACAGGTCGACGATGCCGAAGTAGTTGCCGCCCCAGACGATGTCGGCGGACAGCTTGCCGTAGCCCGGAAGCTCCACCGGGATGTCCTGCGCGGCCACGTAGGCGGGCACGTTCTCGAAGCGGGTCCACAGCACGTTGTCGCCTTCGGACGCCACTTCCGACACCACCAGGCCGGCGGTGGTCTCAAAGCGGATCTTGGTGATGCCGTCCTTGCCGCGCGGCACCAGGCCGTGGGCCACCATGGCCATGCTGACCGCGATGGTGCCGTGGCCGCACATGTGCGAATACTCGGTGCCGTCGATGTAGATCAGACCGGCGTCGAACTCCGGGCTGGACGGCGGGGTCAGGAACACGCCGAACATGTCCTTGTGGCCGCGCGGCTCGCGCATCAGCGCCTTGCGCAGCCAGTCGTAGTTCTGTTCAAGGAAGGCGCGCTTCTCCAGGATGGTGGAGCCGGCGGGGTAGGGGATGCCGCTATGCACGATGCACAGGGGCTCGCCTTCGGTATGGGTATAGATGACATCGAACGCGTCTTGCTTGCGCATGACTGTGGCTCCAGACAAGTAAGGTAGGGAAAAGTTATTTGCCGCGTTCGGACAGCATGTCCAGCCCGACGGTCAAATCCAGGATGACGATGGCGATCACCGCAACCACGATCGTGGCGCCCGATACGGCTGCGATGGTCGGATCTATCGTGTATTGCACGTAGTTGAAGAGCTTCACGGGGATGGTGTTGAGGTCCGCCGTGGTGTTGAAAATGGATAGCTCCACGTTGATCCACGAAGAGATGAAGGCGAAGATCGAACCGGTGACGATGCCCGGCCGGATCTGCGGCAGCACCACCAGGAAGAAGGTCGTCCAGGGATTCGCGCCCAGGTCCGCCGAAGCTTCCTCCAGCGCGCGCTGCTCCGGCGTCAGCAAGGTCAGCGTGGAACGCAGCACGAAGGGCGCAATGATGACGATGTGCCCGATCAGCAGCGACAGGAAGCTGCGCGTCAGGCCGAAGTACGCGCCGTACTGCAACAGCGCCGCGCCCAGCACGATGTGGGGCAGCACCAGCGGCGACATCAGCACCGAGGTCAGCGCGGCCTTGCCCGGGAACTCGTAGCGCGCCACAGCCAGCGCAGCCGGCACCGTCAGCAGCACGGCCGCGGCCGTGGCGGCCAGGGCCAGCACCGTGCTGGTCGTGAACGCCGCGACATAGCCGGCTTCGATCAGCAGGGTGCGGTACCAGTCCAGCGTGAAGCCCTTGGGCGGAAACGCCAGGTAAGGCGTGGCCGTGAACGAGGAACCCAGGATCACCACCAGCGGCAGGGCCAGGTAGGCCAGCACGCCCAGGGCGATCAGGCGGATCAGGTTGCGGGCGATCATCGCGCGGCTCCCGGCAGGACGGCGGCGCGGTTGGCCAGCGCCACCAATATCAAGGTGAACACCAGCAGCACCATGCTCAGCGCGCCGCCGTAGTGGAAGTCGAACACCGTGCTGTACTGCTGGAAGATCAGCATGGACAGCACTGACACGCGCCCGCCGGATAGCAGGGCCGGCGTCACGTAGGCGCTGACCGCCAGCGTGAAGACCATGATGGCGCCCGACACCACGCCAGGCAGCGTCAGCGGCCAGGTGATGTGGAAGAAGGTGGCTGCGGGGCTGGCGCCCAGGTCGGCCGAGGCCTGCTCGCAGGCCGGATCGACCCGCGCCAGCGCATTGCCCACCGCCAGCACCACGAAGGGCAGCAGCACGTAGACCATGCCGATCAGGATGCCCAGCTCGGTGCCGATGAAGCGCACCGGGCGATCGGCGGCGCCCACGCCCACCAGCGCCTGGTTGACCAGGCCGTTGCGGCCCAGCAGCACCATCCAGCCGAAGGCGCGCACGATGTTGCTGGTGAACAGCGGCACCACCAGCAGGATGACGCAGAAGCGCCGCCAGGCCTGCCAGCGCACCACCCGCACCAGATACCAGGCCAGCGGATAGCCCAGGAGCACGCAGGCGACGGTAGTGAAGAACGCCAGCCGGAAGGTCACCAGGATCACGTCCCAGTGGTACTGGTCGCCCAGCACGCGCAAGTATTGCTGCGGGGTGAGGCTCAGGCCGTCAGGCCCGCCGGTGATGCTGGCCAGCGCCACCACCGCCAGCGGCGCCAGGAAGAAGGCCGCGAAGAACAGCACGGGAGCCGCCAGCAGCAGGCAGGGCGAACGCCAGGCGCGCATGCTCATGGCTGTTCACCGATCAGGTGCAGGTGTTCCGGCGCGAATGCCAGGCGCGCCGTGGCGCCCGGGCCCAGGCCGGACGGCGCGATGCCGCCGTGGCGCGCCACCAGGACCTGTCCGCCGATGTCCACGTGGATCATGCAATGGCTGCCCACGTTGATGACGTCGGTGACCGTGCCGCTCAGGGCCGTGGCCGCCGCTGCATCGGCCAGGCGCAGGTCCTCGGGCCGTAGTACCGCGACGCCGCGCGCGGGCACGGTCTTGCCGGGGAGCGGCACGCGCAGCCCCTGGGCATCCATCAGCACCGCATCGCCGTCGATGGCCGTGAACGGCATGAGGTTGGCATCGCCGATGAACTCCGCCACGAAGCGCGTGGCGGGATGCCGGTAGATGTCGGTCCCGCCGCCCACCTGTTCGATCTTGCCCGCATGCATGACGACCACCCGGTCGGCCATGGTCATGGCTTCTTCCTGGTCGTGCGTGACGAAGATGAAGGCGATGCCCAGCTTGGCCTGCAGGTGCTTGAGCTCCAGCTGCATGCGCTTGCGCAGCTTCAGGTCCAAGGCCGACAGCGGTTCGTCCAGCAACAGCAGCTTGGGCTGGTTCACGATGGCGCGCGCCAACGCCACGCGCTGCTGCTGGCCGCCGGACATTTCGCGCGGATAGCGCGGGCCGAAGTCCGCCAGGCCCACCATGTCCAGCGCGGCGCGCGCCCGTCCGGCCGCTTCCTGCTTCGACGCGCCCTGGCGCCGCGGACCGTAGGCCACGTTTTCCAGCACGCTCATGTGGGGAAACAGCGCGTAGTTCTGGAACACGGTATTCAGCGGCCGCTGGTGCGCGGCCAGGCGGCTGATGTCCTGGCCTTCGATCAGGATGCGGCCGGATTCGGGCCTGAGGAATCCGGCGATCGAGCGCAACAGGGTGGTCTTGCCGCAACCGCTGGGACCGAGCAGGGCCACGAACTCTCCCTGCTGGATCTCCAGGTCGATGCGGTCCAGCGCCTGGTAGGCGCCAAAGCGCATCGACACGCCTTCGATGGTGAGCAAAGCGGACATGTTCTATCCCTAGCGCTTGCGGGCAACCTGGCGGTTCCAGGCGTCCGTGACCTCGGCGCGGCGGCTGTTGATGAGGTTCCAGTCGAACAGGCTCAGGTTCTTGACCGAGCCGTCCGCGCCCCAGGGCAGTTTGCGGGCCACGTCTTTGGACACCTGCACGTCCTTGACGGCGGGCCCCAGGTACAGGCGCGTGGCCAGGCAGGCGGCGGCATCCGGCGTGAGCGCGGTGTCGATGAACTTCTGCGCGGCGGCCTTGTTCGGCGCGTTCTTCACCAGATGCAGGCGCGCATCCGTGGCCCAGGCGCCTTCCTTGGGCACGGCGAAGCCGATGGGCAGGCCCTTGTCGATCAAGTCCCAGGCGCCCACGTTGAAGTGCGCGCCGATGATGGCCTCGCCGCTCTGGTAGGCGTTGGTGGCGGCGCCCGAACTGTCGAAGAACAGTGCGGTGTCCAGCGACGCCAGCTTGGCGTACAGCGGCGCCAGATTGGACGGGTCGACGGAGAACACCCGCGCCAGGAAGAAGATGAACGGCACGCCCGACGAGTTCGCCGGCGAGGGAATGGCGACGGCGCCCGCGTACTCGGGCTTCCACAGGTCCTTCCAGCTGGTGGGCGGTTGCGGCACTTCCTTGGTGTTGTAGGCGATGCCCAGCGAGTAGTAGCCGGTGCTGACGGCGTAGGCGCCAGCGCCGTTGCGGTACACGCCCTGGTCGATGACGTTCTTCAGGTTGGGGATGCCGGCGGGATCCAGCGCGTCCAGCACGCCCGCTTCGGCGGCCAGTTCGCTGATGCCGCCGTCCATCCAGGCCACGTCTATGGTGGGCGCGCCCTTCTGCTGTTGCAGCTTGGCCAGCGTGGTGGTGGACGTGCCGACTTCCGGCACCACGGCCACGCCAGTCGCCTTGGTGTAGGGCTCGGCCACGCAGGCGCGGAACGCGTCGCCCCAGTTGCCGCCGTACCAGGCGACCGTGATCTTCTGCTGCTGGGCCAGCGCCTGGCCTGCGAGCAGCAGGCCGGTTCCCAGCAAGGCGGCGCGGATCGCGCTGCGGGTAGGTGTTGCCATGTCGGATTCCCCTTGTCGATTTATCGGCCCGTTGCGACTGCGCCGGCGGGCGCGGCAGCACGGTGCCATAGATGCATCTTGGGCGATCCCCGGGAAAACCAGCTTGAAGGCCTGGGACAAAAACTTGAATAATTGCGACATGGAAACCGCTACACCCGCCGCGGCGCCGTCTTTCTCCTATGACGACGAGTTCAGCGGCCTGCCCCAGGGGAAACCCGCACTGACCGTAGGCATCGTGCTGCTGGACCAGTTCACGCTGGCCGCCTTTGCCGGATTGGTGGACGTGTTGCGGCTGGCGGGCGACCACGGCGGACGCAGCCGCCAGATCCATACCGCCTGGCGCGTCATGAGCTGGGACGGCAAACCGCGCTGCTGCAGCGCGGGCCTGACCATAGATGTGGCCGACGGCCTGCCCGAGGACCCGAGCCAGTTCGACTATGTGGCGGTTTGCGGCGGCAACGACTACTTCAACGGCCGCCTGCCCGAACCTTTGCGCGACTGGCTGCGGCTGGCGGCGGCGCAGCGCGTGCGGCTGCTGGGCATATGCACTGGCACCTTCGCGCTGGCGCAGGCGGACGTCATCGGGCCGCGCACGGTCTGCGTGCACTGGAACGTCCTGGACACCTTCCGCGAGCGCTTTCCGCAAGCCCGCGCGGTGGTGGACCGACTGTTCGTGGACGAAGGCGACCTGATTTCCTGCGCCGGCTCCACGGCTGCAATCGACCTGGCGCTGTACCTGGTGGCCCGCCATTGCGGGCGCGACAAGGCGCAGCAGGCGATGCGGCACATGATGCTGCAAGGCGTGCGCCCGGGGCGCGTGCCGCAAGCGCACTTCCACACGGATCTGTCGGGCATCCAGGACCTGCGCGTGCGCCAAGCTGCGCACTTCATCGAGCAGCGCATTGACAACCCGCCGCCGCTGGACGCGATTGCGCGCTACGTCGGCGTGGGGCGCAGGCAGCTGGAACGCGCATTTCGCCTGGCGACGGGCATGTCGCCCATGGCGTTCCAGCGGCAGTTGCGGCTGGAATACGGCAGTTGGCTGCTCTTGAACAATCCCAGCAGCATCACGCAGATCGCGCTGGATTGCGGCTTTGCCGACGGCGCGCATTTCTCGCGCGACTTCCGCGCGCATTTCGGCCAGTCGCCGCGCCAGTATCAGCAGGCCGCGGATCGCGACAGCGGCGTCAGCGTGTTTCCCGCCTAGGGCCTGAGCACGGCTCGTTCCGGAGCAGGCAGGTCGCAGGCGTATCAACGGAAGGAGACGACATGACCTATGACCTTTGGTACTGGGACGGCATACCCGGGCGCGGCGAGTTCGTGCGCCTGGCCCTGGAGGCTGGCGGCATCCCCTATCGCGAATGCGCGCGCCAGCCGGGCGCGGATGAAGGCACGCTGGTCGCGGACCTGAGCGCGGAGCGCAAGCATCCGCCGTTCGCGCCGCCCTATCTGGTGGCGGGCAAGATGACGCTGGCGCAGACCGCCAACATCCTGCTGTTCCTGGGCGAAAAGCATGGCTTGGCGCCGGACTCGCTGGAAGGGCGGCTGTGGGTGAACCAACTGCAACTCACCATCGCCGACATGGTGGCCGAAGCGCACGACACGCATCATCCAATATCCGCCAGCGAGTACTACGAAGACCAGAAGGTCGAGGCCGCGCGCCGCGCGCGCTGCTTCCGCGTAGAGCGCATGCCCAAGTTCCTGGGCTACTTCGAACGCGTGCTGGACGGGCCGCAGGCTTGGCTGGCGGGCGGCAAGCGCTGGACCTATGTGGACCTGTCCATGTTCCACCTGGTTGACGGCTTGCTGTATGCCTTTCCGAAACGCATGGCGACGCTGGCGGTGCGCTATCCCAAGGTCATGGCGCTGCATGCGCGCGTGGCGGCGTTGGCGGAATTGCAGCCGTATTTTGAAAGCGGCAGGCGCCTGCCTTTCGGGGAGGGAATATTTCGCCAATATCGCGAATTGGATGCGGCTTGAGTCCGGATAAACCCTGGTGTTGCTGAATGCCGATTTTCTTGATGGGTCTCTTGAAAATCTTGAGACCCGCTCATTTTTAAGATTAAATATTTGCAAATTGTTTAATAAATATTTCCATTTGTCTCGCGGCAGATAGGTCGAACGGCATCAGGCCACCCGGGGGTCCGGGTAGGAGACGTCACGATGAAATGGATTTCCTTAAGCCAACTGCTGCGCGTGGAGCGCGGCATGCAGAAGGCCGACATGCTTGGGCAGATCGCAGCGATCCATAACGCCCAGGCCGTCATCGAGTTCGACCTGGACGGCCACGTCCTGGCGGCGAACCCGAACTTCCTGACCACCATGGGCTACGCGCTGGACGAGATCGCGGGGCGGCACCACCGCATGTTCGTCGATCCGGCAGAGCGCGCGTCCGCCGCCTACGCGGAATTCTGGAGCCGCTTGCGGCAGGGCGGGCGCGATGCGGGGCGTTACCGCCGCATCCGCAAGGACGGCGGCGACGTCTGGCTGCAAGCCTCCTACAACCCGATCTACGACCGCCATGATCGCTTGATCAAAGTGGTCAAGTACGCCGTGGACATCACCGCGCAGCAGCAGCGGCAGGCGGACGTGGAAGGCCAGCTTGCGGCGATCTCCAAGGTCCAGGCCATCATCGAGTTCGAACTCGACGGCACCATCATCCGTGCCAACGATCTGTTCCTGGGCGCGGTGGGTTACCGCGCGGACGAGATCCTGGGGCGGCACCACAGCATGTTCGTCCCGCCGGAAGAGGCGCGCGGCGCGGCGTACCAGGAGTTCTGGCGCAGGCTGCGCAACGGCGAGCATGACACCGGCCAATACCTGCGCATCGGCAAGGGCGGCCGCCAAGTCTGGATCGAAGCCAGCTACAACCCGATCTTCGATGCCGAAGGCCGGCCGGTCAAGGTCGTCAAGTACGCCACCGACATCACGCGGCGCTTTACCGCCGCCCAGACGCTGCGCGTCGCGGTCCAGGGCCTGACCGAAAACGCCGAGCGCGCGGGCCAGGCCAATACGTTGGCGCTGGACGCCTGTCGCGTGGCGGAACAGGGCGGCCATACCGTGCAGGAAGTGGTGCAGACCATGGGCGGCATCACCCAGAGTTCGCGCCGCATCTCCGAAATCATCGGGGTCATGGACGGCATTGCTTTCCAGACCAACATCCTGGCGCTGAACGCCGCGGTCGAGGCTGCGCGCGCTGGCGCTCACGGCAAGGGGTTCGCGGTGGTCGCGGCCGAGGTGCGCAGCCTGGCGCAGAACAGCGCCGCGGCGGCCAAGGAAATCAAGAACCTGATTACTTCCTCGGTGCAGCAGGTCGAGAGCGGCGCGCGCCAGGTGCAGTCGGCCGGCACGACCATGGACGACATCGTGGCCTCGTCGCGCCGCGTGACTGAAATCATGGCGGAAGTGGTGGAGGTGTCGCTGGCCCAATCCGCCAGGCTCGGCGAGGTCACCGAGGACATCACGCAGCGGGCCGGCGAGCCCGCGCGCGCCGCGTCGCCCACCGCCCCGGTCAGGCCCGTGGCGCCAGCCCTGCGGGCCAGGCCGGCCGCCAATGGACCCTTGCAGCCGCAGGCCGAACGGCAATACGTGCGCTACTGAGCCGGCGCCGCCGGCCCGATGCGCTATAAAGACGGTATTGATCTGAACCCGCAGGCCCGGGCAGGAACCATCCGCCCGGGCCGCGCCATTTGCAGCCACCGTCCATGACCGAATCCGAAGCACTGGCTCTCGCCTCGCACCGCCATTACAAGGGCGGCCTCTACCTCTATGTGGGCACCGCCCGCCACTCCGAAACCGAGGAGTCCCTGGTCGTCTACGAACACCTGTGGCCGCACGAGCGCGGCCTGTGGGTGCGTCCGGCGGACATGTTCTTCGGCCAGTTGCCCGATGGCGCGCCGCGCTTTGCGCCCTTGCGGCCGGCGGAGTAAGGCTGTGACGTACTTCTATCGCCGGCCGCGCGCGAGCGGTGCCTCTCCCGTCCGGGCGGCGGGCGGCAAGGCGGGCGCGGAGGCCCTGGCCGCGGCGCTGCAGGCATTGCGCGGCCCGTTCATCGTGGCCGACCTGGAAACCACCGGCCTGTCCACCGCGACCTGCGAGATCCTGGAGTTCGCGGCGGTGCGCGTGGGCGAGGCGGGGGCGCTGGAGCGCGAGTACACGCAAGTCGTGCGTACCCGCGGTCCGGTGCCGTCCTTCATCAGCCGGCTTACCGGCATCACGCAGGCGGAAGTCGACCGCGATGGCGTGCCGGTGGTGCAGGCGTTTTCCTCCTTCCTGGATTTCGTGGAAGACCTGCCTGTGTTTTTCCACAATGCGTCGTTCGACCGGCGCTTCCTGGGTGCGGCGGCGGACCAGACCGGCCTGCCATTCGCCAATTCCACCCATTGCACCCTGGCGCTGGCGCGGCGCGCCTGGCCGGAGCTGCCCTCGCACAAGCTGGAGATCCTGGCGCGCCATGTGGGCGCTTCCGATCCCACCCACCGCGCGCTGGCCGACGTGCGCACGACCGTGGCGGTGGCGCTGGCCGCCAGTTCCCGCCTGGCCGCGGGCCAGGAGTAGCCATGTCCGACCTGGAACAGATCCGGCTGGCCGTGCGCCGCTTTACTGAAGAGCGGGAGTGGCAGCCGTTTCATACGCCCAAGAACCTGGCGATGGCGCTGGCCGGAGAGGCGGGCGAACTCGTGTCCCTGTTCCAATGGCTGAGCGAGGCCGAGTCGCGCCAGATGCCGCCGGAAAAGCTGGCCGAGGTCGCGGACGAAATCGCCGATGTGCAGATGTACCTGGTGGCCCTGGCCGACCAGCTCGGCATCGATATCGCCGACGCGGTCGCGGGCAAGATGGTCAAGAATGCGCGGAAGTATCCGGCGGACCGTTTTCGCGGCAGCGCGCGCAAGTATGACGATCCGCCCGAGCAGGCCTGACTCGCGCGCGCCGCGGCCAGGCCGGCCGCGTCAGATCACCTTTTGTTCGTGATGCACTTGGGGCGGTTCGACGAAAAAGCCCGCCACCAGCTTGCGCCATTCCTGGAAATCGCCGGATTCGCGGAAATCGACCATGTGGTTCTCGACGGTTTCCCAGTCCACCACCAGCGTATAGCGCTGCGGCTGCTCGATGCTGCGGTACAGCTCCATGCCGTGGCAGCCGCGGGCCCGCAAGAACAGCGGTTTCGCCTGCGCGACGCCCGCCTCGAACAGCGCTTCCTGTCCTTCGCGGACATGGATGCTGGCAATCTCCTGGATCATGGTCTGGTCTCCAAACAGATGAGGCCGGGTAGCGCCCGGCCGGCCGCCGTAGTATCGCTGAAAATTCCGGACGCGGCGCGTACCGGCCGCTACCGCTTCGGTTGTGCGCGCTAGGGAACTTGCCTGAGCCGACCGCCCGGCTTCCCATCCATAAAGTTGAATCCGGGCGCGCGTGTCGCGGATCCAGCGCGTTTCTCCTCGTCCATACGCACGGGCGTCGCGCAAGATTGCCGCAAATCTGGCCGATTGTTTTACAGCTGGGGATCGTCCATCGGGACCCGGTCGCCCGTTTAGCCGATATCGACTTACCTAGGACGGCGCAATCATTCCGTACCAATACGAAAGTCCCACGCCTTTCGTCATTGTCCAGGCGTGGCGCTGAGCGGTAACGGTCCGCGCCGGTCGGTCGCCGGTAATCGTGAATCCGTGCATGCACGGAGCAGGAGGAGCTGAAATGAAAAAGCTCATGGCAGTCGCCGCGTTGTCCTTGTTCGCTGTCTCGGCCTATGCGGACCCCGGTGGATCAATTACCGGCCACGCCGGCGCAATCAATGGCACCGCATCATCCATCTCCACGGGCAGTTCCGTGGCCGCTACCCAGATCAACGGCTATGGCTCTTCCACCCAGGTGTCGTTCGGCATGACGGGCGGCGTTGCGGAAGTGGGTGGGAGCTTCAGCCGCGATGGCACGCAAGTCGTCACCAGCACGCGCCAGTACGCCAACAGCGATTCGTACGGCCATGTTTCGGGCAATGCGCCCATCATGGTGGGCGACAGCATCGCCAACGGCGGCGCCACCTTCGCCAAGACGGATACCAGCGCTTCGGCGACGGGTTCGTTCCATGCGGTGAATGTGGGGGCGTTCGGGTCGATACACGGCATCGGCCCGGTGGGCCATGTCGGCGGTTTCAATCACTGACCCAGTTATCCGGACGGCTTCGGCCGTCCGGGCGAGGGGACATCATGAAGACCATAGTGCTTGCCATTTCCCTGTCGCTGGCGGCGGTGTCCGCCAGCGCCCAGACCAGCAGTTCCAGCGCGACGACATCGGCGTCCTCGGGATCGACCAACGCCGGCAACAATCAGGGCATTACGCTCAACTCCAACAACAGCGGGTCCAGCACGCTGCGTAGCGTGCCGCCGCTGGGCGGACAAAGTTTCTACGGTTCTTTCTCGTCCGACAGCTGCATGGTTTCGGCGGGCGGGGGGGGCGCCGTGGTCGGCTTCGGCATGAACATCGCGATCCCGATCGAGGACCAGAAGTGCAGTCTGCGGCGCAATTTCGAACGCACCATGCAGGCGGCCGCCTCGACCAGGGACGCGGATCGCTCGCGCCGCCTGGAAACCGCGGCCATCGATATCCTGTGCCAGACCGACGACCGCACCAAGGCGGCGCTGGTGGCGCAGGGACTGTGCACCAATCCTGCGCTGACGACGGCGGATCACCGCTTCGACAGCAATGCGGTGGCGCAGGTGGCGCCGCCTGCCGGCGGCCCGGTCCTGGCCGACCGGCCTGCGCCGCCTGCGCCTCCCGCGCCCGAGGCGCAAGCCTATCCGGTGCGCAGTGTGCAGAGCGCCGCGCTGGCGTCGCCGCCGCTGCGCAACCGGACCTATACCGATCTGTACACGCCGGGCTGAGGCTGGGGCCCGCTCGTCCCGGCGGGGCGGGACGAGGGAGGGACGAGATTCAGGATTGGGCGGGCGGTGGGACGGCGAGGGGAGCCGCCGCCGGCTGCGGGGCCGAAGCCAGCAGCATGGTGGGAGGCGACGATACCTCCAGGCCGGCGTCGTGCAGGCGCTTGAGCAGGGTGAACAGCAGGGCGCTCCGCACGCCGTAGGCCGCGCGGGGCGAGGACACGTAGCCCTTGGCATTGAAGATCAGATGGCCGCCGTCGATGCCATCCAGGAACACATTGGGGGCGGGCGTGTCCAGCACGTCCTCATGATCCGAGAAGGCCTGCAGGATCAATTCGCGCACCTGCTCAGCATCGGTGGACAGGGGCAAGGGCAGCTTGATCTGCACCAGCCCCAACGGATTCGAACGGGTCACGTTGCGCACGGTCTTGGTGACGAACTCCGAATTCGGCACGATCACCGTGGAGCGGTCGCCCATCTGGATTTCCGTGGCGCGCACGTTGATGCGCAGGATGTCGCCTTCGACGCCGCCCAGCGACACCCAGTCGCCCACCTTGACGGGGCGTTCCGCCAGCAGGATCAGGCCGGACACGAAGTTCTGCACCACCGCCTGCAAGCCAAAACCGATACCCACCGACAGCGCGCTTGCGATCCACGCCACGCGTTCCAGGCCTATGCCCGCGGCCGACAGCGACAGCGCCACCGCGATCACGAAACCGGCATAGCCGAACAGCGTGGCGGCCGACAGCTGCATGCCCGGATCCAGCTCGGTCGTGGGCAGATAGCGGTTGGACAACCAGCGCTTGAGCATCTTCACGGCCAGCAGCGACAGCCCCAGCACCATCAGCGCCTGCAGCACCGCGCCTGGGCGGATCTGGGCTTCGCCGATGGCGAGTCCCTTGCGCAATTGGTCAAAGCGCTGCAGCAGGTCCATCGGCGCCTCGCCGAAGGGCGCCGCCAAGAGAATCACGGCCAGCAGGCCGACCGCCACGCGGCCCACGCCCGACAGCAGCACGGCCGCCTGGTCGCGCATGCTGGGCGCTTCGTGCTCGCCGCCGTCGCGGTGCGAGGTGCCCAGCAGCGTGCTGAAGCCATCCTCGATCAGCGTCGACAACAGGTATGCCGAGGCCAGCACGATCAGCACCCACAGCACCTGCTTGACCATGAAGCTGCCGAACGCCACATAGCCCGCCAGCAGGCTGGCCAGGCTGAGGATCAACACGGTCCACACCGCGCCCAGCAGCAGCGACACCCAGAACGGGATCGGCGTCTCGCTTTCCTGCATGGCCTGGCGCCGCAGCCGGCGGCTGATGGCCAGCACCGCGCCCAGCGTCGCCATGGTCAGGACCGCGACGATGCCGGTCAGCGTGATGGTGGTGGTCAGGCTGGCGTTCAACAGCACCGGCAGGCGTTCGGCCAGCCAGATCATCACCACCAGCACGCCCAGCACGCCAGGCAACCAGCGCAGCCGCGTCGCCACAATGTCGCTGACGGGGGGCAGGCGCCACGACGGCCGGTTGGCGGACAGGAGCGCATAGCCCAGGCCGGACACGTAGCCGCCGAAGCAGACCGTCCCCACCAGGTTCGCGAGCAGCGACGAGGTGTTGTCGCTCAGCTGCGAATTCCAGTCCAGTCCCATGTGGATCAACAGCGCGACCACGCCCGGCGTGGCGACGGCCAGGACCACATGCGTGACCGCCAGAAACGAGCGGCGCAGGCGTCCCGGCGGCACGCGAGTGGCGGTTATCCGCAGCAGCACCCGGCCGATGGCGACGCGCAAGGCGATCGTCAGCGCGATCGCCGCGCCCAATAGCAACCAGCCCCATTTCGGCGTCTGTCCGACCGCGGTCGCGAGGTCGTCGCGCAGCGCCTCCAGGCGTTCCAGGTCGCGCGGGAACTCCTCGCGGAACTCGGTCCAGAACTGGTCGGACAGGAAGGAATCGCGCCGCTCGCCCAGGCGCGCCTGGAATTGCTTGCGCCGCTGCGCCGATATCTGCTCGGCCGTTTGCCCTGCATCCACGGACAGCAGCCTGGCCAGTTTGATCTGCGCATCCAGCGCCCGGCTGGTCTTGTCGAGCTGCATGCGTTGAGCGGCGACGTCGGACGCTTCCTTGACGCCTTCGGGCGGCGTGCCCAGTTCGCTCAACCGGGCCGTCACGCTGGCCAGCTGAGGCGTCAGGGCCTCGGCGGCGGCATCGGCCTTGGACTGGATGTCCAGCGCATCGCCGCGCTGTTTTACCAAGGTGGCGTCATCGGTCTCGTCGGCGACCCGCTTGCGGATGTCGTCGATCTGCTTGCGCGCGGTCGCCAGCGCCGCTTCGGTGTCGGCGGGCGTGGGCGGCGCCGCCGCGTGGGCGGGCAACAGGAAAAGTACCAGCAGCAGCGCCGCGATCAGCGCCACGAAAACGGGCGCGCGCGAGGGCCGGGGCCGCGCGGGCAGGGCAATGGAAGTCTGTGTCATATTCTGGGGCGAGTCGCTCGCATTCGAGGCGGGAGCATAGCGCGCCGGCGCCCTGGCTGTTGCAACAAAAACGAGCGCCATGGCCCTATTTTTTTTGATCGGGCCAATCGCCGGAGCGGCAGCGCGGGCCAGGGGTAGAAATAGGGCCGGATAGGCGATGCGCCGCCTCTGGCGGGTCGATGCGTGACAGGCGTCCGCAAACCCTGTTTACGTGGTCAACGTTTGGATTCAACTCAGACAGGGCGGGCGCCGCGTGCGGCGCGCTGCTTCGGCTTGCCGAGCACGGCATCGCACACCTCCAGCCAGGCGCGGGCGGCATAGGACAGATAACCGGACTGCTGCCAGATATGGCCGACTTCCCACTGCAGGCCGGACTTGGCCAGCTTCGCGGTGCTCAGGCCGCGAGTCTTCATGCGCAGCATCAGCGGTTCGGGCAGCAAGGCCACGCCCAGGCCCGCCGAGGCCATCGCCACCAGGAAATCCCAATGCGCGCTCTGGGCCGCGATGCCGGGCTGCAAGCCGGCCTCGGCAAAAGCCTGCCGCAGGCGGCGGGTCATGGCGAAGTCGTCCGTGGGTATCAAGAGGCGCGCATCGCGCAGGGCGGACAGCGGCAGCGAGGTCTTGCCGGCCCAGGGCGCGTCGGGCGGGCCTATCACCCAGATCGGGTAGCTGCCGAAGCGCTGGGCCGCCAGGCCGCCGTCCGGCGCGATCGGCAGTATGGTCGCGCCCACTTCCAGCTCGCCGCTCGCGACCAGTCCTTCCACGGCTTGGCCGGTGCCTTCGCGCAGGGTCAGGTGGATGCCGGGATGCAGTTCGCGGAAGCGCTTGACCACCGGCGTGAACAGCAGATTGATCATGGGCGGGATGCCGACTTCCAGCGCGCCCCGGCGCAGGTCCGCGGTCTGGCGCAGTTCTTCCGACAGCTGGCGCATCGTTTCCAGCACCTGCAAGCCGCGCTGGTACATGATCCGGCCGGTATCGGTGGGGCGGGCCGTGTGGCCGTCGCGGATCAAGAGCGGCGTGCCGGCTTCTTCCTCGAGCTGGCGAATCATCTTGCTTACCGTCGACTGCGTCACGAACAGCACCTTGGCCGCCTGCGTGAAGCTGGCATGCCTGACGGTTTCGACGAAGTACCGCAGTGCGCGCACGTCCATGGACCGGGATTCCCCTGCGCGTTGCGCGCAAAACGTTCAAACGATGAAAAAAGCGACTGATTTGGATGATTTTAAGTCATTACGAGATTTGAGCCGGCCTTCCTATACTGCCGAAAATTCGTTCCCGGGCCGTCTCGAGTCGGCCCGGGAACCTTGGGAAACGCCGCGTCAGACGGCGCCTGGGCGCACGGCGGCAACGCCGCGCCCCGCCGCACGTAGGCCCTTGAATCTGGAGACACCATGCATCTCGACCGTATCCGCCACCCTGGGCTGCGCGCCAAGATCACTTCCGCCGATCAGGCGGCTTTGCTGGTAAAGGACGGCATGACCGTCGGAATGAGCGGCTTCACCCGCGCGGGCGACTGTAAGTCGGTGCCGGCGGCGTTGGCGGCCCGCGCCGAGCGCGAACCGCTCTCCATCACCTTGATCACCGGCGCGTCGCTGGGCCATGACACGGACAAGATGCTGGCGCAAGCCAATGCGCTCGCGCGCCGCATGCCGTTCCAGGTCGACACCACCCTGCGCCGCAAGATCAACCAGGGCGAAATCGCCTTCATCGACCAGCACCTGTCCGAAACCGTCGAGCAACTGCGCGCGGGCCATATCGGCCCCATCAACGTGGCCATCATCGAGGCCGCCGCCATCACCGAGACCGGCGCCATCGTGCCGACCATGTCGGTGGGCAACTCTGCCTCCTTTGCGCAGCAGGCGGAAGTCATCATCATCGAACTGAACATGGGCGTGCCCGCCGCCATCGAGGGCCTGCACGATATCTACGTGCCCGAAGCCCGCCCGGCGCGCCAGCCCATCGGCCTGGTTTCCCCCGACCAGCGCATCGGCCAGTCCTGCATAGCGGTGGATCCGGCCAAGATCGTCGCCATCGTCATCACGCAGGAGCCGGACAGCCCGTCCAACGCCTTGCCGCCCGACGAGGAAACCAATGCCATCGCCGGCCACATCAATGACTTCCTGCGCCGCGAGGTCGACGCCGGCCGCCTGACCAATGAGTTGCTGCCCTTGCAGGCCGGCATCGGCACCATCGCCAACGCGGTGCTGCACGGCTTCGAGTCATCCAGCTTCGAAAACCTGACGATGTACTCCGAAGTGCTGCAGGACAGCGCCATCGAACTGCTGGACCAGGGTAAGCTCGCGTTCGCATCGGCCTCTTCGATCACGGTATCCAAGCCGGTGTACGAAAAGATCCTGGCCAACATGGAGCACTACCGCGAACGCATCGTGCTGCGCCCGCAAGAGATCAGCAATGCGCCCGAGATCGTGCGCCGCCTGGGAATCATCGCCATCAATACGGCGCTGGAGTTCGACATCTACGGCAACGTCAATTCCACGCACGTGGGCGGCACGCACATGATGAACGGCATCGGCGGCTCGGGCGATTTCGCGCGCAATGCGCACCTGGCGATCTTCGTGTCCAAGTCCATGGCCAAGAATGGCGACATCTCCAGCGTGGTGCCCATGGTGTCCCATGTCGACCACACCGAGCACGACGTGGACGTGCTGGTCACGGAATGCGGTTTGGCGGACCTGCGCGGCCTGGCGCCGCGCGAACGCGCGCGCGCGGTCATCCAGAATTGTGTGCACCCGTCCTACTGCGACGCTCTGCAGGACTATTTCGACCGGGCCTGCGAGCGCGGCGGCCACACGCCGCATCTGCTCGAAGAAGCATTCTCCTGGCACCAGCGTTTCAACGAAACCGATACGATGCGGCTGGCCAACCCGGCGGCGCGCAAGGTGGCCTGAGATTCGCCAGAACGTGTGACTGCCGCCGCCGCGGCGCCTGCCGGCTCTTGCGTGCGTAGCGCGTTCCGGCTTGCGGATCATGGTTTCCGCTGGCGCCGCGATTGGGTAGAGGTAAGGCAGCAGACGCTGCTTTACCTTTTTTTTGCCTGGCCTTTCTTGGCGGGACCGGACTTGGGTGCGCTCAGGTTTTCGCGCGACATCTCGAGCTCGTCCCGCAACCACTGCTTCAATTCCACCAGCGGCGCCCAGTCGCGCAGGCTGGGCCGGTACACCAGGTGATAGGTCTGCGCCTGCTCGTACTCGATGCTGATGGGGGATATCTGCACCAGCCGGCCCGAACACAGCGCGTCGGCGGCCAGCAATTGGCGGCCCAGGGTGATGCCCAATCCCTGCTCGGCGGCCTGCATCATCATGCCGGCATCGTTGAAGGAAGCCACGGGCGTGATGGGCGTGTTCAGGCCGGCGGCGTTGAACCAGGTTTGCCAGAGTTCGCGCTCGCCCAGCAAAGGTTGGCGCGCGAGCGTCTGCGGCGAATGATCGGGGAGCGCCGCCGCGGTTTCCGGCGACGCCAGGACGATCAGGGGCAGGGGCGTATCGAACAAGGTCTCCGATTCCACGCCCGGCCAGGGGCCGCGCCCAAAACGCAGCGCGGCGTGAAAGCCGTCGCGCAACAGATCCACCACTTGCTGCGAGGTCTCGATTTCCAGCGTCAGGCCTGGATTGCGCTCGCGCCACCGCGCCATGCGCGGCAACAACCAGCGTTGCGCGAAAGAGGGCAGTACCGACACGCGCAAACGCTGCTCGCTGCCGGAGGCCGCGGCCGATGCGGCCATCGTGCCTTCATCCAGTAGCGCCATGGCGCCCTGCACACTGCACAAGAGCGCTGCGCCCGCCGAATTCAGGACAATGCCCCGGCCGCTGCGCTCAAACAGGGGAAAGCCCAGCTGGGTTTCCAGCACCTTGATTTGTTGGCTGACGGCGCTGTGGGTCAGGTGCAGCCGTTCGGCCGCCGCGCGCAGATTCTGCAGTTCGGCCACGGCGCGGAAGGCGGGGAGGGTACTGAGTGGCAGGCGCATGGCTCGGACCAGAGGTGAAGATTGGTCATCATAGCTTACCGATAACCCCAAAACAATTCGATTTTCAGCGGGACATTGGGCGACTACGCTTACCAAAGTGCATCAATACCTGGAGCCCATCATGTCTGCACAGCTTTGTACCCCGTCTTCGCCGGCCTTGGTCGCCACGTCCAGGGATCGTCAGCAACCTGCAGCCACGCTTGGCGCCGCGCCTGGCGCCGAGCAGGCAGCGCCGCCGCTGCCTGGATTTTTCGCCATGCTTGCGGCAGCCTATCGCAAGCGCCGCAATGAAGCGCGGCAGCGCCATCTGGCCGCAGACCTGGACGAGCACATGCTGCAGGACCTGGGCGCACCCGGATGGCTGATGAATGAAGCCGCGGTCAAGCGCGATCTGGCGCGGCTGCGCGATGTGGACTACCTGCGCTGGTAGGTGGATCCTGCGACCGCTGACTGGCGGCCTGGCATTGCGTCTCTTTCTTGCGGCCCCGCTTCGTATCTATATATAGGTATAGAGGCGGGGCCGCGCGTTCATCGCCGCGCAGCCCGGTCCTCCGCCTATATATGGTGCTGCATCGCACGGAAGAAGAGCGCGGGCGGCTGAAATGTGGAAGGTCCGGCGCGAGGTACGAACAAATAGTTGGCTGCGCCCCAAGACAGGCGGAAAACTTGTGCTATAGTCTCGCTCCTTCGCAGTTCAGACAGTTTTGAACCGCGAAGCCAAGCAAGCACAACAGGTCAGGCAAGAGGATTCGAGCCAGGTCTGCCGCAAAGCTTCAGAAATGAACGCCGCGTGGTTATTGCAAGGATTGCAGCAAGTTAGGCAAAAGTCAGTTGCACAATCTGCAAAAATCGTGTTATAGTCTTGGGCTTGGCAGTTGCCGAAAATTTAGGGTTAACCCTGATGTTTCGATAGCTGCTAAGAGAGGCGGACCTGAAGAGGTTGCAGGCAAGAAAGCGAAACGAGGCATGTGACGCTGACTTGACAAGCGAAAAAAACTTCTTCATAATCTCGTTTCT